>Ga0070725_10001967_pt1 | contig 11043 bp, 7 predicted proteins | sample tdDd002_FD_69781 | JGI IMG/M metagenome (GOLD analysis project Ga0070725, IMG submission 69781) | Marine sediment microbial communities from the Atlantic coast under amendment with organic carbon and nitrate - tdDd00.2 | ecosystem: Environmental > Aquatic > Marine > Coastal > Sediment | place... | reverse complement strand
TAAGAAAAATGCGCCATGTATCATCTTCATTGATGAGATTGATGCAGTTGGTAGAAGACGTGGCGCCGGTTTAGGTGGTGGCCATGATGAAAGAGAACAAACATTAAACCAACTTTTAATTGAAATGGATGGTTTTAGTGTGAATGAAGGTGTTATTGTTATTGCAGCAACTAACAGACCTGACATTCTTGATCCAGCTTTATTAAGAGCGGGACGTTTTGACAGAGAAATTACAATCGGTAGACCAGACGTTAATGAACGTGCAGACATCTTAAAGGTTCATACAAGAAATAAACCTTTAGCAGAAGATGTAGATTTAAGTGTTATCGCAAAAGGTACAACAGGATTTACGCCTGCTGACTTAGAAAACTTAATGAACGAGGCAGCTTTATTAACTGGTCGTAAGAAAGAACGTACGATTCGTATGGAAACTATTGAAGAAGCTAAGATTAAAGTTTTAATCGGTGTTGAGAAGAAGAGTCGTGTGGTTTCTGATAAAGAAAAGAATTTGACAGCTTACCATGAAGGTGGTCATGCACTTCTTGCATACTTACTACCTGAAACGGATCCTGTTCATCAAGTAACAATCATTCCTAGAGGTAGAGCAGGTGGTTTTACACTTCAGTTACCTGAAGACGATGGTATGTTCAGAACAAAGAAAACTATGTACCATGACATCATCATTTCATTAGGTGGTCGTGTGGCTGAGAAACTTGTATTAGATGATGTTTCAACTGGTGCAAGTGGAGACTTAAAGCGTGTATCTCAAATTGCTAGAGCAATGGTAGAAAAATATGCATTCAGTGATAACTTAGCTTCTATGGCATTTGATACAAATGATGAAGTATTCCTTGGTCGTGATATGACTTCTAGAGCTCACTACTCAGAGCATGTGGCTTCTGAAATTGACCGTGAAGTTAGAAAGTTAGTAGATGATGCTTACAACAAGGCTGAGCAATTATTAGAAGAAAATATTGATAAACTTCATGATATTGCAAAAGCACTTCTTGAGTATGAAACTATTGATGGTGCTGACTTTAAAACATTACTAGAGCAAGGTTATGATGCTTTAGTTACTAGAAGAGCTGAGTTAGAAGAAAAACTTGAAGAAGATAAGAAACTTCAAGAAGAAAAAGCTCAAAAAGAAAAAGCAGCTATGGAGCAAATGATCAAAGAACAAGGTGCTCAAACTGAAAAAGAAAAAAATGATAAGCTTGAACAAGAGCTTGAAGATATTCTTAAGTAAAAATAAACCGTCTAGGAAAACCTAGACGGTATTTTTTATACTCTGAAGATCGATATTGAATCCTTTAAGTGTTTAACTTTATCATTTAATTGATCCATCGAATTTGCAACATTAGCAACTGAAGCAGCTTGTTCTTCAGTAGAAGCAGAAATTTCTTCAGTAGAAGCAGCGGACTCTTGAGCAATACTTGCAATAGCCTCGATCGCTTCTAGAACTTCTGCCTTTTGATTTTCCACATGATCGATGTTGTAAGATAATGCAATAATTTCTTCAGTCATAGCATCGCTTGATAAGGACATATCGGAAATTTTTACTTGAGCATCTGACATTGATGCACCAGCTGATGCAATGGTTTCTTTATTCTTGTTCATCATATCGCCTGTTTGATTAATCAAACCTGTGATTTCGCTGATGATGGCTTCAATCTCATTGGTAGAGTTATTAGATTCTTCTGCGAGTTTTCTGATTTCATCAGCCACTACAGCAAAACCTCTACCGTGTTCTCCTGCTCTAGCAGCTTCAATAGAAGCATTAAGTGCTAGTAAATTAGTTTGTTCTGAAATATTCCTAATTGCTGTAACAATATTGATGATGTTATCCGATTTTGAACTGAGTTCATTCATCTGTAAATTGGTTTGGTTGGATGTATTCTGAGTCGATTCGAATGCTTCTACAACATCTTCAAAGGCTTTTGATACAGATTCGTTGTTCTCTCTTAATTTGATGGATTCTTCTTTTAAAGCTTCAGATTTCTCTTTCATTTCATTGACTGTGTTTGCCATTTGAAGTGTTGTTTCTAATCCTTCAGAAGTTCTCGAGGCTTGACTCGTTGCACCTTCTGCAATTTCTCCAACAGTTGTGGCAACTTCATCAGAGGCTATACCCATTTGCTCAGATAATGAAATGATATGTGCAGATGATTCGGTAGTTTCATCCGCTGTAGTCTTAATATCTGTAATAATGTTTCTTATGGCCTCAATAGTTGATTGGTAACTACGACCTACAATGCCAAGCTCATCTTTTCTTTTAAGGAGTTTGGTTGAAACATCACTTGAGAAATCTCCAGAAGCTGTTTCAATCATCTTATCTTTTAAAAGATCCAAAGGTTTAGTAATGGAATTAGATGTTAGAGTAGATAAAATAATACCTAAGATTGTTGAAATGATTAAACCAATACCTAACAGCAATATCTGATCATCTACAGCTGCTAGTGCTGTAGCTTCAGGTGCTTGAGCTACAATGCCCCATCCGACTCTATCAAGATAGACATATGAAGCCAATTTTTTTTCTTCATTATATTCGTATGTTATGACATCTTCCTTACCTTGAATGACTTCAGTTACAGGTTGTAAGAAGGTTGCATCTAACATTTCAGTTACGAATTCTTGGTTAGGATGAGCAATGGTACGTCCGTTTCTATCGACAATAAATACATAACCACCTTCACCTAAAGAATCGTTTTCCACGAAAGTTGATAAAATGGACAAATCGATACTTGCCCCTAAGACACCAACAATATCATTATTTTTATAGATTGGTGTTGCTAGTACGATAATAGGTTCTCCAGTTGATTTGGAAATAATAACATCTGAATAATTTAGATTCCCAGCAATGGCTTCCTGGAAGTAAGCACGGTCTGAACGATCCCCTAATTCTCCAGATGTTTTATAGATTTGCATACCACTTGGATCCATAACATACATTTGATTAATAAGAGGGTATTCAGCAACTACATCAGGTAACATTTCGCTTATGGCTCTGCTATTCATGTATGAAATATAGCTTACTTTTGAAAGCGTGACCATTGTGTCTTCTAAACCTTCAAAGGTTGAATCTAAGCCACTTTCTATACCTTTTGCGATTTCTTTGTTGGTGTTGAAGATGCCAGTTTTAATTACATTTGCACTTTGAAAAGTTTGAACAGAACTTAGCATGATTAATGGTATTAAAATACTAAGCGTAATTGAGAGGGTCATTTTGAATCTCAATTTTTGAAAAATCTTCATAATTATTTCTCCTTTAAATATTCTTTTCTTATGCCTTATATATCCGAGTAGCTTTCTTATGCATCACATAGTCTGAAAGTTAGGTGTGAGTATATAGTACATTTTCTGATATATTATAACATAAGAACTGATATATCAAACATTACTTATTATTTAGAAAGTTCTTATTGTTCAACAAATACTCAAAACGAGAACTTTTTCTGATAATGGCTACTTGTTGTATTAAAGAATTTGGATTACAATGTTAGTGACGATGTAGATATTTGGTAAATGTCCCTTTACCAGTTCGTATTTATGATGAGTTAGGTGTTTTTGTCTAGCTCATTTTGTTGTTTTTGTACAAATCTATTTATTCAATTTGTAAGCTAAAAACCTTGTACTTTAAAGGCTTTAGCCTTATGATTATCAGGTAATGAGGGAGGTTATATGAGAGAAGTTTCTGTAAACTTGGTCACTGATCAGGTAAAGAAAATGTGTCAAGAAGCCAACTTTAAGTTGAGTCGTGACATAAAGAATGCACTTGTAGATTATTCTGAGAAAGAAGAATCACCAATAGGTAAAGGCATCTTGTTTGATATCATAAAGAATGCAGATATTGCAGAAAGTAATGATGTACCGATGTGTCAAGACACAGGTATGATTGTGGCCTTTGTTGACTTAGGTCAAGAGGTTGTTTTGAAAGATGGCCTTCTTACAGATGCTATCAATGAAGGTATAAGACAAGGTTATGAAGAGGGATTCCTTCGTAAGTCAGTTGTTAAAGATCCTTTAGAACGCGTTAATACTAAAGATAATACACCTGGTGTAATACATTATAATCTTGTAGAAGGTGATGAAATAAAAATCACAATTGCACCTAAGGGTTTTGGTAGTGAGAACATGAGTCGCATGAAAATGCTAAAACCATCAGATGGCATCCAGGGTGTAAAAGATTTTGTTATTGAAACAGTATCATTGGCAGGCCCCAATCCATGTCCGCCTATTGTAGTTGGTGTAGGTATTGGTGGTACAATTGAAAAAGCTGCATTAATTGCAAAAGAATCTTTAATGAGAGACATTAATTCAAGTCATCCAGATAAGCATATATCAGACCTGGAAGTTGAATTATTAGAATCAATCAATAAACTAGGTATAGGACCTCAGGGTCTTGGTGGTATAACAACTGCTATTGGAGTTAATGTAGAAACCTATCCAACTCACATAGCAGGATTACCAGTAGTCGTAAACATCAATTGTCATGCAACGCGTCATGTGTCTTGTATCATATAAGGAGGGCTTTATGAAAAAAAATATATCATTACCTCTAACACAGGAAAAAGTAAAAGACTTACATGCCGGCGATCAAGTTTTGTTGTCAGGTATCATATACACTGGACGTGATGCTGCTCATAAGAGGTTGGTTGAAGCAGTAAAAAATGATGATGTGCCTTTTGAATTAAAGGATGCCGTTATTTATTATGTTGGACCAGCGCCATCTAAACCAGGTGCCGCTATTGGTTCGTGCGGGCCAACAACATCATATAGAATGGATGATTTGACTTTGCCTTTATTGGAAAATGGTTTAACAGGCATGATTGGTAAAGGACAGAGAAATCAAACAGTGATTAATGGTATGAAAAAACACGGTGCTGTATACTTTGCTGCTATAGGAGGTGCAGGTGCTTTGATTGCTTCTTCTGTGGTATCATCTGAAGTTATCGCTTATGATGATTTAGGTACTGAAGCAGTAAGAAGGTTGCAAGTAAAAGATTTTCCGTGTGTTGTTGTCATAGATTCATATGGTGTTAATATGTATGATGAAGAACGAAAAAAATATGAGAGGGTATAATGGACTATAATAAATTAGCATTAGAAATGCACAAAAAATATCAAGGTAAAATCTCGGTGGAATCAAAGGTTGAAGTAGCGAGTAAAGATGACTTATCTATAGCTTATACACCAGGTGTAGCTGAGCCGTGTAGAGAAATTCATAAGAATAAAGAAGCCGTTTATGATTATACAGCCAAAGGAAATATGGTTGCTGTTGTATCAGATGGAACTGCTGTTTTAGGATTAGGTGATATAGGACCTGAAGCTGCTATGCCTGTCATGGAAGGTAAGGCAGTACTATTTAAGAAGTTTGGTAATGTAGATGCTTTTCCAATTTGTTTGGATACTAAAGATGTAGATGAAATCGTTAGAACCATTCAATTGATGGCACCAACTTTCGGTGGTATTAACTTAGAAGATATTGCAGCGCCAAGATGTTTTGAAATCGAAAGAAAGTTAAAAGAAGTGTTAGATATTCCTGTATTCCATGATGATCAACATGGTACTGCGATTGTTGTTTTAGCAGGTGTGATCAATGCATTAAAATTAGCAGGGAAAGCTCTTTCGGATGTTGAAGTTGTAGTTAATGGCGCGGGTTCTGCTGGTATTGCTATAGCCAAACTGATTTTAAGTGTTGGTGTTAAAAACCTAGTATTATGCGATATTAACGGTGCATTACATGCAGAACTTGAAGGTATGAATCCAGCACAAGTTGACATGACAAAGCGAACAAATAAAAATAATGAAAAAGGATCTTTATCAGATGTTTTATCTGGAAAAGATGTATTTATCGGTGTATCTGCACCTAATATTGTTACTGCTGATATGATTGCTAAGATGAATGAAAAGGCTATTGTATTTGCTATGGCAAACCCTATTCCAGAAATTATGCCAGATGAAGCTAAAAAAGGTGGTGCTTTCATCGTTGGTACTGGTCGTTCTGATTTTGCCAACCAAGTCAATAATGTACTTGCATTCCCTGGTATCTTCAGAGGTGCATTGGATGTAAGAGCATCAGATATCAATGAGGCAATGAAATTAGCTGCTGCATATGCTATTGCTGAAACCTTAACAGATGATGAGTTAGCTGTTGATAATATTATTCCTAAGGCATTTGATCCACGAGTGGGACAAAATGTTGCAAGCGCAGTTGCAAAAGCAGCTCAAGAGTCAGGAATTTCTAGAAAATAATGAAATGTATACACCACTAGTAGAAATTTTCTGAAAACGGTTGCCAGACTACTCGCATTGTGATAAAATTAACATGTTAATTGAATAAGCCTTGTTATTCAAAGTGGCAAAACAACCTTTTGTCATAACCATGAATATGTGACGGCCTTAAATATGAAAACTTCGGTTTTTTATATTTAGTGTCGTCTTTTTTTGTTCTTTTAACAAGACGTATAAAAGAGAAAGGGGTAGGTTATGGTTTTTGAAGGAAGCAAATGGTTAATGAATCCGTTTGTACTCATGTTCATTGCAGTATTCTCAGGTATGTTATTTGGGAAGGTTAAATTTGGGAAATTCAGTTTTGGTGTTTCAGGAACACTATTTACAGGTCTAGTTATTGGATGGCTTGTAGTTAGGTTTGCCAACGGTTTTGTCGATGGTGATAAGTATTTTAGTGCAGCACAAAGTTTTCTTGGTAAAGGTATTATTCCAAAAGATTTCTTTTATTTATTCTTAATTTTATTTGTTGCAACAGTAGGTCTATTAGCAGCTAAGGACATTGGTGCAGTACTTAAGAAATATGGTGGTAAGTTTGTTGCTTTAGGTTTGATTATAACTCTAGTTGGTGCAGCAGCAACTTACGCTATGACAATTGTTACAACTCAGGTATTTGAAGGTGATTCTACACCTTATGAAGTATCTGGTGTTTATACAGGGGCTTTAACAAGTTCTCCTGGTTTAGCAGCAGCAACAGAAACAGCGAATAAACACGCTTCTCATGCTGTTGAAGAATACCCTACTATGGATTTAGAGGGGAAACAAAAAGTATTAAACATGATTGATAAAGATCTTCAGGCTGCTGATTATCCAGAATTAACAGAAGACCAAAAGAAGAGCTTTATCCAAAACGCAGAAGCAGGTATCGGTGTAGGTCATGCCATTGGCTATCCATTTGGTGTAATCATCGTTATCATAGCTGTAAACTTCTTCCCGAAGATTTTCAGAATGGACTTAGAGAAAGAACAAGCTCAGTTCAATAGAGAAATGGAAGAAGCAAGAAATGCAGCTGGCGGTCGAGTGGTACCAGAAGTTGATTTTGACTTAATAGGTTTATGTTTGGCTATGCTTGTCGGTTATACAATCGGTAAAATAGGCATTGACTTAAACTTTATAGGTATCGATCAAACATTCTCACTAGGTTCAACGGGTGGTGTATTAATCGGTTCTTTATTATTAGGTTGGATTGGTAAAATTGGTCCTATTCACTTTAGAATGAACTCTAAAATATTAGGTATTGTAAGACAATTATCTCTAGCTTTCTTCCTAGCAATTGTAGGCTTGAGATATGGTTTCAAAGTATTTGATGCTTTAGCAGGCTCAGGTATTACACTTGCAATCGTAGGTTTAGTTGTAGGTTTAGTTGCAATGTTGGTTGGTTTCTTTATTGGTAAGTATGTCTTTAAAATCAACTGGATTATGTTATCAGGTGCAATCTGTGGTGGTATGACTTCAACACCAGGTCTAGGTGCAGCTGTAGATGCAATTGGATCAGATGACCCTGCAGCAGGTTATGGAGCAACATACCCATTTGCCCTAATAGGTATGGTATTGTTCACAATTATTCTACATGGTTTACCGATGTAGTGTTCTTGATTAGTCACCAATAAGATGTTAGAATTATATCGAAAAGATGGGTGATGAATTGAAAAATCAAGTTTTTGTAACAGGATATGCTAAGTTGCCTCAAGGCATTACTGCAAGTGAGTTATACCATGTAATATGTATTGGATTACTAGTTGATACAACAACAGGTTTGATTCTAGATGCAGAATGTTCATTGGTAACGAATTTAGCAAGACGTGTGTTTAAGGAATTGGTCTTAAACAAGGACATTAGAAACATTGAAGACATAGAAAAAGAGTTTGTGCAAGTATACTTTGGTTCAGCCAAAAAAGCCTTAATCTCAGCTCTTAGAACATGTCATGAAAAATATATGCAAATTAATATTTAACTGTGTGACTATTTGGGTAAGATGACCTCTTACCTATCCCGTAATCATATGGCGTTAGATATAAACTAAGGTTTATTTCTAGCGCCTTTTTTTACGGTAAAAAATAAGGAGGATATGATGAATAGAATTCGTATGAAAGCATTAGAATCGAAAGTAATGTCTGCTGATGAAGCAGCTCTATATATAAAAGATGGTATGACAATAGCAACAAGTGGTTTTACACCTTCTGGTTATCCAAAAGCAGTGCCGCTAGCTTTGGCTAAACGTGCAGAAAATGGTGAAGAAGTTGGTGTGACACTTATTACAGGTGCATCAGTTGGTGACGAATTAGATGGTGCTCTTTCAAGAGCCGGTGTTTTAAAAAGAAGATTTCCGTACCAAACCAATGCATCTTCAAGAAATGGTATCAATGATGGTTCTATTAATTATCAAGATATGCATTTAAGTCATGTACCACAATTTATAGAGTATGGTTTCTTAGGTAATGTAGATGTTGCTATAGTTGAAGCTTTAGCTTTAACAGAAGAAGGTAATATTATCCCAACGACATCTGTTGGTATTTCCCCACAAGCAGTAAAAGAGGCAGATGTCGTTATCATTGAAATTAATACTTCTCAATCTATGGATTTAGAAGGTGTTCATGATATTTATATGACTAAAAAACCACCATTTAGAGAGCCGATTCCAATCACGTCTTCTGGTGATAGAATAGGTACACCTTACATTGAATGTGATCCTGATAAAATCAAGGCTATTGTATACACAGATATTACTGATAAGGTAAGGCCTCTAGGTTCAATTGATGAAGATTCTAAGAAAATCTCTAGTCATATTATTAAGTTTTTACAAGAAGAAGTAACAGCTGGTCGTTTGCCAGAAAATCTATTGCCATTACAATCAGGTGTTGGTTCAGTTGCCAATGCAGTATTGGGTGGTTTAGTAGACTCAGAGTTTGAAAATTTAACTTGTTATACAGAAGTTATTCAAGATTCTATGTTTGATCTTATAGATGCGGGTAAAGTAAAAGTAGCATCAGGTACATCTTTTACACCATCAGAAGAAGGTTTAAAGAGATTAAATGAAAACATGGCTCATTATGCCAAACATTGTGTGCTGAGACCAATGGAGATTTCCAATCATCCAGAAGTGGCAAGAAGACTGGGTGTTATTGCTATGAACACAGCAATTGAGTTTGATATTTACGGCCACGTTAATTCAACAAACATAATGGGTTCTAGAATGATGAATGGTCTTGGTGGATCTGGAGACTTTACAAGAAATGCTTACTTGTCATTCTTTACAACAGTATCAACTGCTAAGGGTGGAGACATCTCTTCTGTTGTACCATTTGTTTCACATGTAGACCATACAGAACATGATGTTGAAGTATTTGTTACAGAGCAAGGTTTAGCAGATGTTAGAGGTTTATCTCCAAAGGAAAGAGCACTTAAAATAATCAACAATTGTGCACATCCAGACTATCGCCCAATGTTATTGGATTATTTAAAACGTGCAGAAGAGGGTAAGTATAGTCATCAGCCTCATTTAATGGATGAAACACATTCATGGCATGATAGATTTTTAAAGACTGGATCTATGAAAAAATAGATTTTTAGGAAAACGTATACAATTATGAAATAGTCTCAAAGTATACAATTATACTTGAGGCAAAAAAGTGAAAACTAAAGGGAAATGTGATATCCTAAAGGGGATGAAAAGGTGCAAAATTGGGTAATTGACGTATCCAAAAAAATAAAAGGGAGGCACTCAATGTTTGAAAAAGACAAAATGGCTCAAGTAACTGAAGGACTTGAGAAATTTAATGAGAAAACAAAGAGCATGTTAGAAAAACGCCCAGAGAGACAAGAAAAGTTCTTTTCTGGTTCTGGTGACGAAGTTCAAAGACTTTACACACCAGTGGATGTAGAAAACCAAGACTATAGCGATATCGGATTCCCAGGTCAATATCCTTACACTAGAGGTGTTCAACCTACGATGTACAGAGGTCGTTTATGGACAATGAGAATGTATGCTGGTTTCGCAACTGCTGAAGAATCAAACAAGAGATACAAGTATCTTGTTGAGCAAGGTTCTGGTGGTTTATCAGTAGCATTTGACTTACCAACTCAAATCGGTTACGACTCAGATCACGAACTATCTGAAGGTGAAGTAGGTAAGGTTGGTGTTGCTATTGACTCATTAGCAGATATGGAAATCTTATTTGATGGTATTCCATTAGATAAAGTATCTACATCTATGACAATCAATGCACCTGCATCTGTTTTACTTGCTATGTACATTGCTGTAGCAGAAAAGCAAGGTGTTAGTTCAGACAAATTAAGAGGAACAATTCAAAATGATATCTTAAAGGAGTACATCGCTAGAGGAACTTATATTTTCCCTACTGAGCCTTCAATGAGATTAATTACAGATATATTCGAGTACTGTTCAAAAGACGTTCCATTATGGAATACAATCAGTATCTCAGGTTACCATATCAGAGAAGCAGGTTCTACTGCAGCTCAAGAAGTTGGTTTCACATTAGCAGATGGTATTGCTTACGTTGAAGCAGCTGTAAAAGCTGGTTTAGATGTAGATACATTTGCTCCAAGATTATCTTTCTTCTTCAACGCACATAATGACTTGTTAGAAGAAGTTGCTAAGTATAGAGCAGCTAGAACATTATGGGCAAAGATCATGAAAGAAAGATTTGGCGCTAAGAGCCCTAAATCAATGGCACTTAAGTTCCATACACAAACTGGTGGTTCTACATTAACAGCACAACAACCAGAAAACAATAT
>Ga0070725_10001962_pt1 | contig 11055 bp, 7 predicted proteins | sample tdDd002_FD_69781 | JGI IMG/M metagenome (GOLD analysis project Ga0070725, IMG submission 69781) | Marine sediment microbial communities from the Atlantic coast under amendment with organic carbon and nitrate - tdDd00.2 | ecosystem: Environmental > Aquatic > Marine > Coastal > Sediment | place... | reverse complement strand
TTGGGTCTCTGAAGGTATTGGAGCGGGATCCTAAGGAAGGAGATTATCGCCTAAGCACTCAGCCACTAAAACGACTTACCCCGGCTTGCGGTATCGTTCGAGTAAGATCTTCACCCGTTTTACGTAGGCTTGAGTCTCAGGGTAAGGCGGGATCCCCTTATAATGGGTAACATTCGTGGGGCCGGCATTGTAGGCGGCACAGGCTAAATCTATATCCCCATCGAAGCGTCGCAACATTTGAGCCAGATATTTTGCCCCGCCATCGATATTTTGCTCCGGCTTGAAGGCATTTTTAACCCCCAACTCTTTCGCCGTTTCGGGCATAAGTTGCATCAGCCCCATGGCGCCGCTTCGGGACAAGGCAAATACCTTAAATGCCGATTCGGCGTGAATAACCGCCCGAATGAGTGCTGGATCAAGGTTATGGGTATTGGCGGCTTGATTGATTAACTCATCATAGTCTCTGTAGAAAAGAGGTATTTTCTTCCAATCCAGACTGGAGTCGGGCTGGCATGCATAGCAGTCATATAACAGCACCTGATATTGAGCCGAACCCGGAGCATGATCGGAGAATGCCATGACACCATTCTCCTGCCTGTATTGGTATACCTTTAGCTGGTTTTCAGCCTCTTTCGAAGGAGAGAAGGATGCAGGATGAGCAGTAGAAGACTTGCCCAGTATCCCCTCTTTAGAGTAACTGGCTTTATAATGAGGCTTGGCATCCGCCTCAACATCCCTCTCAATAGTGACCTGAGCATAACTGTGGGTTACGCCCGCAAGCCAAAGCAGAGAGCTGACAATGCCACCACAGCAGATGGCATGCATATATTTCATCACAGACCGGTATATTCATCGAGTTTCAGTACTTCAATCATAGCAAACAGTTGCCTCATCTCTCTGTTAATCTGACTAAACTCATACTCGAAGGTGGCGCCATGAAAAATGGAACCCAGCTCGAATCGGTTTTCTCTGCTGGCTAACATGATGAGTAATTTATCTTCATAGAAAGCGCATTGAAACTGACCGGAAAAGCAGTCCGCCAGCTCCTGTAAGCGTTCCATAAAAGAGACGGTCAATAGATAACGGGCCTCGATCTGATCAGATGAAAACACATCGAATAATTTCTCAAACCGCGGGTCTTCAAGCTTGACCCTGGACAACCGCTTAAAGGAGTCAGAAAGGAAGTTCATCAGACTACCTCTGTTACGTACAACCACAGTGTGACCATTAAACTTCTTATGACAGCCCAGTTGCACCATCACACCATTGAAAACCGTCTTAGTTTCGTTGCGCTTATCTCGCCTGACCTCCTTAGTAAGCGCCAGCTCGTTGATCGCTATCTCGATCCCCCGGTGAGTACCCTGAACGTAATCATCGAAATGGGCCTTATCGTAACCGGGTAGCAGCTTTGAACGCTTGAGCGTACTTATGCTCATGCTGTGTGTTGGGCTAAAGATAAAGTCATCACCAAAATAGCGAAATATCTTGGGAAATACCTGCAGCTTTACATCGCTCTGATAATGGGTCACGGGTCTGGAACACCACCAGCAAAGGGGGACCAAGGGCAACAAGTAGAAGGGCCAAGGTATGACTAGTCTCTGTGTCGAATCAAATAAGAGACAGATAAAGAGCACGGCAGCAAAAATACCTATGCTCATATATATTCGCAGCCTAAGTGCCTTTAGACAGGCCACTCGACGATTCTCAAACTTGCGCGTCAATGGCTCTATATGCTCATCATAATGCGCCTGTAACGACTCGAGTTCATCACCCACGGCACTCAGAGGTTTTGCCTGGCGCTTAGGCTTAATACGTGCACCAAAAAGAAAACTAATTATATTCATGAGAAGTTAAGCTAAGTGAACACCTGCAGTGATGTACGGCACTCGTGTCACCCATAACATTAGTTCAGGTAATCGGAGGCATCGACCGGCGCCTTCGAAGCTTCGTCGGCTTCGTAGAAAGGCATCACCTTAATATTCGCCATAGAAGCGATAATTGAGCCGGGGAAGATCTCCACCGCATTATTTAGCTCAGTTACCGATGCATTGTAGAATCGGCGAGCAGCAGAGATATGAGCTTCAACCTCATTATAGGTCTGCATTGCTTGTAGCATAGTGTTGTCGGATTTTAGCTCGGGGTAGTTTTCGACACTCACCATCAACTGACCCATCTTGCCATTCAATAGCTCGGCTTTAACCAGATGATCCTTAACAGCTGACGCATCGCCGATGTCATAAGATTTTTCTACCTGGGCACGTAGCTCGGTGATCTCAGTCAATAAGGACTTCTCATGATCCATGAATTTCTGAGCAATTTTTAAAATATTAGGCACCAGGTTAGATCTTTTTTTCAACTGCACATCTATACCGGATAGAGCTTCGCGAACAGAATTACGCTTTTTAACCAGACTGACGTACCAAAGGTAGGCAATGATAACCAGTAGCCCTAACCCCAACAGCAACCCTTCCATCATATGTCCTTATTATTCTGATTTTTATTTGGATTTTCTCAGCTTATTTATAAAGCCATAACTCTCTACTCTTACCTATTTTTTATAATATTTCCAGATATTTATCGGCCATCTCGGCCAAAGAATAAAGGGTACAAATTGTGCTTTTTTCAAAATGTTCAGCCATTTTATGACATTTATTCAAAAGTAAACATACGCTAACAAGATGCTAACGATAAATATCAGCGAGGATCAGAAAAACCACTACTAAAATAAAATCATAAATTTAATTTCAGATAAAAAACCTTACTTAACAATCAGAAAGCATCGAACGGCGAAGTGGTAAAAAATGAGCACCCATTCAGAAATAGTAAAGCATATTCCTGAACTCTCACTAAGTTAACCTGAATAAATCACCACTAAGGGATGTATTATGCGAGATGCTGTCAATAACCAGGTTTTTAACACCTATATTCATGCTTAACGGCATGTCGCCATCGAATTCATCTCAAACGACAATGACATTGATGTTCAGATTTACAGCAAACCATTCAGTTTCCATACAGACAAGCCCAGGCATAATAGGTCTCATGAAGTCTTGTTACATCATCTCATTAAGTCATAGTTGTACATCCTTTTTAGGCTCTAGTTTGAGCCTATTTTTTTGCCTGTAACCCAATGAAAACACGCTATTCTCATTCAGTTTTCATACAGTCAATATAAGCTATATTGGTCACAAGCAAACATGATGACAACCAACCCCAACTGATTGACTTGATGTTATTGCTGGCGCAACCCTATCCCTTTTGGCCCCACTTTTATGGGGCCATTTTTTTGCCTGAATTTCGGCTAACTCGGTTAATATTTAAACCCTCCCCTCGCGCTATTCCCTCCTCGCTCGTGTCTTGTCACACCTCAATTCTTTTACAAATTTAATATTCAGTTAAACCAACTAAGACACTATGGCTGGTCTACTCGGAAATTCCGAGTCCGAAAACCAATAATACCGATTGGTATAAAGCCGCAATCGAAGCTGGCATTTAAAAGGTCCACAGAGGCCAAACATTGAAGGAAAGGGTATGGGTTTAAATAAAGAAGAGAGCATAGAACTGCCTCTCAATTCACCGGGAGCATCAGGGCCGCAGAGTGGTTCTTTTGTTCGTTTTCTTAATATTGTCGAACGATTAGGAAACTTACTTCCCCACCCGATATCCCTTTTCGCTATGTTCTGTCTGGCCGTTATCGCCATCAGTGGCATCGCCGGCTATTTTGAATTAACAGTCGTCGATCCCCGTCCGATAGGCTCATCGGGTCGAAGTGAAGATGGCCTTATCCATGTCGTGAGCCTAATGAATGGCGAAGGTTTGAGGATGATAGTCTCAAACCTGGTGACTAACTTCACCGGATTCACTCCACTGGGCACTGTACTGGTTGCCCTGCTGGGTGTCGGCATAGCCGAACGTTCCGGCCTACTCTCGGCAGCGATGCGCTTACTGGTCATCGGAGCTTCAAAACGTCTGGTAACCCTCACGATTGTATTTGCCGGTATTGTCTCTAACACCGCATCCGAGCTGGGTTATGTCGTCCTTGTGCCCATGGCGGCGATGATATTTCACTCTCTCGGTCGTCACCCCCTAGCGGGGCTTGCCGCCGCTTTTGCCGGTGTATCGGGCGGCTACAGTGCCAACCTGTTATTGGGCACGGTGGATCCGCTTCTGTCCGGGATCACCGAAGCCGCAGCGCAGATGATCGATCCCGAGTATATGGTAGGACCCGAGGTGAACTGGTATTTCATGTTCGTCTCTACCTTCCTTATCACCATTCTGGGCGCTATCGTCACCGAGAAAATTGTCGAACCCAAACTGGGGAAGTATGATCCTGATGAAGCTGCAGTCGATCTCGCCAGCCAAAAGATGGATGGTGTCAGCACTGATGAGAAACGCGGTCTAAAGGCTGCGGGGATCGCGGTATTAATACTGTCTTCACTGGTCGCACTGACTGTCGTGCCTGAAAATGGTCCACTGAGAGATCCTGAGACAGGCTTAGTGGCAGGCTCCCCTTTCCTTAAAGGCATTGTCGCCTTTATCTTTATCTGCTTCGCTATTCCGGGCTTGGTCTACGGTAAGGTCGTGGGCACCATGAAAAAAGATAAAGATGTCATCGACGCCATGTCGCACAGTATGAGTTCTATGGGCATGTATATCGTGCTGGTATTCTTCGCTTCTCAGTTCGTCGCCTTCTTTAAGTGGACTAACTTAGGTGCAGTGTTAGCCGTCTCCGGGGCCGACGCCCTGAGCGCTATCGGCTTAACGGGTCCATTAGTGTTTGTGCTGTTTATCATGCTGTGTGGCTTCATCAACCTGATGCTGGGTAGCGCCTCTGCGCAGTGGGCCGTAACCGCCCCCATCTTCGTGCCTATGTTGATGTTGGTAGGCTATGCACCGGAGACGATTCAGGCGGCTTATCGAATAGGCGACTCGGTCACGAACCTGATCACCCCCATGATGAGCTATTTTGGATTAATACTCGCGGTCGCTTCTCAATATAAGAAGAATCTCGGCATAGGCACACTGATCGCGACCATGCTGCCTTACTCCATCGTCTTCTTCATCGGCTGGACCTGTTTCTTCTTCATCTGGGTATTCGTACTGGGTCTACCGGTAGGACCCGGAGCAGAGACCTATTACACCCCGTAAATGAAGAGATAAAAATATGGCGCAGCAATTGGGGCTCCCCTGTGCTGCGCCTTTACATATTTTAAATATCACATCTTAATGAGTGTTAAGATCTACTGAAGTGCTTCTTTACCAAAAGCTTCATGGTAAGCAATCATAAAATCTTCGCGAATAAGTTGCTCCAGATGAGCTGCGCGCTCAGTGGGGCAAAAAATCATAATATGAATATTTTGCTCGCCATTTGGACCGCTATTGATATGGATATGCGGCTCTGAGCCTGGTAGATCAACACCCGCATGTTTTTCAATAACACTATTGTAGCGTGTTGCCACTTCATGGAAGTCTTCACAATGCGCTTCAATTTGTTCGCGTAGTTCAGGAAAGAGAGGATATAAGTTAACGAACTCAACAATGGTTATATGAAAGTTATGGTAGACATAGCGCTTCATAAAATTAAGGTTCTTGACCGCATAGCTGAAGAACATGCTGTTAGGTAACGTTGCCGTTTTACCTGTGTAATGGTATTGCCCGTGGTGAAGATCTATCTCCTGGATCACTGTCGCCATTAAATTATGTTCAATGACCTCACCACATAATTTACCAACTTCAATCCAATCTCCGATGACAAATGAGCGTGAACTCGCACGCTGAATTGAGCCTGTAAAACACAATATAATCTCTTTTGAAGCAACCACAATCGCGATAGCAATGGCGGTAACTGACAGTGCAAATCTATTTATCTCTGTCTGCCAAAGCATAAATAGAATGACGATGATTAAGATAAAGGTACCGTTTTTGGTACGCGACATCCACTTGCGCTGCACCTCTGTTAAAAATGGGATATCACCACGAATTTTCGAGATCACAACACGTTTGATCAGTGAGATGAAGACAATCACCAGAATGGTCAATAAAAGCTTATGAGTTAGTAAGAAATCAACTGCAATGGTAAGTTTATCCACAAAACCCTCTTTAACACTAAAAAATCGGTGCAATTCAGACTAGTAAACCATAGTAAATTAATGATTTAAGCGCTATTGCAGATGATAAAGCAACTCTAAGGTTATCATAGCTAAAAAACAAGTTAGCATGGATCCACTTGCGATTAAGTTATGCTTAGTTGGATAGCTAAACATGAGAAATTTCCAGAGTGAAAAGGAGTTAATGTTATCGCTATGACCACAATATCATCTCTACCAATGCTTTACTCTTTACGAAATTGTCCCTACGCCATGCGCGCAAGAATGGCTGTTTATGTTTCAGGCCAAGCTGTGCAGCTCCGCGATATCGTATTAAGCGATAAGCCTGTTCATATGCTCCAGGTCTCGCCCAAGGCAACAGTACCGGTTTTAGTACTGAGCAATGGCGAAGTGTTGGAGCAAAGTCTGGAGATAATGATATGGGCTTTTGAACAAAGCGACCCTAACAACTACTTAATGAGCGACAGTCCGAATACACGAGCCGAAATGCTTAGTTTAGTCGACCTTTTTGATACCGAGTTTAAGTTACGGCTTGAGAAGTATCGCAGCGCAAAACGTTATCATGACGAAAGTGTATTGGAACATAGGTTAGCTTGTGAGCAATATTTGAAAATGTTGGAGCTGAAGCTATCTCAACACACATATTTGATGTCTGATAGCCCAAGCTTAGCGGATTTAGCGATATTGCCATTTATTCGACAGTTGGCCCGAGTTGAGCGTCAGTGGTACTTACAGTCACCCTATCCCAACATTAGAAAATGGCTCAACGATTACTTACAAAGCCTGATGTTCAGTAAAGTAATGACTAAATATCCGATGTGGTTAACAGAAAAATCTTTGATAGTTTTTTCTGCTGATAAGCCATTAAGTTAACGCACTATACCAAGCGATATTAATCGAAGAGTGCATGTCGGAGGTGAAATAAATAGTCTTCAGGAGACCTTAAAAAAAGCCTAACAAAAAGCCCGGCAATTGCCGGGCTTTAAAGATTTAAGCAAACACGTTAGTGCTATTCAGCCTTTGGTGTTTCTGCTTTAGCTCCTTTCTTCTCACGTTTGCTGAAGATACGTTCAACAATAACGAAGAAGATCGGGATAAAGAAGATCCCCATAAAGGTCGAGCTCATCATGCCGCCCAGTACCGCAGTACCGATAGCATTTTGGCTTCCTGAACCTACACCACTACTGATAGCCAGAGGTACAACCCCAAGACCGAATGCCAGCGACGTCATCAAGATTGGACGCAAACGAACGCGGACAGCATGCAGCGTTGCCTCAACCAATCCAGCGCCTTTCTCGTAGTACTCTTTAGCGAATTCTACAATCAAGATGGCATTCTTGGTCGCGAGACCAACGGTCGTCAACAGACCAACCTGGAAGAATACGTCATTAGGTAAACCACGACCATTCATCGCAATCAGCGCACCGATAATACCCAAGGGCACAACCAGAATAACCGAGAAAGGAACCGACCAACTCTCATAGAGTGCTGCCAGTACCAGGAATACCACCACTATAGACAGTGCATATAGCATTGGCGCCTGGTTACCAGAGAGACGTTCTTCATAAGATAGACCGTTCCACTCGACACCAAAACCTGGTGGCAGCTGCTTAACCATATCTTCAATGATGTTCATCGCCTCACCGGTACTGAAGCCCGGTGCAACACCACCTTGGATATTCATCGCGGGTAGACCGTTGAAACGCTCCAGTCGCGGTGAGCCATATTCCCATGAGCCGGTTGCAAAGGCTGAAAATGGCACCATGTCGCCCTTAGTGTTGCGGACGTACCAGGAGTCGATATCTTCAGGCTGCATACGGTAATCCGCTTCACCCTGGACATAAACCTTCTTCACTCGGCCACGGTCGATGAAGTCGTTAACGTAGTTACCACCCCAGGCAGTACCCAGCACGCTGTTAACTGCATCGATATCGACGCTCAAGGCTCTGAGCTTACCGTGATCGATATGGATCTGATACATGGGCGCATCTTCCTGACCATTGGGACGAACGCCCACAAGGTTAGGGTTTTGTGCAGCCATGCCTAACAACATGTTACGCGCTTCAACCAGTTTATCGTGACCCTGACCATTTCTGTCCTGCAGATAGAAGTCAAAACCATTCGCTGTACCCAGTTCAATAACCGCTGGCGGCACAAACGCGAACACAAAGGCTTCTTTCATCTGCATAAACATACCCATGGCACGTCCAGCGACAGATTGCACATCCTGACCAGGATTGCTTCGTTCAGCCCAGTCTTTCAAGCCCACGAACGCAATACCCATGTTCTGACCGTTACCGGCGAAACTGAAACCCGACACGCTAAATACAGATTTAACGTTGTCGCCTTCCTGTTCCAGGTAGAAGTCTGACACATCTGACAAGACTTTCTTCGTTTCTTCCTGAGTCGAGTTCACCGGCAAGATAGCCTGAGTAAACAAGATGCCCTGATCTTCATCCGGCAGGAAGGCGGTTGGCATACGCATAAAGATCCAACCCACAGCGACCGTAATGGCTAAATAAACCATCATGGTACGAGCGGCGCGCTTGATCATGGCGGCAACACTTGCCTCATAACGAGAGGTCAAAGCATCAAATTTACGGTTAAACCAGCCGAAGAAGCCGGTATCAACCGCATGATGTCCCTTAGCTATGGGCTTGAGCATGGTGGCACATAACGCAGGCGTCAAGATGATAGCAACCATCACAGATAGCGCCATCGCCGACACGATCGTTATCGAAAACTGCCTGTAGATCACACCGGTCGACCCAGACATAAATGCCATGGGAACGAATACCGCTGAAAGCGTCAGACCAATACCCACAAGTGCGCCGGTGATCTGATCCATCGACTTCTTGGTGGCCTCAATGGGACTGAGCCCCTCTTCGGACATCACGCGTTCGACGTTTTCAACCACAACGATGGCATCATCTACCAACAAACCAATGGCCAGTACCATGGCAAACATGGTTAAGGTGTTGATTGAGAAGCCTGCAGCCGACAAAATCGCAAATGTACCTAAGAGTACAACCGGCACCGCAATCGTTGGGATCAGCGTTGCGCGGAAGTTCTGCAGGAACAGATACATGATCAAGAAAACCAAGACCACAGCTTCAAGCAGGGTATGCACAACCCCTTCAATCGATTTCTCAACGAATGGTGTAGTGTCGTAGGGATAAACGACTTCTAACCCTTGTGGGAAGAAAGGCTGCAATTCGGCAATCTTAGCGCGAACCCCTTCGGCGGTAGCGAGCGCGTTGGCACCGGTTGCCAGCTGAATACCGATACCGGCAGCGGGTTTACCGTTATAGTAAGACTCTACATCATAGTTCTCAGCGCCTAACTCAACTCGTGCGACATCTTCGAGGAACACTTTTGCACCGGTCGAATCGGCCTTGATGATGATCTTCTTAAACTGATCGGCCGTCTGCAGACGACTCTGTGCCGATACCGTCGCGTTCAACTGTTGGCCTGCGACCGATGGTGCGCCGCCCAACTGTCCAGCTGAAACCTGCGCATTTTGCTCCCTGATAGAAGCAATAATATCTTGGCTGGTCAGGTTATACTGGGTCAGTTTCAGTGGGTCGAGCCAGATACGCATCGCATATTGGGCACCAAATAACTGGATTGTCCCCACACCAGGCACACGACTCATAGGATCTTGAACGTTAGAGCCGACATAGTCAGCGATATCATTCTTATCCAGTGAACCATCCTGAGATACGAAGCCCACAACCATCAAGAAACCAGCACTGGACTTGGCAACGTTAACACCTTGAGCCTGAACTTCTTGCGGAAGCAGTGGCATTGCAAGCTGAAGCTTGTTCTGCACCTGTACCTGCGCGATATCCGGATCGGCCTCGGCATTAAAGGTTATGGTAATTGTAGCATTACCGAAACTATCACTGGTTGATGAGATGTAACGCAGGTGGTCAATACCTGTCATTCGCTGCTCGATAACCTGAGTTACCGAATCTTCCATCGTCTTAGCCGATGCTCCCGGATACACAGCCCTAATCTCAACCGATGGCGGTGCGATACTCGGATATTGCGATACGGGTAGACCCAGGATAGATAACACCCCGGCCAGCATCACAATAATGGCGATCACCCAAGCAAAAATAGGGCGATCGATAAAGAAACGTGCCATAGTTTTACCCTATTTCTGTTGTTGTGCTTGTGATTTCTTATCCGCCACTAACGGACCAGCTTTAACAGGTGCACCAGGACGAATTTTTTGCAGACCTTCAACAATCAGTTGATCACCCACAGTTAAACCATCAATAATACGCCACTGATTATTAATCACCTCGGCAGTCGTGACGACTCGCGCAGCAACCTTACCCTCTGTATCGATAATCATGGCTACGGCCTCACCTTTGGTATTACGCGTGATGGCTCTTTGCGGTACTAAAATCGCTTCAGGATCGGTACCGGTATTCAACACAGAACGCACATACATGCCAGGCATTAACACACCATCCGGGTTAGGAAACTCTGCACGCAAAATCACGGAACCCGTGTCCTCATTCACGCTAACTTCGGCGAACTGCAACACACCATCGTGCTTATATGTTGTACCGTCTTCCAAAATTAACTGAACACCCGCGTTGTCAGCAGCCTCTAGTTGTCCCTGTTTTAATTTAGCTTTCAGGCGCAACATTTGAGCACTTGATTGCGCTATCTCGATATTAATAGGATCGAGTTGCTGAATCGTCGCTAACGTTTGAGTTTGATTGGCTGTAACGAGTGCACCGGCAGTCACTGAAGACTTACCTACACGCCCGGAAATTGGTGCACGCACCTCGGTGTACTCAAGGTTAATTTTTGCAGTATTGATCGCCGCCTCGGCAACGGTAACTGTTGCTAATGCAGCTTTGTATGCAGCATCGGCATCATCGTAGTCCTGCTCACTAATAGAATTAAGCTCGACCAACTTTTCAAAGCG
>Ga0070725_10001959_pt1 | contig 11059 bp, 10 predicted proteins | sample tdDd002_FD_69781 | JGI IMG/M metagenome (GOLD analysis project Ga0070725, IMG submission 69781) | Marine sediment microbial communities from the Atlantic coast under amendment with organic carbon and nitrate - tdDd00.2 | ecosystem: Environmental > Aquatic > Marine > Coastal > Sediment | place... | reverse complement strand
GAAGATAAGCTTGATCAACTGCAGGTTCATTTGCAGCAATGCGTTCAGAATGTTAATTCGGATTCTGTATTACTGCTGTCTTTGAATACGGAACAAGTGTTGTACCTTTTTCGGGTATTAGCCGCAATTAAGCTGATCATTAGAGATATAAAACGACTAGATAAGCAAGTATCATCTGCAAAGCTCAGTGAGTTAGAGTATAACTATTTTTCACTTTAGCTTAAAAAAGTGGTAGTTCTGATATTATTTATTCCATTATATATTTAATATGAAAGTTAGTTATTATTACAAATGCCATGAAACATTGCTTGTTTGCCAATGCTTATTTTTGAAAGTGTTACCTTGGGGGAATATGACCCGTTCATTGGAAAAGTTAAAGGCTTTCCCAAATTCTTCCGTGTGTTGTTATGACAAACAGTTTTATGTCTTAAAAATATAAATCAGGGTGCCGCTAGCAAATCTTAGAGCCTGCTTAATCAGTGGTTTCATATCAGCGATAATCTGTAGTGTATTGTGCTACTAGAACGCTATGCCTGAATATTGCATGTAGATAGCTGGATATAAAAGTATAAAACCTGCTCCAACTGAGTGTAAAATAGCTTTTGGGGGGTGCTTTTTAAGCACTTGAGAAAAAAGACTAAAACTAGTAATTGACTCATCACAATAATCGAGTAAAGTACGCCTCGTTCTCAGGACGACACGTCCCAGAGAAAACAAATTTGCGATATGGAATCTAAAAGATTTTAGTTTCGGTATCTAGGATGGTGTCTAACTTAAATCAGTTATGAGCACCGCAATCAAGAATTGCGTGCCCTGGTGGTGGAATTGGTAGACACAAGGGATTTAAAAATCCTAGAAAAATTGCGCTGTAGAAATCAGCAAAAATCATATCAGGCCAGCTTAATGCTGGTTTTTTTGTGCCTGAAATTCAGGGTAAGCCTTCCCCTCAAAACCTACTTCCTGTCTATCTCCTGTTCTCTGTGCAGGTTTTCTGCGCAAGTTAAGTGCCAAGAATCTCCTGTGCTGATGAACTGTGCGTGATTGACGTGCCAGCATATCCAAGGCTAAATTTCTGTGCGTCTCTTGTCTTAGTCCTGTTCTGGTGGGGCGTGATGAAGCGGACACGAAGCCTAATAAAATTTTTTATTTAGGGTTAATGTCCACTTTTTAGAAAATTAACTAGTAATCATCTGGCCCCAAAACATTATCAGTTCACAATTTTTGGCAAGTATGCGCATGCTGGAATATCTTTCTTATGCAGCGTGTTGATATGATTGTGTGCTAAAGATCAGCTTGAAATATGTCTATCGAAAACCTGTTTGTTGAAGACATTAAAGATTCATATTTGGAAAAGGGGGGACAATGCGTAAAGTATCACTATTTTTCGGTGCTGGTGCCGAAATTGGTTATGGTTTACCGTCGGGAGGTAAGTTTGCTCTCGACATATTTAGAATGGATGTTGCCGAAGATAAAAAGAGGTTAAGAGAAGCTAGAGAAAAAGTTAACAAGCGATCAAACTATGCCAAGAACTGGTTACCACAAGACTACGAGAAGAAACCAATATCATCGTTTGGCAGAACTCAATATGAAAGCTTAGTTAAAAGTAGTTTAGAGTACAAACGCTTCGATATTATTAGATATCTATCAGAGTTTGACTCCAGAGTTTCAGAGCTAGCTCGTAAGTTTGATGAAACATTTGACCGAAGCATACGCGAAGCTTTTGAAAGGGTTTTGGAAATATCATTTGGTTCAGAGACATTTAGTCATGAAATTAGAATTTCTGGTATTTTGGGGGACTATAATCAACTGTTCTCAAGTGATTTCTTCTCTAGCTACTTAAAAGCACTTGAGCTCCCGCCTACGGATGAAAACTTCTTTATAAGAAAAAGATGCCGGGACTTTTGTCGTTCTGTTCTTGAGTTGCTTATAGGGGCTTGTGGTGAAGAATTAGTACATAATTTAAATGATGGCATTTTTGAAAAGAAACCTGATGAGATTGACATATTTGATGATCTAGGGGCTATTTTTTCTTTAGATTATAGAGGGGCAGGTTTGACAGGCCTCGAAGTTATCTTGGATGGCGAGCCAATTGCAATAACAGCTGATACAAGTGATGAACACCTTATATGTGCATTTGCCCTAGAAATTCTTGAAGATATCTTTGCTGCTTCACTAGACTATCAATCGTTAATAGATTCAAACTGGCGCTACCTTTATAGCCCTAAAACAGATTGGGCCAAATTTTGTAAAATTAATATATTTTTAAATACGGCTCAACGATACATATCTTCCATAGCCGAAAAATTCCATGATAAAATCATAGATGGTGAAGGTTATTATCACGATATAATAGAAATTAAAAAAGAAAATGAAATTAAGGCTATTGGTACAACTAACTATAATAACTTCATCGGTACAATATCAAAGGAAGATGTATACTATTTGAATGGTTCAGTTGATGACTGCTATGATCCCTACCTAAATACTATCATATCTAAAAAACTATCGACTGATAGTCAGCATTTTACAGTTCCGTTTTTATTTACTCAAAGTGGAATTAAGCCTCTAACATCAATTAAAATGTCTGAACGGTATGTGAAATTATACAATAACCTCAAGGAGTCTGATGTAGTCGCAGTTATAGGCTATGGTTTTAATGTGGATGACGGGCATATTAATGGCCTATTCCGTTCTTGTATAGAAGATGATGGAAAGGAACTGGTTATTTTTCACTACGCAAATGACTTTGGTGCAGAATCCGACTTAAAGCTTAAAGAGTATTATCAAGAAAGATTGAGGTTGAAAGATCATTCAGGAATTACCGTTATTAAAGTAGGGAATGACCGGAAAACACCTGAAGGTAGTTTTTGGTACGATACGTTGAGAGAGTAAAACAGTTGAACTTTCTTTATCAGTAACCTGGAATAGATGTGAAGCCTGACTTGTATGTATTACATTAGGCTTCGTGTCCGACTTTCTTCCGGATTAGTACATAAATTAGACATATATTCTTATTGAGTAAGCCAGTAAAGAGGTTCACTTAATATGGAGAAACGTTTTAAATTCACTACGGCTAAGATCACTAGCTTACCTTCCAATGACCCTAATTCTCGGTCCACTGAAGCAGAGTATTCCTGTTCCGAATTATCGGGCTTCAAGGTTCTGGTTGGTAAAAATGGGCGAAAGAAGTGGTTGGTTCGATATACCTTGAATGGTAAAAAAGGCTCTTTATCTATTGGTACGTTTCCAGAAGTTTCCTTGGCGGATGCAAGGAAGCAAGCGCAACGTATTAAGCTAATGGTTGCTGAAGGAATAGATCCAAAAAACTCAACCGTCAAACCAGACATACCTACTGTATCTGAATACTTCAACAATCACTTCATTAAAATTTCTAAGTCACGCAAGAAAAGCTGGCGACATGATATAGCAAGATTTAACCACTGTGTTGATATTTGGGATATCAGTTATGACCAGCTTAAAGTCTCACACATACAGTCCATGGTCGCAGGATTGATGGATAAGGTTCATTTACGTGGTAAGAAGCTAAGTCGTTCAACAATTAACCGTGTGTTATGTTTGCTCAAGCTAATGGGCCGCATGATAGAAGAAGAGTACTCCATTCCCAATGTTGCGGCTCGTGTTAAGTTGTTTCCAGAAACAGGAGCTAGAGAGCGATGGCTATCGCCTCAGGAGATAAAACGGATTTTCGAAGAGCTAAGAAAACCGGATTATTGTCCTATTCGTAGCCGGTTTATTATTCTGCTTTTCATGCTGGGATGCAGAGAGCGCAGTCTCAGGGCTGCTCGGTGGCCAAATATTGACCTTGAAAATGGTGTGATGCGTATACCAAGGGAAGACTCAAAGAATGGGTTTCAACACCAGATCCAGCTTACACCCCAGGCGATTCAAGAGTTTCGGTTTTTGCTAAGACTCAAGAAGAAGGGGAACCTTTATGTATTTCCAGGGCAAAAAGAAAAGTCATACATCAGCCAACCTCGACATTTATTCAACAAGATCAAAAAAGAATTGATGCTTAAAGATCCCGATCAGATCGTTTTTCATACAGCACGTCACTCTTATGCATCATCACTTATATCTGCAGGCGTTGATGTTGGTGTGCTAAAGCAACTTCTCGGCCATAAGTCCATCAGTAGCACAATGCGTTATGCGAGAGCTGGGAATGAGTCTCTTCGACAATCTTCGCAAGTTCTAATCCAATTAATCGACGAAGCCTAACTGCTTCGATATTAAATCAACGTTATCAAGCCCGAACTCAACGAATGAGTTCGGGCTTTCTTATATATGGAGTTTTGAAAATGAAAATAATTACACAATTCAATGAGCTTGACTCTCTACCGTTATCGGAAGTGACGATAACAGCTTTACGACACCACATGACTGAACCATTCGAATTTGATGATGTAATTACTGCCGAATTCTGGCAAGAGGTTAGCACTAGCCTGATATTAATCGAAGAGTCAGATACGGATGAAACCATTAGTCAGCAACCGGAGAGTGTTCAGCATCTTATTCGTTTTGTACAAAACTACCCCGAAACGGTTTACCTAATTAACAGTACCGACACGGATTTTATCATTGCCCTTGCCATCATCACATCAGCTGGGGGCGGCGTTTATTTAGTTAGTCCAACATCAAATACGTCTCATCCTGTACAGATTTTGTTACCGCACGCAGAGTCGTTATAACTCAAGCCAAACAATAAGGATAAATATCTATGTCCCACAAAACCGCCAGTAATAAAAATAAAGCCGATAGCGAAGTAGAAGTTATGGAAGAAAACTTACAGACAGGAGTGGAACCGGAGAAAGTACAAGAGACACAAGACCAAGATAATCAGGAAGCAATAGAGTGTGAGAATACTGCCACCCTGCTATCAGGGAAAGCTAAAAAGCTTAGTCCAAAGAGCGAGAGTTACATTTATTTCGACTTGGTCAAAACAATAGAAGATGAAGAACTGCATCTAAAGCTAACGGGCAATGATGGTGGGGGCTTATTTACCAAAGAACTCATTTCAATAAGAAAATTGTTAAATATTCTTAAGGAGTACAAAGATAAATCATTTAAAAGTACAGTGTTAAAACCAGCAATAATCGGTGGAAGCGCGAATAATCCCTCGTTTACAGCTAGTGCACTGAGATCTGATACGATTGGACTAATAAAGGCTGCGCCAAATAGTCTGTTTCTTCACGTTCTGTCGCCAGATTTTGATAAACGTTGCGATGAACTGCTCGCATTAATTGACTCTGACACCATCACCGAAACCACCACATAAATCCCTTTCATATTGTGTACTAACCAAGAGCGCAATCCACGGGAAATCAAAGAGAAATTATTATGAAACTAACCTATGGCGAAAAGCTAGGGATACCTGTGTCTGACGCTTTTAAACAACTAATCAATGATGAAGTCGGTGAACATCAAATTAGCGATGACGTTACCGCAATTACGCTTAATTACCGTGATAGTTTATATTCCCCTGAAGATGGAGGATTCCACCCAGTCGAGCTACGTTTCGAAAAGAAAGGTGACTGCTGGCATCTGGTTTACCTGACGGACTTTTCCTATGCTGGCCTTTACTCCGAACTTGAGAAAGAAGTCGATTTCGATGTGACTCACGGTGTTGCCTTTATACGGTTCATGGGGGAAGTGCCACTAAGCAGGCCAGATGTTCAAGACTTCTTTAACACCTACCAGGCTAACTTTATCAGTTATGTAGAAATGGAAGCTTACGATGACGTTAAGCTAACTGTTGACTGAAACCAAGTACCAGACCGGGACAAGAAATGAACAGGAGAAATTTTCACGTTGTTCTGGTCTGTGAATTGGACAAGCCATCATGCCAGTGAAAACAAGGTGCGATGGCTTTTGCCTTTTCATTACAGGTTACTAAGCCAAGGGATTAGAAAATCCTTGTATTGTAAAGCTAAAGGAGGAAACCTGAGTGAACTTTTGTCAAATCAGAGATTGGGTATCTACAGTAAAAGCTCCGAGAAACATGCCGGGTCATTCGTTTCAGCTAATAAAAGCTAGGACGGAAAACAGATGTGTTGTGTCTGTGGATCACCAAAAAAGCAGCCAATAAGCCTAGCTGTGTGTATTACAAGCAAAGTTGGGCGCTTAACGAGTTGAGATTAAATGGTCTATCTTTTCTACGCGATTATTATTTCGGTAATGAGGAAGGTTCGTGCACTAACGTGCGGGCAATTTGCATTGAAGCGTGATGAATTTTACTGGTAGCGATTGGTAATAAATCTGTCAGATTCAATAGCTAAATTATATTTGATAACTTGGCCCCTAGCGGGTTATTTATTAGTTTATTAGTGTTCACTTAAAAACGGCACCGTTTTGAGTTCTCTCTTGTCCAGTATCTGTTTGTGGTTTCATCAAATTAATGACTCCGTATATCTGACATAGGGAGGTCAAAAATCGGTGCATACTTAAAAGTTCATGTATAGGGCGGTGTAGGGTGACTAACTCGAAGGTCATTATGTCACCAGTATTTGGTCGTGACTCGATCAGTCAACATCAAGGTTAACTACGTACTGAATCAGGAAGTGTGCTTTCTACTTGGTCTCGTCTGGGTAAGTTTGTAACTCTTGTTTCAACTGGTATCGAAGCCAGCTTGGTGACAATACCACTACATCAGGAAGCCACGCTTTGAGTTGACGCAGTAGTTGTGGAATGTTGTTGGTTTGGTGGCTGACTAGAAGCTCACTAGCGGCCAGTTCTTTCAACATTCGGATGGCATCGACTGAGTTTTCAATTTATACAACCATCTCAGCAGGATTGGCGAACTCAGCGTCATATTGTCGACCAGTCTGCTTCTTACAAATGTTGGGGTTGGGAGAGTGTTTATCCTCGTACCGAATTAAATTTCGTATCTTGGTGGCTCCAAATGAATCTACACCATCTCTCTTTGCGGTGATCACTATTAACTAGACATCCCATCGGTCTCCTCAATACACCAAAAAAACAATTTCTTAAATGTGACAACGAATGTTGCCATTTATCAAACTTAATCACTCTTAAACCTCACGATCAGTTCGAGTAACTGACCGTGGATTTATCAATCCATTAAGGAAATTAAACATGAAAAAGTTAGTAGTAACAGCTCTGTTGGTTACGAGTTTTGGAGCATCAGCAGGTCTATTTAGCTCGGATACAGATGATGCAATCCAGACAATTAAAGAAGGCAGTCCAGATGGTTGCCCTTACGCGATAGGGGACATGATAGACTCGGCATTCGCCAATGAAACATGGAAATCAGGTAAAACCAAATCGGGGCGAGTCTTCGTTGATATTGAAGGTGATGTGAATTTCCGCAATCAAGAGCAGAAAGCATTTATGCAATTCGAAGTTGATGGCGATGAGTTTTGGCTCAACACATTGAAGCTAAATAACCAGTACCAAAGTCAGATGATGGCTCGTAGCTTTGCTAATCACTTATGTGATTCGGTTAAGTAAGTTGTGGCACTAAATCGTAAGGGCAGTATCGAGAGGTATTGCCCTTTTTTACATATCAAAAGGAGCAAGTATGCAAAGCAAAACTTTCTCACAGTCATCGTCTCAATCTAAAAAGAACGCAGGTATTCGTGCGGCTAAAGTTGGTGCCGCTATTGGGGCTAGGTATTATGGGCCTTATGGAGCTTTAGCTGGGGGAATTGCAGGCTACATTTTAGGAAGTATAGCTGATGAAGTCATCGATGACTGAGAGCTAGATGAGCAGGGGGGAACCTCTGCTTTTTGTTAACACAATGATTTTAGTTTGCTCTTTTTTATGGAAATTTGATCTATGAAAGGTGCTTTGGTAATCTTAACGGGCGCACTCCAGATTAGTTAAGTCGTTGCGTTATTTTTTGATCGTTCTAGTAGTTTCTATTAGACTGTCAATTAGTTAGCAACAGGCTTGTTACGTGTAACACGTAGCGTTTAGTCAAAACCGATATTTTATAAATAAATTTATAAAATATCCCTGATAGATTTCGACGATTTTTTCGCGCAAGCGCGATGAGTGATCTGGAGTAGCGCGACCTCTTTATGAATAATGCATCAATTTCATCTCACAAACCGTCAAACCGTGATTTAGATTCAATTTTTATGGCCTTTGAAAAATGGCTTAAAAATCGTCCAGAGTTTGATACTGCGGTTTTGCGAAAACGCAAATGCTGGCCCATTACAGCGAAACACTATAAAAAATTCACTATCAAAAAACGCAATGGTTCCAACAGAGAGCTTGTCGTAGTGGACAAGAATCTCAAAGAGCTTCAATCTAACTTAGCTGCTTACTTTGGTCAGAACTACGAAGTTTCAGACTATGCCTACGGATTTGTTCCTAAAGAACCAGAGCGAAGAATCGGGGTTAAGGAGCAATCAGAATTACTGGTAGAGAAACTTAGACCCAAAGGCGTAATAACTAATGCTTTGTCACATACAAATAAAAAACTTGTGATAAGTATGGATTTGAAGGACTTTTTTCCGACTATAACATTTCCTAGAGTTATGGGGCTGTTGAAAAGTCAGCCTTACAATTTCACTAATAAACAAGCTTCAATACTTGCATCAATGGTTTGTCTACCTAAAGATGTTGATGACAAAAGGGGGTTGCCGCAAGGGGCGCCAACATCGCCTATGATATCTAACTTAATATGCAAAAAGCTGGATTTTCAACTGGGTAAAATGGCAAAGAAGTATGATGTTAGTTATACAAGATATGCTGATGATCTAACATTTTCAACAAACAATTTAAAGCGTGTATCTGCTAATAAAATTGTACATGAAGCTACTAAATGCGTCGAAAGAAATGGATTTAGAGTAAATGTAGACAAAACAAAAGCGATGTATAGTAACCAAAGGCAAATGGTTACCGGAATATTAGTGAACGAAGGATTAAACCTGCCCAAAAAACATGTGGATGCAATACGAGCAACTCTAAATAACCTCGAGCATAAATATAAATCCGTAGATGAAGCAGTCGTGGGTTTTGGGAAAATAGGTAAGAAAAACTCTTATGATTCCTTTGTTCCTCTGGGGTATTACATTGGTGGTTATAAAGGGCGCTATATTAAAGCAGTTAATAAGGGTTTTAAGGGCAACAAACCCACTTCAGACAAAGAGTTCAATAAGGTTTATGCGCTACACCTATTAGGTCGAATTTTATGGTATGGGCAAGTGGTAACTACTTCAATTGGTGAACCATATGCTCTAACAAAAAGGAAGTATATATCACCAAAACAGCATTCAAGAATTATTAAATTTGAAGAAATGCTGGCTTCTTATTATCGTATTTCGATGAAATATCATTGGCCTGTCGAACATATAATTTTAAGATTGGCCAATAAACTTCCTCATCTTCAATCTTTAGTTAAGATGAATCCTAGTTTTTTATTAGATTCTATATTACTAAATGTAGATGAAAACGAATTAAGAGAGAAATTTTTAAAATTAGGACTCAAGAAAGAAGAATATACCGAGTTTTTCGAATCTGCACCCTCAAGTTTACAACGGATTTTAAGAGTAGAAAATCGTTCACATACTAATTTTAGTCATAATACAATTAAAAAATGTATCGAACATGGCTGGCAGGTCCCATCTAAACAGCAATTGCTATTTCAAGATCTGAATACAGGTGATCTTGCTGATCTTTTTCATAAGAGTAGTGACAAGCAAGGACATAATGTAGAGAAACTTTTAACTAATTTGGTAAGAGTGACTAGGCCGCAGTTAAGGTATCTTTCACCAAACATAAAGGCCAAAATAGTGGCTGTTCATAAAGAGTTATTGGATCTTGTTAGGACTGAAGGGGGCGATGTATGCATAGATTTAGAAAACGAAACCAAGAAAACTGAGCTTTCTTTACAAGCTATCCGAGACTTAAAATCTGCAATTCGTCTATATGATAACGACACAGATAATTTTTATCAAAAAGTAGTACTACATGCAGTAAATAGATCTGGGGCTGTTAATATTTTTTCTATTGATAAGGATAGTATGGCCTCAAGGATTGTCACTGATATTAAGGCTTGGCAGGATGCGTTGACAAAGGTGCTTATGAGTATAGTGCAACACACTGAAAATTTAAGTAGTACTGCAAGTCAAAAAGCCTATACCATAAAATTTAGGGATAAAAATCCAGTAACTGGCGAACCTAGAGCCATTGAGATCTATCGCTTGAACCACAACTTACCGTTTAAAAAAGAACTAGATATTGATAAATCTAAAAGTAAAGGTCGAGTTATGAAATGGTTGACTGGTGGAGATCTTTCATCAGCAGTAAAAAGCTTTCTCTCGATAGGAGACATTTTTGTACATGGTAAGTTTCTTGATTGTGATGATTTTACAGTCAATTTAACGGAGCACGTGTACGTAAAAGAAAAACATGAAGAAATTGATAAATTAGGAAAGCTCTTTATAAGCCTGAAGGAGGTTAATGACTAATGTTGAACATCATCTATTTTGAAGATGAACGCCGTCCGGATAGGAACGAAAAGTATAAGGCTTTTATTTTAAGATCTGGTTACAGCAATATTATAAAATTTATGCAAGATATCGATGTTGATACGATGTCACTTTTGGTTGCTGATGGGGTGATTTGTCACTCTGGCATGGTGGGATATGAACTAGTTAGCCATTTTGCTAAGTGCAATAACTGGCCAATGCTCTCCTACTCAGGAACTGTGGATAGTACCCCTTACCTACGAGAAAATAAATTTAATAAAAATCAGTTTAGTGTTGACAGTGATTACTTTGAGTTGGTTCTTCCTGAATTTATTGAGCGTTGTAATACAATGAAGGAAAGAAAAAATTGAGTTATCCTTTTAAACTGAATAATTCACATATCGGATTCTTGTTTGATGACGATGATTATTTCAATGTTTTTAACTTGGTTAGGATATTAAAAAATGACGCTGATTGGGGTGAATTATTTATAGATGTTTGTGATTTAGATTCTAAGTATCAATCATCTATAGTATCGAAGTTTTCATCTTTTATTAATGTATATTCTTCTATAAAGAAAATCGACATTAAATGTGCATCTTTA
>Ga0070725_10001955_pt1 | contig 11066 bp, 7 predicted proteins | sample tdDd002_FD_69781 | JGI IMG/M metagenome (GOLD analysis project Ga0070725, IMG submission 69781) | Marine sediment microbial communities from the Atlantic coast under amendment with organic carbon and nitrate - tdDd00.2 | ecosystem: Environmental > Aquatic > Marine > Coastal > Sediment | place... | reverse complement strand
TTTTTTTGTACTTATTATTTATCATATTGATTGTCTCAACGTCACCCGCAATACCTGCATTTAGAAAATCCATTCTATCGCTCTTACTCCAGCCTTTTAAAATTTCGATATTCCTCTTTAGTTCTTCTTCTGATATACCATATGATTTTAATGCTTCACTTTTAGTTCTTATAACTTCTTTATACAGTAAATCTAATCCCATACTAGAAGAAAAAAGAACTTCCAATAATTCAGCATTCTCTTTTTTCTGTTCTTCAGAATACTTACTGAAATTATCAAATATCAAATTAATATAACCTTCATCTATCATCTCAGCAAAACATGTTGTTGAAAACAACAAAAAACATATAATAACTAAACTTACTTTTTTCATTTGTCACATCCTTTTTGCTCTCTATAATCAAAACTAAGCACTATATACATAGTGCAATTAATTATATCATGTGATGCTAATCACACAGTCCTTTTGGCGAATTTAGCCATATGAGAGTTTATTTAGCCATTTTATGCTAGTAATTAAGCTCATGTATTTTACATGAGCTTTGTTAATCTACTTTTCAATTTTTTTGAAATAGAAACTAGAAGCTGCTTCAATATCACCAAAGTAATAATAGTCTGTTGATATATCCGAAAACTTACTTACTGTAGGATAAGTTGCAGGACGAGCAATAAGTTTATTAATCATATTAACCATTTGTTCTCGTGAAGTATCATCATCAGGTCTATAAGCATTGTTTAAGTAACCTGTAAATATCTCTGTATTAAATAATCTATTGACAGGAATAGCAGCCCAGTGAGTAGAAGGTACATCAGGAATAGTGTACTTACTTGTACCATCTACTTCTATTCTTTTGTACGACCAATAATTTGTAAAAACTTGAGCTATTTCTGCTCTCGATATAGGAGCGTCAGGATTGAATAACCTCTTATCACCTTCTAAGTAACCCACAAATATTCTAGTCTGAAACATCGATTGAATATAAGAATATCCCCAATGATCTTCATTTACGTCATCAAATATTTGCGAACTGGTAGAACTTAAATCTAAATCTAAAATTTTAGAAAAAATTGTTGCTACTTCTGCTCTAGACACATAATTTTTAGGTCTAAAAGTTCCATCCGAATATCCAGAAATATATGGACCTACATAATCAGCTGATCCTAAGGGAGTTTTTTCCTCAAATAGAATTTCTGCAGTATCTGTAACACCACCAACGACTGTTTTTACTGTTAATGTCACAATTATATCTCCAGTACCTATAGGGATATCCACTTTAGAAGTTACTAAACCTTTTTCATCAACAGATACATATTCAGAATTACTTAATATCCACTTCACCTCTTTTTTACTTGTTCCAGATACAATCTCAGAAAAATCATAACTTTTTAAGTCTGGATTTGCAGATAACCCATAATCAAGAACAATTGCATCAGTGTCTAACCTAACACTAACAGATATATCAGGTAATGGATCTGCAGGCAAAGGTCCTAAAGGAGTTATTACATTAGCCGAACTGGGTCGGCTAAGGACCAACAAATATGATACTATGTCATTACTCTCAGTTAAAACATCAATATGATAAATGTTAGCTAAACTTGATATATTGCAAGTAATATTTTCAATGTTGCCATTAAAATGACTACAATTTATAGAAACTTTAGCATTTTTATCGTTTGATTCGACATATAAACCAACAGAAGGAATCGAATCATCAACTACACCAAAATAGTTTAGCCCTTCTGTAGATAACACTACTGGAATAGGTGCATCAATTTTTATAAGTTTCAAGCTTCCATCAGTGGACAAAGGCCTATTAATTATATTAAACTCATAAGTAATCATTTCATATTTATCACTACTTAAATATAATTTTATATTTGTGGGGACATGAAAATCTATCAGCTCATTAATATTAACGACTGGATCTGAATATAATATTCCATCGATTTCATAAAACATTGAGTTATACTCTGAGTTACTAATAGAAAATATATAATTCAATTTTTTTGTTAACGGCTCTAATCCAATATTGTGATATCTAATATCTGGATTAAATTGAAAATCATACACTTCTCCATCTTGAACAAATCCAACACTTAAATTTGGTGGGCTATGTCTAAATATTTCAATCTGATATGTCCTAATTACACCTTTTAAAGCAACTTCAACATTAACAATATTCTTTCCATATTTTAGATCTATATTAATAGTTGCAGGATCAACTATCACATTTCCCTCTAGTTTAAATGATGAATTTTCCATCATAACACTATTAAAAGTAAGCCCCGTTATATCATAGTCAACATCATATTTATAGTCATATTTCATAGTTTCATAAACAAAATCAGGATGATTTTCTATCTCAAAACTTTTAAGAGGAGAAAATGCTAAAGCGTGTTGTACATCAACCATCCCAGATCCTATTACTTCTTTTCTTTCATGAATTGATGGAATAACTATATCAGGATCATAAGCCGTATCTTTAATAATAGTTCTAATTTCTTTCGGTGTTAACTGGGGATACTTTGAAACCAACAAAGCTGCGACACCTGAAACGAAAGAGGTCGAAACTGATGTACCCGTTTTCACTCTAGCTGTATTAAAATCGTACAAATTTGAACTGAAAATATTTACTCCTGGTGCAACAACATCTAGCTCTCTATATGAATTTTGATACAAACCTCCTATATTGGAAGTATCATCAATTCCGAGGACTCCATTTTTGTACCCTACATTACCAACACTTAAGACGGTTTCATACGCACCTGGATAAGTTACTACACTATTAAATATTGAACTATAATTCAACCTATTGAAAGGGTCACCTACCCCCCAATGATTTGAAGAATTCCCAGAACCTGCAATTACAACAACGCCTTTTGATTCAGCATATTCTAACGCCTCTTGCAAACCTTCTAAATGATATGTTGCGTATACACTTAGATTAATCACATCTGCACCATTATCAACTGCGTAATAAACACCTTTCATAAATTCAGGAGCATTTCCAGTACCATTATTTTTAAATACTTTGACTGGCATTATTTTTATCCCGGGTGCTATTCCAACCACGTTATCTTGACTATCATTGCTTTTCGCTCCAATAGTACCCGACATATGAGTCCCATGAGAATGGAAATCAGAAGGATCGTCATCTCCTTCAGCCACATCAGACCCATCCAATACTAGCAAATCTAAGTCTGGATGATTAAGTTTAACACCGGTATCCAATACTGCTACAATAACATCACTATTGCTAGTTAAATCTAAAATTTCATCCCACACATTTGAAATGTTCGTAACATCAAATTTCCAATTATCATTTAAATTAATATCTAAAGGAACCTGTTGTTCCGTAATGTCATCACTACAGATATTCAAATCCTCATTCACTAATGAGCTATAAAATTCATTATTTGAAAATGATTGAACATTTGAAATTGAATCGTATAAAAAGTGACTTTCATTATCATTTTTTATAAATCCTAATGAAAATATTAATAGTAAAAATATGAATACTTTAGTGTTTTTAATCATCATCTTTAACCCTTCTAAACATAACTCTAATTATCAAACTCGACATCTTTCTTAACTTGAATCCTTGTAGCCGCCTCAATAAATCCATATGCCCAATGATTATTTTTTATGTCATCAAATGAATTTATAGCAGGTTTAAACTCTGGCCTATTTATTACTCTATTAATCATAATTACAATTTCACCTCTTGTTGTAAAAGCATCAGGTTTATATGTACCATCTAAATAACCCTCAACAATATTAGCATTATATACTTTGTTAATTGATTGAAAAGCCCAATGATCTGGTTCAACATCTATAATCAGATGCTTAGATAAATCATTTGATTCAATACCTAATTTAAGCCAAGCATTTGATATTATGGTTGCAATTTCAGCTCTACTAACAGGTGAATTAGGACTAAACTTGTCTCCATCATAACCTCCCATCAAACCTTCTTTTAGTGCAATTTCAATATATTGATAAGCCCAATAATCTCTAGATACATCATTAAAACTTGGTTCTGAAAAACTTAAATTAGAATATAATGGTATGTTATTTTCATTTACATCAAGTCTTAATACCCTAACGAACATCGTAGCAATTTCAGCTCGAGTAATTATATTATCTACCCTAAAAGTTCTGTCTGGATACCCACTAATATAAGGTCCATAAAAGGAGATGTCACCTTTAGGACTCTGCTCAGATACTTGTACATTAACTTCTTTATAAACATTAGTGCCTTCGATAGATACTGTAATTTTTGTAAACCCTTGTTTTGACGTACTCAGAGTTACTAATCCATCACTGTTAACATTTGCAACTGTCTCATCGTCTACTATAAAAACTATCGGACTTGATGTTCCTGTAGTACTTACAATTAATTTAAATTCATTAATATATCCATTGGTTAATGGTGTACTCGAATCTAACTCAATGAAGTCAGTATTTGTTACGAGTGTCACAGGATTAGGAGGTGATTCAGTATCATATACTTCACTACGAACTAATAAATTTGCTAACTCGGCTAAATCAAAAGCGTTATCCATTTGATTATTTGTTTCAAAATTAAATTGCAAACTCATCAAGATCACATTTCCTAAACCCATAAAAGCATCAGCATAATTACTAATTTCATTTAGATCAACACTTTTATCACCAGAGTAATCTAATGGATAGGTATTTGCTACTCTTATTAACTCATCTTCTATCCTATTTCTTACCGAATCTCTTAAAGTAACTTGACGTGATTGAACTGTAGCTGTTGACATGTTAAAAACTTCAAAAGCAATATAATCCCTTATAACAATATTCATTAATCCCTGAAAAACCACAATTTCACCAGCATTCAAGCGATCATATTTTGTAATAGGAGTTCGCATTTCAATTGGTAGCTGCCTAAACAACTCATTAAGATACTCATGAAAACGATTCATATATTCCGAATATACTATTTGATCTTCATTATAAAGATCTGCATATATATTGCCTTTTGAACAACATCCCACTTTTCCCATATTTTCAGGAAAAGTACTTAAAAAATAACTTACTATCTGATAAATGCTATTTTCAGTTAAACCATATTCACTTAACATATTCTTTCTTTCAATATCAGAATTTAATGCTAGTCCAATCTGATCTTGATAAATCGGTTGTCTTAATGAATCTACAAGCATAAAAAATTTAAGTCCATTTAACGCTTTGTTATCTAAAAACTTTTCAAATACATGAAACCAAGATGCTGCTGATTGAGATCCATCAGTATGAATATCCTCATATATTTCTTCAACTATTATTTCATCAGCATAAACTGTATGCTCAAATAAAATTAAGCAAATAATAAAACAAATCAACAATTTCCATTTATTTATTCTCATAGACACCTCCAACATAACAGATATATACATTTTGCTAAATTAATTATTCTATATTGAATATCATGTTAAATCTAATAAGCCCTTTTATAATAGATTAATCACAACTATATTACCATCATTAACTTCAAACGAAACATATTCTGCATATTTAGCCATTATAGCAACATATTTAGCATTAATAAAAAAAGGTATTTCCAAATTATCTCAGACAGCTTGCTAGCTGAATTGTCAAATGATATAGTTATATTAACCAATGTGGAAAGGAAATAAATTCTAATGAATATAATCTTACAATTAAAAAAAATAATTGGTAGTAAAAGTTATATAGCCAAGTTTTCAGAGTATGGAAAAGGATTTTATAAAGATCTTCTAAGGATAATTATTATCGACTCTATAACTCCCCTTATTGGAATCATATCAATTTTAATTTTTAAAGAAGCAATTGATTTTGCGATTGAAGCTAACTCAACTAAAGCTATAATATACCTATGTGTCTATGCTATAGCATCAATTATAACAACAATTTTACGTGCTCTAGTTGGTTATAAAAGAAATCTTAGCGGAGAAAAATTAAGAAATCATCTTCAAAGAAAATTTATACAGTCTTATTATTCTATGAATTGGCGTCAAACAATCAATATACATACCGGTGATATAGTAACACGTTTAACAAAAGACCTTGGCTCAATTGTCCAATTCTATATAAACACAGTACCATCCATAATTGCTTTGTTACTTGAATTCATTGTAGCTTTCATTATTGTATTACAATTTGATGCAAAGTTAGGTATTGTTGTAATGTTTCTAGCACCATTGGTTATTCTTGGTAGTACATTACTAGGCAGAAAAATTAAACCTATTCAAAATAAGTTGAACAATAAGGAAGGAGACTATCGGTCACTCTTAAATGAATCTATCCAAAATTCTATTATTGTAAAAACATTCCAAAACCAAAGTAGGATTTCAAAACTATTACAAGATTTACAAGAAAGCAAATTTCTTCTATATTCAAAGCAAACTAAAACAATTGTATTAGCTAATTTTATAGTTCAATTAGGCTTTTCATTAACAACAATAATTGTATTTATTTGGGGAACTATACAGATTTCGAAAGGGATAATTACATTCGGAGTATTCCTAGCACTTATTCAATTAATGAGTCGTATACAAAATCCCATTTTTCGACTTTCGAAACTTCTCCCTCAATATATCAATGTGCTTTCAGCAATTGATCGTTGTGAAGATTTTTTAGTAGAAATCCCATTATACAGAATACCTGAAAAGATTACTAACGATAAATATGGAATCAATATAAAAAATATCACTTTCGGATATACTGTTGAAAATCCAATTATATCTAATTTTTCTGAAATCATTAAACCGGGAGAAAAAGTAGCCATTATTGGCTCTTCTGGTATCGGTAAAACAACTTTACTTAGACTAATTATGAATATGTTTGAACCTAGTAATGGAGAGATTTACACAGAATGTAAAACTTCAATACATCCAAACCGAGAAGAGTTTTACACATATGTACCACAAGGAAACACCCTTTTCTCAGGTAGTGTTAAAAGTAATTTAATGTTTGGAAATCCGTATGCTTCAGAAGAAGAAATGTACCATGCACTTGAAGTAGCTTGTGCAAAATCTTTTATTTCAAGCTTACCTGAAGGACTAAATTCTTCCCTGGGCGAACGTGGTACAGGGTTATCTGAGGGTCAGTTGCAACGTATCTGCATTGCACGAGCCTTATTAAGAGAATCTCCAATATTGCTGTTAGATGAAGCAACGTCCGCCTTAGATATTGAGACCGAAGAAGCAGTAATTTATAATATTAGTTCGAAATTTCCTAATAAAACTCTAATTGCTATTACTCATCGACCATCTATATTAACAATCGTTGATAGAACAATTACCATAACATAATAATATTATTTAATTCAATCAAGCAAAAAAAAAATAGCGTTTCAACTATTTTATTTCATAGTTAATACGCTATTTTTTATTAATCATCAATAATATATTGATTACTATTTATGAATTTACCAAATATCAACACAATCAACATATTCCGAAGTTCTGGTGATTGATCTTTCCCAGATAAATTAAGAGACTTGTTCTCATGAACAAACTTTAAATATTTATCTATATCAATTAAAGATGAGAGATTCCTTATTTCGCTTTCTTCTATTGTGAGACTGTTAAATATTTCATCCCAATGCTTTTTAATTCTATGTTTCCAATCAGCTGATTGTAATCCCTTAACTTTACTTTGCAGTACTTCTTCTGGAACGATGTCTTTCATTATTAGTTTTATTAACATTCTGCTTCCACCAAGATAGTTATATACATTAGGTGATGTATTATAACAACATTCTATTACACGAACATCACGTGTTGGGTCTCTTTTCATCAAATTATATTTCAATCCAAATTTGGTCTCAATTGCTCCTAGATTATTTAGGAAAATAGGTTGTGTGAACACTTCTAAGTCATTATTCCTATTGCTTACCTTTAATTGTTTTTTTGCCACACTTGCAAAGAAATTATCAATCATTGACATATTTCTCTCATCTACTAAGCTATAATTGTTGAAATAACTTTTTTCAGTATTTTTATGTTTTTTTAGTTTTTGAGTAAATAATTTTTTTATAACCTTCTTTTTGCTCAATCCATATTTTCTACAATAACTGGCCATATCCTTATAAAATGTGAATAACTTAAGTTCCTTTAACAATAAGTATAAATGTTTGTCAATATTACTATACGAAATCCCGAGATTACCAAATTGACCATCCAACAATACTCGACAGCCATCTTTGCCTGCTGCAGCTGTTATATTTTTGTACCAAAAACTATTCTCAAAGAACTTATATGGTTGTTCAATAATATTTAGAATCTCATCAATTTCGCTATAGGAATCTTTATTGTTAAACTCAAAGAAATTTAACTTGATATTACTATAACGTTTTTGAATAATCTGAACCAAATCTGTTTCATCAATACTAATACTTGGCATATGATCTACATCATATAAACTGGAAGAACTTACAGTATAGCTATTTAAATTTTTTCCGGATTTATTCAATATAGGTGCAGCAACACAGGCAACTGCACTTGAGTCTAAACCCCCACTCAACAATACACCAACATCGCCATTAGTTCTTAGTCTGCATTTAACTGCTTCTTCAAAGATCTGTTTTGCTTGTTTTACTTGTTCTTCTATTGAACTGACAATTTTCTTTCTATTTAAAGTCCAATATTTTCTTTCTTTGAAATCACCATTCCTATAAATCATTATATGTGCTGGTTTGACATGATAGACATTGTTGTATATTGTTTCATGACCTTGAATATCATCCATGATATACCCAATTGCTAGAAACCTTTGAGCATAATTTTTATTTATGACTTTTCCGTTAATTAAAGGTTCCATGATAGTCGAAAATGAAATACCATGTTCATCATACGAGTAATATAATGACCTCTTACCTAATTGATCTTTCGCTATTATTAATTCATCAATTTTTGAATTGTAAATTGCAAATGCAAAATCCCCATATAAATACTTTGGACAATCATATCCCCATTTTCTATAGGACTCTAATATTAATTTACTATCTGTTAACTTATTTGATAACTTAAGGTTTAGTAAATTACATAATTCCTCTCTATTGTCTAGTATCGCATCTGCTGTAATAAAACATTGACTTTCTTCATCGTAAAATGGAAGTATTTCATTTACAGATTCTTCAGTAACTTCTTGATGAAAACACGCAAAATGAGTATTCTTGCAAGCTCGATAATCTATTCTATCAAACTTATACTTATCAAATGTCATCATTTGATTTTTGAACGTATCAGTAGAATCATTTTTATTACTTATAACTCCAAGAATGGCACTCATCTTAAGCCTCTTTCAATATTTTTTTTGCAATTAGATCATTCATTAACTTTAATACATCTTTATGACAATCATCTACACTCACATCGTAAGTTTTTAGGAGTTCAGATACAATCTGATCTAATGTATCTATATTTTCTAACAAACTCCAAATTTCACTACTTATTTCATCAAAAATATAATAATTCCCTGAATCAACATGTAACATTCCTAATTCGTTACCAATTTCAACTACTTCTAAACCTTCATTTCGTTTATATTTAACTGTCATTATCCCACCTCTATCAAATCTTCTATCAACTTGATCTGCTCGTTAATTGTAAAGTCTCCATCTGGTCTTTCAATAACATAGCCTTGTACATTGGAACTCAATTTAGCCATAAAATTTAAATGTTCCTTGAGTAAATTACTTTGATCAACAAGATGATATCTATATGTATTTTTTATTAAGACTGGTAACATTTTACCCTTTGACATTTTTCTTATTTTTACTTCATTTGTATCAGATTTTACAATTTCAAATATATATTTCATTTGCATCTTTTCATTAATAAAAGAATCATAGTCTTCATAAAAAAACTTCTCTAATCTATAAAAAATGTTATCACATGAGCTAATATCAATATCTAACTTTTCTGCAGTTGATTTCCAAATTTTCTGAGAAGGAAAGCTTGGTATTCCATAAGGTTTATCGTTATCAAATACAAACCTGATAATATCATCTGTTACCATCTTCCATCCTTTTTTCATTAAACCAGCAGACAAGGTTGATTTACCAGCACCGGGATCTCCGATTATACTAATTCCAATCTCATCTTTTGCTACAAAGGCACCATGAAGAGGAAAATTTTGCTTTTGAATCAGAATTGCTGCGAAACACTGATTAAGAAGAAACATTTCTATTGCTCTTTTAGGTGCATCTTCATAAGGACAAACTTTTATTTCCTTACCATCAATGACCTCAAACAATCCACCATACGCCATATTCAGTATGTACTTGTTGTTTTCAACTTCTATATGATAATAGGTGTTATCAAATCCTTTAAGAGAGTAGTCAAGTTCTATTCTAATATCTTCTTTCTCGAACTCAGCTACATAACAATTTAAGATTATCTCAGACAACACATTGAAACCATATATATTATACTTATACATACACACTCCTAATAATCTCTTACAAAAGAAAAAGTATATACAAGTATATACTATTCTTAATTATTAAACTCCTCAATATAATTACTAAGTTATAACTCCTCCACCATAATCAACAGATGTTCCATCATTTTCGCCACCTGTAATTGGGCCATCTTTACCAGTATAAATCTTTTTGCTTAAATCAACCTCTCGAGTTTCATAAACATTTAATTCTGTGATCTCAGGTCTTAACCATTTCTTCATAAGAACCTCCTTACCATTTCATGTAATATTACATTTTTGTTCTAAGTAAATTGAAAGTTTAATAATTAGTAACCAACAAATCCTAATCCTATCATAATTTACTGATTCCATTTTCATCCTAATACTAAAACATTTTTTTGTCTATCAGGTTGCTGATTTAGCCAATATTAGTACATATATTGACAATATTTTATTTTTTATTATTCAGATATTTGCTTTGATGATATACCATATCTTATTGATAAGTTTAATTATCTTATCAAAAATGCTATAAAACCATTAAATTTCAAATAAGATTATAACGATTATAATAATTCTATAACACCGAGTAAACATAGTTTTAATTCAAGAACTACTTGTCAAAAAGATT
>Ga0070725_10001950_pt1 | contig 11081 bp, 8 predicted proteins | sample tdDd002_FD_69781 | JGI IMG/M metagenome (GOLD analysis project Ga0070725, IMG submission 69781) | Marine sediment microbial communities from the Atlantic coast under amendment with organic carbon and nitrate - tdDd00.2 | ecosystem: Environmental > Aquatic > Marine > Coastal > Sediment | place... | reverse complement strand
AGCTCTGCTATCATATGTTGATAGATCGCTATTACATAAGTTGCATACATCCTTTATGACGTGTTCAAAATCGTACATTGTTTTATTAATAGGTTCCCCTTTACACATATTACGTATTTGTTCTCCAAACACTACTTTTAGAACACTTTGGGATATAATATGTTCTCTTGACATTTTCGAATGTCTTCTATTATCGCAATATATACACTTTCTCATGTCTGATCACTCCTCTAAAAAGAATTTCCTATAACGTTCCTATTTGAGTTGCCAAACGAGACTTCTTAGAATTCAAAACTCATAGATCAATTGAAACTGCAGAAATTTACGGGGGATGTTGCGAAGTAGTTGTGTTATGGGATTGGATTATCGTTTTTATTTCACTTTAAATAAGATTCCATTTTTACAGGGGAAATACTGGTTACTGGTATTCCTAGTCGGATTAATGTTTGCATGTGACTACTAATTTCATCATCATGATAATATGTAAAAAACCAAGTAGGTGTATTGTGATGAGTTAAGCTATGTACATGTTGGAAGTATGCTAAATCAACAGGCGATAATGAATGCCCCATTACATGTATTTCTCTTATATGGCCCAATTGGTTCCATAAATAGGAATTTTTAAGTATAATTTGACGAGTATCTTTGTAAGTAGAATTAAAATAGTTTTGAATGTGTTCATCAGCTTCTCGTTCTCGAAAATCATTATAATCCTCACTATTATTTACTACAGAAATATTACAGTCTCCATGTCCGCACACTAAGTTCGATGAAGCGACATCTCCATGAATATGAGAAATTCTTTTTCCGCTGATGTTATACAATCTTTGAAGTGTATTAGTATAATTGAATGTAATATAAATGGAATTCTCATTTTGAAGGTTTAAAACTGATTTTATATGAACCAAATTTAGCATTTTAATCCACTCATGTAGATGTAATGATATTGATTTATAAAATTTCAGCTCGTCTTCAATAACGACTTGATAACCATGATTATCTCGGTCTTTAAACTCTTCTGAATATGTAGATACTAAATGTTCATCATTATTATCTCTTACAGAATAATAATCTAAGTTTCCAAGCGCATGTTCAAAGTTTGACCAAAGCTCATCAGCCTCAATATATTTGGTTAAAGCATCATGAAAATTATGTCGTGCTCTCTCTTCATTAGACATACTATGAGTGCTAATAAAAGTTGAATACTTTGTATTGCCGATTACTATAGGATTCCTTACATATTGTAAAAACATTTTGAAATTCCAATAAGTCGATGGTAATTCGTGGTATAAATCAAATCCGTTTCCAATTATAAATAGTTTTTCCATGACACGATTCCTCCACTGGCTAAATACAGATTAAAATTTTATTCTCCTTAAAAACAGTTAACACTTCTCTTTAATGTAAAATATTATAACATAAAACATTATATGCAATGGATGGCCATACACATATTATCAATTTAGCGAAACTAAATCAGTATATTCAATAATGGATCAAGGGAATTTGCATTATCATGTTCCCACACTTCCCACACTTCCCACATTTTTCCCACATCAGTTTTCGATAAAGACAGTTTTAAACAGATTGATAGTGAAAGAGAATGTAGCAAAATGGCGGTTTCTGACGATTTGGATATTGTTCTAAACTGTTTTATAAGATTCCCGCCTCCTCCACCAAATTAAAATGAACCCTTGCATTTGCAAGGGTTCATTTATTTTTTGTTTTACACTTCCCACATTTTGAAGGACTTGTATTCAAAAAAAGAAAATGCGCTTTGAACCGCCCGTTAGGACGAGATCAAAACGCATTAACTATCATCGATAATTTAAAAAATTACCAAAGACTATCAGTGGCTATTATATGCTCAAAGTATTATTCTGTCAAGCTTTCGAGAGTTGAAAAGATTAGAGATCAATGCTTAGAATGGTTCTATTCAGATTTACAACCAGTATTTAAACGTATTCAGCTGGGTGTTTCCAATCATTAATTCCTGTTCTACTAGCAATTGTGTTGGCTTTCACAATGAGAAATGTGTTCATTATATAAGCTCTAAACATATTGTATAATGTTCTTATGAAGATTTACATATATGAACAGGAGCGTATTTATGGAAATAATAAAAGTGAAGGGGAATACTTTTTGTATTGATACAGGTATGACATTCATACCATTTTATATGATAAATGACGAGGAAATTATTCTGTTGGATTCAGGATGGGCAAAGGGAGAGCGAGAAGGAATTGAGGCTCTGCTGGAAAAAAACAACTTTAAAGTGGCTGGCATATTATGCAGTCATGCTCACATAGACCATATAGGAAATAATGCGTATTTTAAGAGTAAATACAGTTGTATTATTGCTATGGCTGCCTATGAGGCTTTAGTTTGCAGTTCGACGGTTAACCTTAAGGTCTATTATGGCAGTCAAACCTTGACTGAGGTAGAAGAACATTTTGGTCATATGGTTTGCGAAACAGATATTAAGATTTCAGATCATCAAGATAGCATTTATGTATGCGGTATAAAATTCAAACTTTTACATACACCAGGTCATAGTCCAGCACATATGTGCATCATCACTCCAGATAATGTTGCCTATGTTGGAGATTCACTCATAAGTTATGAAGTCATGAAGGGGGCAAAAATGCCCTATGCTTTTATACTCAAAGAGGATCTAAAAAGCAAGGAAAAGCTATATGACTTAAAATGTAGTAAGTATATAGTGGCACATAAAGGCATGTATGATAATATTAGCAAACTCATAACGGATAATATCGATTTTTATATGAACAGAGCGGAAAACGTATATGATGCTATAAATGGCGCAATGACAATTGAAGATATTATGAAGGCTGTTGTTATTAAAGGGAATATTAACGTGAGTAGTATATACAGATATGTCATAATAGAAAGAATGTTAAAGTCATATGTGCAGTATTTGAATGAGCTAGGAAGACTAACTTTAATTATGGAAGATGGGTTTCTTAAATACGTGAAGTCTAATTCATAATTTAGTGAAGGCTGTGTAAGTCTTATAGTATACTTCAGGTAAAGTAGCACTATTTTAAAAGGGTGATACATATGTATAGATACGAAGAACTTGCCAATGATATTGAGCGGAGGATAAAAAACTATAAATTCAAACCAGGCAAAAAGCTGCCTTCAATTCGCGCTCTGTCAGACATGTACAACTGCAGTAAGGCGACGGCCATTAAAGCCTATGAGGAACTGAAAAAAAGGCATATCATTTATGCTGTGCCACAGAGTGGTTATTACATAGTTGAGGAGCTACTTGCAAACAGTGACAGAGACATGAGCATCATTGATTTTTCCACGGGGACTCCGCGGATTGACGAATTGCCTAACAATGATTTTAAGCATTGTATGAATAGGGCACTAGATATTTACAGCCATACGGCTCTGCATCCGGATATTGAAGGGACTGAATCCTTAAGGCGCCTGCTAGTAAAATATCTCAGAGAATATCAGGTCTTTACGTCCTATAAAAACATATTTATCAATTTGGGAATTCAGCAAGTGCTTACACTGCTGTCTGAAATGCCATTTCCAAATAACAAGGATGTCATATTAATTGAAGAACCGACTTATGCAATGTATGTTATGTTCTTGAAGCAAGCCAATGTAAAGACCATGACAATTGCCAGAGATGAAAACGGTATTGATCTTGATGTATTGGAGAGTCTGTTCAAAACCGAGAATATAAAGTTTTTTTACACTGCGCCTAGACATCATAATCCCCTTGGGACATGCTATACGAAGGAAACGAGAAAAAAAATAGCAGAATTGGCACAAACCTATGATGTATATATCGTTGAAGATGATTATCTCGCGGAGATGGATTTTGATGTGAGGTATGATCCGGTGTATTCTTACGGTGACCACAAGCATCACATATATCTGAAAAGCTTCTCGAAAATTATACCTTGGATAAGAATTGGGCTGTGTGTCATGCCGACCCATTTGATTGATCTATTCTGGCAATATAAAAGGAAGAACTACTATTATTCATATGTTGCGTCTTCCATTCTGGCTCAAGCGACACTGGAGATATTTATTAAAAACAATATGATAAATAGCCATATCAATGAGTTGAAAAAGCAATATTCGGATAGAATTGAATGTCTAAAGGCAGAAATTGCTAAGATAGATCATCTGCCTGAAGGGTGCAAGTGGACATACGGATCAGGCTATTACTCGTATATCAAGCTGCCTGATAACATCAATGAAAAACAACTCATAAGCAATTTGGAGAAGAAAAACGTCAAGATCAGGTCTGGTGATATCTACTACTTGAACCCCTCGTCATATGAAAAAGGGATTCGAATATGCATTGCAAGGGCAAATAGCAAGCAAATAAAGAGAGGCATACCGATCATAGTATCAGAAATAGAAAAAATGATATCTGAATAAAAGCATAAAAAATGAACTGCCGACTGGGAGCGGCAGTTCATTTTTTTTATTTAGACCTATTTAAAGTGATCCTATTTAAAAAAACGAGGCAGGTATTCTTTATGCGCTTCGAGCATTTCTTCGAATAGCTCTGAAGCTACAGTATCTGATGTTATCAGAGGGTTGCTGTTCATCGCTGTAAGGGCAATGTTTTTGTCGCCTTTGACAGCTGCTTCGCAAACCAGAGACTCAAACGCCTTGATATTTTGGATTGTGCCTCTGATTGTAGGAGAGATATCCCCGATTGCCATTGGCTTAGGACCTTCCGATGTGATGACTGCTGCAATTTCAACGCCGCTGTTGTTGTCGATGCCGCTGACTGCTCCATCATTTTTGCAGTTGACGTACTGAACGTCACCTTTGTTATTATAGATGGATGCGATCAGGTTGCATGCTGCATCGCTGTAATGCGCACCGCCGCGCTTTTCAAGCTGAGGTGGCTTGATAGCCAGGTTTTCATCTTTGTATAGCTCAAACAGCTCTGCTTCCGTACGCTTAACGACTTCTGCGCGGACGTTTCCCTCAGCATACTCTTCAAGTTCCTTTTCAAGCATTTCCTTTGTATGGTAGTAATACATCATATAGCCGCATGGTATAGCGTTGATACCGCGTAGGAATGCTTCGGAAAAAGGCATGAGCATAGGCGTCTTAGAGATACTTTTTTCTTCTTTGCTTTTTTCCTCGCCAGCGTTTGCCAGCTTCGATTTCATCATTTCCATTCTTTCTTTGATGCCGAATTTATTTGAGAACTCAATGTACTTCTCGAGTACCTCTGGCATGATGTTCTTTCCGTCCAGGAATACATTTGTCGCAAAGAAGTGATGGTTAAGGCCTGCAATTTCCAGACGGAGTCTTTCAGGTGCCACTTCGAGCACTTGAGCTAAAGACATTTGCATGCCGATTGGAACATTACACAGACCTACGACCTTCTTATGATCGGTGTATCGAAGCACAGCTTCAGTTACCATGCCGCTTGGATTAGTGAAGTTTACCAGCCATGCGTCAGGACAGTATTTTTTTATATCAGCGACAATGTCCAGGATTACAGGCACTGTTCTGAGGCCTTTGAACATGCCGCCAGCACCATTTGTTTCCTGTCCAATGAGACCATGGCTCAATGGAATTCTCTCATCCTTGATTCGTGCATCCAATAGACCTACACGCAGCTGTGTTGTTACGAAGTCTGCACCGGGCATGGCTTCTTCTCTGTCGAGAGTCAAAAATATCTTCATTGGCAGGCCAGCTTTTTCGACCATGCGCTTTGCAAGGTTACCGACAATTTCAAGCTTCTCTTTTCCTGCTTCAATGTCTACGAGCCAAAGTTCTTTTACAGGCAGTTCATCATATCTTTTGATAAAACCTTCTACAAGTTCTGGTGTATATGAAGAACCACCGCCAATTGTTACTATTTTTACTGGTTTCTTATCCATGTTAATTTCCTCCGTTAGTTTTCTATAAGAACGACATGTCTGATGCTTATACGTTAATGATAGCCACTAGACTTTTAAGAATCAATGAACAAGAAGGCTGACTGTACCGGAACAGTTGTGATGTGAGGTGAGATGTTAGAGCATGGTTTGGAGTTTAAAGTGTCAACTTGCCAAAAACCAATTAAGGTGCTAAACTGACTATATGGATTACTTTGTAAAACATGATTGAGAATAATTAGTAAGATAAAATCAACTCACAAGGAGGTTCTAATGAGTAAAATAAAACGCCTTGGTTTTCAGAAATCATCAAATGACTTATTGAATTTTGAAATTGTAGATTTACATGATTTTTTTGACACAAGATCGATGGGGCACCTTTCTCGTGTGTTTAGACTCAAGTTTTACATCTTGATGTATATAACCTCTGGTGAAGGAAAACATGAAATTGATTTTATTACGTATGATATCAAAAAAGGAGATGTCGTATTAATTGCTCAAAATCAAGTCCATCGATTCATTGAATGTACTGATTTGACAGGATACATCCTCTTGTTTACTGAAGACTTTTTGTATAGTCACTCAGAATTCAGTGTACAGACTTTTATGGATCAATTTAATACACCACTCAATACCCCTGTGGTTGGTATAAACGTAAAAAAAGAAGAGACAAATCGAATTCTAATTGATTTATTATATAAAGAGTATCAAATGGAGGATCAGTCTTATAATAAACAGCTTATAAAATCAATATTTGGAAGTTTTCTGCTGACGTTCCGCGGTGTTAGCGTTTCAGATGAAAAAAAGGAACATCCTTTAATGAATAAACGGTTTGTTGAGTTTAGAAATCTTGTTGAAATGCATTATGCGGAAAAGAAAACAGTTCAAGAGTATGCTGAAATGATGTTGGTCACTCAAAAAACGATTAACCAAACCACAAGAATGATTGTGGATTTATCAGCCAAGCAATTTATCATAGATAGATTGTTATTAGAAATTAAACGATACTTGGGACAAGGTAAGTTAACAATTAATGAAATTTCAGACTTGATGGGATTTGATGAACCATCGAATTTCACAAAGTTTTTTAAACGTTATGAAGGTGTATCACCTACAGAATTTAAAAAGAAATATTATCATAATTAAGCGACACCTACATCAAGGTGTCGTTTTTACTGTTTTTGACTCAATTATTACATTCTCATGGAAATATTTAAATCCTATAATGAAGCTACACTAAAAATATTGCTTACTTATGAAGTGTATATGGAGGATTAAAATGGAGAGTAATTGGTTATCGCTGATTCCAGTATTACTAGCAATTGTACTGGCTTTTACAATGAGAAATGTGTTCCTATCATTGCTAGCAGGTATTATTTCAGCTGGAATTATTTTAGATATAAGGACAAGTACGAATTTTGTAGGCCTTAACAGCATATATCAGGTCTTCCAAGATGATTGGGCTGCTAAATCAATATTGTTTTGTTTGATGATAGGTGCGTTTGTATACGTCATCGAAGTATCTGGTGGTGTCCGAGGGATGGTAGAATATCTGACGGAAAAGAAGAGTATTGTCAAGTCACGCTTAGGTGCGCAGTTGATTGCCTATTTGATTGGATTGGTATTATTTATTGATGCGACGAGTTCGATTGTTATTTCGGGTGTCGCTGCTAGGCCTCTATTTGATCATTTTGATATATCTCGGAAAAAGCTCGCCTATATTACGGACTCAACATCGTCTCCTGTGGCGTGGTTGATACCATTCAATGCAGCAGGCGCATTCTTGATCGCAATGATTGGGGGTCAAGTTTCTGCAGGTGTAGTCAATTTGGACCCCATGAGTACAATAATATCTGCAATGCGGTATCAGTTGTATGGGATTATATCCATAGCTGTTGTAGCCATTGTTATTTTTAGAGATGGACGTGGTGAAACTATAAAGAATAGAAAAACCGAGAATGTGTATAAGTCGTCAGAAAATGACGCTTCAGACAGTGATATAACTCCCAATGCATATAATATGCTTGTTCCAATTCTAATACTTGTAACATCAATATTTAGCATTATGATTTCGACTGGTGATGGTTCTTCAGGAATTTATATTGGCATAATTATGACTTTAATAGCGACGGGAATCTACTATATTCTTCGAGGTGTCACTAGCATAGAAGATTATTTCAAATGGATTGTAACAGGTATGTCAAATTACCTTGGTGTAACAATGATTTTAACTTTGGCATTTGCATTTAGCAGCCTTGTGAGTCGGTTGGGTACTGGTGCATTTATTGCTTCAATAAGTGCGGGCATGAATCCAATATTTTTACCAGTAATGATTTTCATGGTAGGCGCTATAATGTCTTTTGCAACAGGAACAAGTGGAGGGACAGTTGCAATTCTGATTCCGATTGCCCTTCCTATGGCCATGACACTTCATGTGGATATACCTATAATAATTGGTGCGATAATATCTGGTGGTGTATTTGGTGATCATTGTTCGCCAATATCAGATTCAACAATTTTATCGTCTATGATTGCAGAAATTCATGTGATGGAGCATGTAAAAAATCAAATGCCGTATGCGGTTATATCAGCAACATTAAGTTGTATCGGATTCCTATTAATTGGTGTAATCGGATAACTGAGAAAGGTTTATTTTAATGAGTGACAATTATTTAGATTTAAGAATAGGTGTTGTTGACGGCACAGGACAAACTGGATATCCGTTGTCTGAAAAACTACTTAAACTTGGAGCACAGGTTATTGTTATTTCATGCATGAGAACGGATAAAAATAATGACAAGCTGGAACGTTTAAAGGCTCAGGGCGCAGAATTAGAGTTTTGTGGTGCGTATGACAATGTTGAAATCTTATCTGAAATTTTTAGTGAAATAGATACCATTGTAGTCGCAAGACAAGGTCAAGCGAATATGACTGAGAATAATATGACTGAAAATATCCATACTGAAATTTTAAAAGCTGCAAGAAGAGTTGGCGTTAGACAATTTATACCAAGTGAATTTGGGATTGATGTGTGTTTAATAGGAGGAAATATGACTATAAAAGAGATTTATGAATATGCAGAAGAAATTGGAGTATTGGTGTTTTCAACAATTAGTGGTGATGAAGTTCACTCTAGAGTCGCGCATTTTAATGGATATGACGATGATGGCATATATTTCAGAACGATGTTTAATAAACCGTTTTGCAGACAGTTGATGGAAACGGAGAAAGTAACAGTGTGTGGTATCACTGATACAACGATACTTGATCATGAGGAAGACGGTACGCCTATTTTTCCACCGAGTTATTCATTCCGCTTGATAGGAGAGATTAAGAACGTGTCTCCAGAAGTTATTAAGGAGAAAGCAAAGACCAACTCAGATTTAATAACGGCTGTGAATGATATTGAAAAATACCCAGCTATGGCGGAAGGTAACTTTGTCATTCACAGAGGCAAAGGTGAAATATTTGATGTTGATTTTGATTGTGTTAATCGGGATCACAAGCTTCTTAGAACAAGATTCTCTTTCGGAGGCGCATCATTTAATCCTCCAGGTGTAAGAATAACTGATAAATGTATAGAATGTGGTATATGTAAAAAAGTATGTACGTTCAAAGCCATAGAAGAGGGTTCTCCTTATAAAGTGGTTGGTGAGCGCTGTGATGACTGCGGCAGTTGTCTTTTGGCATGTCCAGTGGATGCAATTGAACAATCGTTGACAATATAGAGGGCTGATACTATGGAATTAATTGATGAACTCTTATTGATGTTATTTGAAGTGAACAACATAGAATCAACATTACCTAAATTAGTAGACGTAAAAAAACACATGCTCAGGCATTTGCTCAATGTTACGATGCCTGCCAATTTGCCAAGTGAGTATTATCAGAAAGAAGCGATATACCTAAAAGAAGAAATGAAAAAAAAAAGCATTACAAAAGCTGATGACATAAAAGAACAATTATCTGAAGGCATTTATATATGGCAAGGCGATATCACCACGCTAGAAATAGATGCAATCGTGAATGCAGCAAATAGTGAAATGTTGGGTTGTTTTATACCGCATCATGGATGTATAGACAATGCCATTCACTCGGCAAGTGGCTTAGAGCTAAGGCTGGAATGCAAGCGACTTATGGAAATGCAAGGGCACGAAGAGCCAACGGGTAATGCTAAAGTAACAAGTGGGTATAATCTGCCATCGAAGTATGTTGTCCATACAGTCGGCCCTATTGTGAGTGGGGCATTGTCAAAAGAAAAAGAAGACCAGCTTAGACAATGCTATATTAGTTGTCTAAATTTGTGTGGCGATGCTGAAGACATCAGAAATGTCGCATTTTGCTCTATTTCAACAGGTGTATTCAGGTTTCCTAAACAACGCGCTGCACAAATTGCATTGCAAACGATAAAAGAATACTTAGTGAACAGACCATCTAGCTTAGACAAGGTTGTCATCAATGTATTCTCAGAGGAAGATTATTATGTCTATCAAAATACAGCAGAAAACGATTACGGAAATAAAAAAGGCGATTGAAGGTGCAGATTATATAATCATTGGTGCAGGAGCGGGATTGTCAGCATCGGCTGGCCTTAATTATGCGGATGAGGCGTTTTTCTCAGAGGCCTATAAACCATTCCTTAAAAAAGGATATAAAACCATATGGGAAGCGATATCCGGTAACTGGAAGCAGACGACCTTCAGTTCACAGAAATATTGGGGATTTTGGGCTTATCACGCGAATCAAATATTTTATAATCCTAACCAATCAACGGTTTACAAGAATTTATATGATTTGATAAAGAACAAAGATTACTATGTTATAACAACCAATTGTGATGGTCAGTTTTATAAAGGTGGGTTTGATCCCAAAAGAATCTTTGCGATGCAAGGCAGTTACGGATTGTATCAGTGCTCAAAACCATGTACTGATGACGTATATGACAATGAAGTGATGATTCGCAACATGTTGGATGGATTCAATGCGGATACACTAAAAATCAGAAAAGAAGATATCCCCAAATGTCCTAACTGCGGAAGACCTTTAACAACGAATTTACGAATTGATGATCGCTTTGTCGATAAGCCCCATCTAGTAAACGCAGGCTCGTATTCGTCTTTTGTTAATCAAGCGATAGACAAGAAGCTCGTGTTGCTTGAGTTGGGTGTTGGGTTTAATACGCCG
>Ga0070725_10001948_pt1 | contig 11096 bp, 11 predicted proteins | sample tdDd002_FD_69781 | JGI IMG/M metagenome (GOLD analysis project Ga0070725, IMG submission 69781) | Marine sediment microbial communities from the Atlantic coast under amendment with organic carbon and nitrate - tdDd00.2 | ecosystem: Environmental > Aquatic > Marine > Coastal > Sediment | place... | reverse complement strand
TTTGAAGTAGCTTGTTTTGATGAAGGTGCAAATGTAACTTTCTTAACAGGTAGCCAAATGGGTAAAAAAGAAACTATCGAAGATACTGCTAAAGTATTAGGTAGATTCTATGATGGTATTGAGTTCAGAGGATTCGCACAAAAAACTGTTGAAGATTTAGCTGAGCATGCAGGTGTTCCAGTATGGAATGGTTTAACAGATCTTTATCACCCAACTCAAATTTTAGCTGACTTCTTAACAGTTCAAGAACATGTTGCTAAGCCACTTAACAAAGTTAAGTTTGTATATGCTGGTGATGCAAGAAATAACATGGGTAACTCGTTAATGATCGGTGCTGCTAAATTAGGTATGGACTTCGTAGCATTAGCTCCAAAAGAGTTATTCCCTGAAGAAGCATTAGTTGAAGAAATGAGAGAAATCTGTAAAGTTACAGGTGGTACAATCACTTTAACTGAAAATGTTGATGATGTAAAAGGTGCTGACGTACTATACACTGACGTTTGGGTATCTATGGGTGAAGAGCATATGTTTGAAGAAAGAATCAAACAATTAATGCCTTATCAAGTAAACATGGACATGGTTAAGAAAACTGAAAATAAAGATGTAATCTTTATGCACTGTTTACCAGCATTCCATGATAACTTAACTGGTGTTGGTGCTGAAATTGAAGAAAAATTCGGTATCTCAGCTATGGAAGTAACTGATGAAGTATTCAGAATGCCAAACTCAGTAGTATTTGATGAAGCAGAAAATAGAATGCATACAATTAAAGCAGTAATGTGTGCTACTATGGGTAACTTATAGTCTTAAGTCTATATAAATTGACACACTGACGAGAGCAGGCCTGTCAATTCAAAATGATAGGCCTGTTTAATTGTTTTTGAAAAGGAGTAAACATGAAAGATAAAATCGTTGTTGCTCTTGGTGGTAATGCCCTTGGTAAATCACCAGTTGAGCAGTTAGAATTAGTAAAGCAAACAGCAAAACCAATTGTAGATCTTATTCAAGAAGGTCATGAAGTAGTATTAGCACATGGTAATGGTCCACAAGTAGGTATGATCAACTTAGCTATGGCAACATCAGCTGCATCTGATGCAGGTACGCCAGATATGCCATTTCCTGAGTGTGGTGCAATGAGTCAAGGTTATATCGGTTACCATTTACAAAATGCAATTAGAGAAGAATTATTAAATAGAGATATGCAAATTCCTGTAGCAACAGTAATTACTCAAGTAATTGTTGATAAGGATGATCCAGCATTCGAAAACCCAACTAAGCCAATCGGTGCTTTCTATACGAAAGAAGAAGCTGATGTTTTAATGGAAACTAAGGGTTATGATATGGTTGAAGATGCAGGTAGAGGTTGGAGAAGAGTTGTACCATCACCAAAGCCAGTAGATGTAGCAGAAAAAGAAACTATTACTGCACTTGTTGATAAGAACCATGTGGTTATTTCAGTAGGTGGTGGTGGTATTCCAGTAGTTGCTGAAGGTAACAAGTTAGTTGGTGTACCAGCAGTAATTGATAAAGATTTCGCATCTTCTAAGTTAGCAGAAATCTTAGATGCTGATTACTTAATCATTTTAACTGCAGTTGAGCAAGTCGCTATTAACTTCGGTAAAGAAAATGAAAAATGGTTAGGCGAACTTTCTATGGATGACTGTGAAAAGTACATTGAAGAAGGTCACTTTGCACCTGGATCAATGCTTCCTAAAGTAAAAGCTTGTATGGCATTCGCTCAGTCTAAGCCAGGCAGAAAAGCATTAATCACATCTTTAGAAAAAGCAGCAGATGGTATTGCAGGTAAGACAGGTACAGTTATTAAAATGTAATTAGGTCAGCTCATATTATTATGAGCTGATTTTATCTTTTTTGGGATTTGATATATAATGATAAAAAGATTTGTATTAAGTAGGTGATATTATTATTAAGATTGTAGATGTTTATGGTGATATAGTTTTTACAGGTGAGTTGATTCAACCCAATATTATTAGGGTTGTGTGTTTTTTTTATAGAGAAGGTTTGGTCTCTCATCTTTTAAAAGAAATAATACAACTTATGGAGAATGAGTTTGAACCGGGTAGTGATTTTCACACTATATGGATATATAAAGAAACTTTTTATAAATATGGTATGTTTACAGAATCTGATTTAGAGATGAGTTTAGATGATTTAAAATATATGGCAGATAAATGGAATCGTGTCACCAGTATTAATGTTTTACCTGAATTAACGATTGGTAGTCGAATCAATAATGAAATGGGAAAACATCACTTAAAACCTTCAACCAAAAGATTCACCGTAGGTTCTGAAAAAGAAGGATTGGAATTAATCAAACTATATGATCTTCAAAAGAAAGATAGATAATATCTTTCTTATAGATTTATAAAATCTTTTGACATTTGATAACTACAAGCGTATTATTTAGTTAGACTCAAACTAAATAAGGAGAACTATGGATACGATTAAAAGATTGTTTGATCTTTATGACGAAAAATGTGAGAAGAAACTTAAAAGTAAATTATCTGCTACGAACCTGAATCATTTAACCTTCAGCCATTATGAGTACCTACATCATATACATACTTTAGACCAACCAACACTTAGTGAATTAGCAAACCATCTATCCTTATCTAAACCATCTGTGACTGTTATGGTCAATAAACTGCTAAAAGAGGGCTTACTTGAAAAAGTTCAAGATAATCAAGACAAAAGGGTATTTCATGTCAAATTATCTGAGTTAGGATACCAAGTGGTTATGCTTGAGAGACAGTCCTTTTATGAAGTAACAGATGTAATTATGAGCAAACTCTCAACTGAAGAGCAAGAGATCTTGTTAAAATTAATAGAAAAAGGATTGGATTAAAAATTTATATATTTAATTAGTTTTAAACTAACTAAATATAAGGAGGTATTATGCACGACATGAATTTTATGATCAACTTATTGATCATATTGGCTACAGCTGCAGGTGGTGGCTATTTAAGTAAAAAATTAGGACAACCTAAAATATTAGGTCAAATATTAGGCGGTGTCATTATTGGCCCATCACTTCTTCAAATTGCTACTTCAACAGAGTTTGTCAGTCATTTAGCTGAGCTTGGTGTTGTTCTTTTAATGTTTCTAGCAGGCTTAGAAACAGACCTAGATGAGTTGAAGTCATCTTTTGAGAACTCATCTAAGATTGCCATCGGTGGAATAGTGGTTCCATTTGTACTTGGAGTTTTAGGAATCTATCTAATTAGTGACCACTTTATGATGAAAGAAGCTGTTTTTCTAGGTGTAATATTAACAGCTACAAGTATGGGTATAGCAATTCAAACCCTATCCGAATTAGGTCGTCTAAAGTCTAAGTTTGGTATGAGTATACTAGGTGCAGCCATTATCGATGATGTGGCTGGTGTGATGATACTAGCCATTGTTTTAGGTATATTTGGTCAATCAAAGTCGAGTATTATGCTTCTTGTTGGCAAAATCATTGCATTCTTTATTATTATTTCTTTTGTAGGTGGTTTACTTTCAAAGTTTATACTGAACAATAAGAAATGGTTTAATAAAATTAGTGGTGGTCATTTACTCATGGGTTCATTCTTATTAACCTTGGTATTTGCCATAACTGCAAGCGAGTTTGGTATGGCAGCCATAATTGGTGCATACTTTGTAGGCTTGATTATATCAACAACACAGTTGAAACATAAGGTGTATGGTGAGGTTGAAAAATTTGGTTCTAGTTTTTTAATACCTATTTTCTTCGTTAATATAGGTATGAGTATCAATCTCTCTATTATTGGAGATCACCTGACGCTGGCTTTGTTTATTACAGGCGTAGGCATTATCTCAAAAATCATAGGATCCTATATTGGTGCTAGATTATCCAAATTTGACAAGGTGGATGCTCTACAAGTTGGTATTAGCATGGTGCCCAGGGCTGAGGTTTCCTTAATTATGGCTAATATTGGTTTAAAAGCAGGTTTAATTTCTACGGGAATATTTACTGGTATTATTCTTTTAGTCATCACTTCATCTATTATCACTCCAATATTATTGAAGGTCACATCAAGGCTTAAAAAGCCACATGTAAATACAAGTATTGTAAGGAAAAAAAGTCTTCAGAAAAGTGTCTAGTAAGGCGCTTTTTTTGTAGCTTTTTTCTCGTTTTTTGATTATAATAGTAATGCACAATGTATTTTGTATACTAAAAACAATAGAGGTGATTATGGATTCCATAACAATAAAAGCCTATGCTAAAGTCAATCTTTCTTTAGATATAGTTGGTAAGAGACCAAATGGCTATCACGAAGTCGAAATGATTATGCAACAGATTACCTTGTGTGATCATGTGACACTAATCAAACAGACAGGATCTATCACCATAGAAGCAAATTGCTATTATGTACCAAGCGATGAAAGAAATATTGCCTACAAGATAGCAAAAGATGTTTTAGATAGATATAAGATTGATTCTGGACTTCATATCAAAATTGACAAGGTTATACCTGTGGCTGCAGGCTTAGCAGGTGGCAGTGCAGATGCTGCTGCTGTTATTAAAGGTATCAACCAGTTATTTGATTTAGGTATGGATTTAGAAACAATGAAAGCTATAGCTGTTCATCATGGAGCGGATATTCCTTTTTGCATAGAAGGGGGCGCAGCTGTTGCACGAGGTATTGGAGAAGAGTTAGAACCTATTCCTAGTTTGGAAAATACTTGGATGGTTTTGGTTAAACCACCAATCGGTGTATCAACTCAAAGTGTCTATGGAAGTTTTGATATTGATAAGGTTGAAAGACATCCTGATAATGAGGCTTTGATTCAGGCAATGAGGACAAATGATTCTAGATTTATTGCTAGAAACATGTACAATGTCTTAGAAGAAGTCACATCAAAAAAGCATAAGGAAATCAATATACTGGAACGCAAAATGAAAGAATACGGTGCTATGGGTACTATGATGAGTGGTAGTGGCCCAACTGTGTTTGGTATATTCAAAACCTATAAAAAAGCAGAAGCTGCTTTTAAAAATTTAAATCGAAAACATAAGGAAGTATTTCTAGTTACAACAGTGGGTGGGGGTCAACATGAATAAAATTGACATTAGAAATTATAAGCCATTAGGTGAGATTGTATTTGATTATTTGAAAAATGCCATCATATCTGGTGAGTTAAAGCCAGGAGAACGTTTGATGGAGATTGCTATAGCAGATCAACTCGGTGTAAGTCGTACACCAGTAAGAGAAGCGATTAGGAAGTTAGAAAAAGAAAAGTTTATCGAAATGATTCCTAGAAAGGGTGCTTATGTTGCAAGTACATCTCTAAAGGACATGTTAGATGTATTGGAAGTTAGACGATTACTAGAAGGTTTTGCAACAGAATTGGCAGCAGAACGTATGACTGATGAAGGATTAGTGAGTCTACTTCGTACACATAAGGCCTTTTTAAAGGCTCTAGATGAAGGTGATACAGATGCCATGGTTAGCTTGGATAATGAGTTCCATGATCTTATATTGCAGTCATCAGACAACATTAAATTAATTGAAATTGCAACTGCTTTAACTGAGCAAGTACAAAGATACAGATTATCTTATTTCACTGAAATGAGTAATTTTGATGAATTAAGAGAATGGCATGAAAAGATTTATGATGCTATTGAAAAGAAAGATTCAAAACGTGCTGGAGATGTCGCAAAACGTCATGTAGAGTTAATTGAAAAGGCTGTTGTTGCACTAAATAAGAAAAAGTAGGTAATCATGAAAATAAAATTGGGTATTGTTTTCGGCGGTAAATCTGCAGAGCATGATGTTTCTTTAATGTCTGTTAAATCAGCTTTACAAGTATTGCATTATGAGAAGTACGAACTCACATTATTCTTTATTTCAAAAGCAGGACAATGGCATCTTGTAGAAGATTCTAGTCATTTACCTGAAGATAATGCAGGACATACTATATCACAAGATGTATTAGATGCCTTATATAAGCAAGATGTCATCTTTCCAGTGATTCATGGTCCACATGGTGAAGACGGTTCATTACAAGGCCTTTTTGAATCCCTTGAGATTCCATATATCGGCTCAAAGGTACTAGGAAGTGCCGTATGTATGGATAAGATTATTTCAAAGAAAATCTTGCAACGTGCAGGGATAAATACAGTTTCATACTTTGAATATTATGATGGATTAAGTGATTATGAGGACTTAATTGAATGGATTGAATCTTATCCTGTATTTGTTAAACCATCCAATATGGGATCAAGTGTTGGTATATCAAAAGTGCACCACGAAGGTGAACTGAAGGTAGCACTACAAGAAGCCCTTTTATACGATAGAAGAATATTGATAGAAGTTGGTGTTGATGCACGAGAAATCGAGTGTGCTGTTTTAGAATCAAATGGTATAATAGTATCTGGTGTAGGAGAAGTAATTGCATCAAATGACTTCTATGACTATGAGGCAAAATATACAGATGATGGTCAAGAAAAAATGGCTGTTCCTGCAGAGAATATCAGCGATGAGACCATATCAATTGTTCGTGACTATGCTAAACTCGCATTTTTGGAACATGGTTGTAATGGACTTGCACGCATTGATTTCTTTGTTTTAAAATCAGATAATACAGTAATACTTAATGAGATTAATACAATACCAGGTTTAACAGAGTTTTCTATGTATCCATGCCTGTTTGAGGTTGCTGGTATATCTTATGGTGATTTAATCGATAAAATGATAGATAATGTATTAAAGTAACTGCTAAGCAGTTACTTTTTTTAGAGTAAATCTTTTAATTTAGGTGCTTCTTCACGGATCATGCTATAAACCTGATTAGAAATAATACGCCCGCCAACAGTCCATGCATTTCTCATACAACCTTCATATGTAAAACCACACTTTTTTGCAACTGCTTGGCTTGCCAAGTTATCTTTTTCCATACATATTTGCAATCTTTGAATTGGATAATGTTCAAATAAAAAAGCAGAAAAGAGTTTTAATGCTTCAGAGACATAACCTCTACCACGATTTTCGCCTTTAAAAATTTGATAACCAATTTCATAACCTTCCACGTAAATTGCATTCTTAAAATAAGATATTGCACCTACAATCTCATTATGATGATCAATAATCATCATACGACCGCCATCCTTTGAGAAGAAACCATCTTCATTGAATTGTTTTTTCGTGGCTGTTAAAGTTCTCACTATATATGGAAAGTGATCACCGTTTTCACCTGTATTATTTGTCAGTGCTACAAACGTTTCAAGATCATCTTCTTTCAATAATCTAAGTGAAATTCTTTTTCCTTTTATCATTTGCATCCCCCCTTAGAATAAGTATAGCAGAAAAAATAAATATTTTACCAGATAAGATTACTTGTAGTATTTACAAGAAAGAATTTAAGTAATACAATAATATTGTGAATAATATTAATATTCTGAATATACAAATTGTACTATTTATAAACATTGGGAGGATTTATGATATATTTAAGCAAAAAAGATATGCTTAAGTTACTAGACTATGAAAAGATTATAGCAAGTATTGAAGTAGCATACTCTATTCAGAAATCTGGACAATTTATGATGCCAGATCGTTTGCATCTTCATTATGAGGACAATACCCTTTTATATATGCCTTGTCTTGTAGAGTCCTCATACGCCACTAAGTTGGTCAGTGTTATACCTGATAATAAAAAACTAGGTTTACCTGTTGTTAATGGAATAGTTATTTTAAACGATAAGACTACAGGTCAAGTACAGGCTATAATGGACGGACAGATACTCACAGCTATTAGAACTGGTGCTGTAGGTGGAACTGCAGTCAAACATCTTGTTAAGAATAATAGTAAAACATTAGGTATTATAGGCTGTGGTGTACAAGGGTATTACCAAGCTCTTTTTGCAAGTCGTGTCTATGATTTTGAAACTATTATAGTATATGATGCTTATGGCTATCACGAAGGATTTGATACTTTGGAAGTTGTTTATGCAAGTTCTTCTGATGAACTTGTGAATAATTCTGATTTGATCATAACGGCGACAACCTCAAATGAACCCGTTTTTCATTATAAAGATGTGGAAGGAAAAGTTTTTATAGGTATTGGTTCTTTCAAACCAGATATGAGGGAGTATTCGGATGATTTTATAAGGAAAATGGATGTCATATTAACAGATACTCCATTTGCAAAAGAAGAATCAGGAGATTTAAAGATTCCAATAATGAACAAGGTAATAAGTGCTTCGGACATTTCTAATTTCGAGCTTAAATCATATGAAGGCACGGTATTTTTTAAATCAGTAGGTATGGCTTTATTTGATAATGTAGTCGCTGAAACATTATACAATTTGGCACAAACTTTAAAACTAGGTGTAGAATTGGAGGTCTAAATGTTTAAGAGTAAATGGATGATTGATTGTATAGATGCACATACGGGTGGCGAACCACTTAGAATTATTACATCTGGCCTACCTCCTATTCTTGGAGATACTATTTTAGAGAAAAGGAAATATGTAAAGGATAATTTGGATCACCTAAGGAAACTCATTATGTTAGAACCAAGAGGTCATGATGATATGTATGGATGTATTATGGTTGACCCAGTAACAGAAGATGGAGATTTTGGTGTTCTATTTACTCATAACGAAGGTTTATCAACTATGTGTGGCCATGGCATCATTGCAGTGACTAAGGTTATGATTGAATTAGGCAGAATACCATCTAGAGAAGGAGAAAATATAGTAAAAATAGATTCGCCAGCTGGAAGAATTACTGCTTATGCTATGGTTGAAGATGGTCATGTTGAATCAGTTAGATTTAGAAATGTGCCTTGTTTTATGTATTTAGAGGATATTATCATCCAAATGGAAGAGTATGGTGAGATCAAATGTGATATTGTCTATTGTGGTGCTTTTTATATTTACGTCAATGTCAATAAGTTAGATTTGAGTGTAAAACCCCAATATGCTGAACTTCTTACGACTATTGGTATGAAAATGAAATATGATATAGAGGAGAGAATGAAAATCGTTCATCCAGTTGATACTGGGATAACAGGTATATATGGTACCATCTTTTATGAAGATATTATCCGTAGCAACAGTGACTTAGATACTAAAAATGTATGTATTTTTGCAGAAGGTCAAGTCGATCGATCTCCAACTGGTACAGGTACTGGCGGCCGTGTCGCTCTACATTATCATAAGGGACAAATGAAGAAGGAAGACACCTTAAACAATTTAAGTATTATTGATACTCTGATGAAGGGTAGAATCATTGAAGATATAGAAATTTCAGGTTACAAAGGTATCATAACTGAGGTATCAGGAACAGCTCATATTATGGGGATTAACAAACTTTTATTAGATCCAGAGGATCCACTGCCACAAGGCTTTAGAATAGGTTAGAAAAGAATCACAGTTATTCTGTGATTTTTCTAGTTTTTGGTTTTAACAAGGACTAAAATAGGGTATTCTTAGAGGATAAGGAGGCATTCATGAAAGTCATACTATTTGTCGACGATGAAAAACTAATTATAAACGGACTAAAAAAAGTTTTTAATGATAAACAACATAAATATATATTTATGACGAGTAGCCTAGAAGCGCTTGATTATATAAAAAGTCACCATGTAGATTTACTATGTACTGATATTGTTATGCCAGAAATGGATGGATTAGAGCTTTTAAGACAAGTAAAGATAATCAATTCAGAAGTTTTGAGAGTGGCTTTAACGAGTATGAGATCAACTGCAATTATTCGGTCACTAATCAGTGAAAATCTTGCTCACTTATACCTGTTTAAACCTTGGGATGAAATAGAAATTAAAAGAAACATATTTAAGATTTTAAGTATGCAAAGTGCGCTCTACTCTAGTGATACAATTGATATGTTACATAAATTAGAATCAATACCAACATTACCTCATATTTATAATAGATTGACTGAAATGGTTATAAAAGATGAGCCTATAGAAGATATTGCTGCTCTAATTGAAGAAGATCAATCTTTAACATCTATCATTTTAAGAGTTGCAAATTCAGCTTTTTACGGTCGTAAAACAGGGAATATTCCCCAAGCCATTATGAATATTGGATTAGATAATTTAAAGTCAATTGTTCTAGCCAACTCTGTGTTTCAGGAATTAACAGAAGATATGGGGATGCTACTTGATATGTGGCAACATGCCACTAATTCAAATAAGCTGATGACAGCAATTTATGAGAAGTGCTTAAACAAGAATGTCCCAAGTTTGTTTGCATCAGCAGGTTTACTCCATGACATCGGCAAAGTTATTTTATATCATAATTATGAAGATTACAGAAAAATATTAAACAGAAGAAAAGATGAGAAAATATCTCTTGTAGATTTGGAGATAGAAGAACTTGGATTAGGTCATCAAGATTTAGGAGCATATTTACTCAATATATGGGACTTACCATATGCTTATGTAGAAGTAGCTATGTTCCATCACAGACCAATAGATCACAGAATAATAAATAGAGAACTTGTAGCCGTTGCTCATTTGGCACATTATTATTCAACAAAATATATGCATGATGACGATGGTATTGAACTAGACAAAAAAGTATTTACAATACTTAAAATAGATGAGTTTTGTGTTGAGAGTTTAATAAAACATGAACTTGGATGGAGGATATATGACTAAACAAGTATTAATTGTAGACGACGAGAGAACCATACTAAGAGAAATAGAAAAGCAATTAATAGACGTATCATTTACTTGTATGTATGCTCATGATTATGAAGAAGCAGAAGAGTATTTAAGAATAAATGACTTTGATATGATTATTTCTGATATTGGTATCAAAAATAAGGAAGGTTTAGAGTTACTAGGTTATGTAAAGAAGTATTACCCTAAGTCTATAAGAGTAGCCTTATGCCATATTAGTGAAAATAGACGTATTTCGAAGTTGATTGAAAAAGGATACGCCACTGAATACATATTTAAACCATGGGATGGTAAAAGGCTGAAAACGACGATTTCACATATTCTAGAGATGGAACAGAGATTGTTAGATGAGAAAAATTTGGGTAGAATAAACAAGCTTGATGAGTTGCCTTCTTTACCACACCTATATCATGAGTTAA
>Ga0070725_10001946_pt1 | contig 11107 bp, 9 predicted proteins | sample tdDd002_FD_69781 | JGI IMG/M metagenome (GOLD analysis project Ga0070725, IMG submission 69781) | Marine sediment microbial communities from the Atlantic coast under amendment with organic carbon and nitrate - tdDd00.2 | ecosystem: Environmental > Aquatic > Marine > Coastal > Sediment | place... | reverse complement strand
CAAGTAAGCACTTGATTTAAAATGTATAAAAAAGAAACTCAATACAAGGCTAGAATTTTTCCCGCACTTTTAAAGTACCAAAGCACCATTTTGGTGCTGGCATTCCTGTTACATAAATGAAGGGATACAGTCGATGAAGCGAGTCGGGGTTAAGATAACTGATAAAGAAGTTTTTCTATGGATATGCCCTTATCCATAGCTTGTCTTTGCAAGGTCTTGTGGGCCTCAGACTCGCTTAATCCGTGACGCTGTAGCTCAGCTTTCGTCTTCGCTAACAATTTTTGTGTTTTCAGAGATGACTCGAGCGCCAACACTTTATTTACCTGCATAGTTGCAAGCGAGAACCTCAGTCGGGAAAGCTGAATGATGCTCAATACTCTCTGATGGTCCAACTCTTCTGGAACAAAAGTCACACGTCCACACTCGAGTAATCTCGCCAGCCCCTCATCCTCCCAATGAGCAGCGTTCACTATCAAAGGGATCGCGGAAAAACGCAGCAACCTGAGTAAGAAACAGACATCATTCTCCGTCAGACTCGCAGTGAAAAATAGCAATTGATCACATTTTGCTGAAAGAGAGATATCTTCCAAGGTTCGCAATGAAGGCAATGAAATGACCTCATAAGGTTCACCGTCTACACTCACCTCGAGTGCCGATTGCAGTGAATGCCGAGAACGCTGAGAGTGCTGAGAGTGCTTTGATAGTCTAGAGCTAGTCTGTGTCAGGCCAGGCGTATCAAGCCCTTGACAAAAGCTTGTATCGAACAAAATGAAGATTCGCATCTCGCTCTCCTTATCACGTGTGTATCTGGTTTAAGCTAAGCACTCGAGCGGCCCTTTATTCAAAAAAGCCGGTTAAGAAAGCTCAGTACACCTATGCACTGCTGGTTTAATCAAAGCGTCATGACGGCTTGACCAGCTCGTTCTCGCGAACTCTTCGGCGTCACTGACATTCTCAAATCGTCCCTGGAGCAGATACACCATAGCCAAGGTCCCGATCACACTCGCATTGGCTATCTGCATCAACTTAGCAGTGCTCTTTGGCTGCTGAAATCCAGGTAGGAAAACCTCATCATTTCCCGGGTTCGATAGCCACACGCCAGCAAGCAGTGCGGAGGCTTTCCCTGACTCAAACTGAATATGTGAAGTTAAGGTGCTGAGTCCGACAACTCCTTCTAACAGGGCAGGAATTGAGACTTTCTCCCTTCCCTCTTTAGAGACAATCGTCAACTCGGTCGTGATCCTTGGATTGATTTCGCTTTCACCCTGCAGCCCTTTAAAAATGCCTACTCGCTCATGAGGCTGGTTTTCACACAGAGAACCAGAAGCGAAGTCACTCACTTGATCTGCTGAGTGTCTTGCCATCAGCTTGGCTATCTCAGCATGTAGTTCGTCTACGCCAGGATGAAAGTAGCTTCTTATGCTAACGGGAGCATTACCCGGATTGGTGCAGCGAATCGCTGTCTGGAAAAGGCTTCGCAAGCCGAGCTCTTGATGCAAACCCCGAAACTTGGCCACCAGAGGCGAGAAACTATCGGCATCGACATAGCAGATCCCCCCATGGTCCAGCGCAGATTTGGCTTCATCGGGTGCTGATACCGTTGGGATAGCTAAAGCAGAGACAAAAGAGGCGATATGTTTACGATGACTCAGTGAGTTAGGGTCGCCATGAAGCAGTATCCGTTCACCTTGGCTTGCTAACACTTTAGCCGCCAACAATAGCCAGGGCAGCAACTCACGCTTACCGGCATAGCAGGGCCAATCTATTGTCGGGTTCACTTCTTGCCACTGTTCACAAATTGTCGACTTGATACCGATTGCGGCGCCGGCGATCTCTGTCGCATTTTCACCGCGAACCCGCATTAACATTAACGCCGCAGCCAGCTGAACCTGACTCCCAATGCCGGTATAAAAACCTGAGATCAGAAATATAGACTCTTTAAGGGTTAACGCTCTGGCGCCTTTAGCTCCACGGCCCAAAGCTTTTACCACCCCCTGATAGGCTTGCTTCATACCGGTTCTCCGGCATTTACCAAGCGTTCAAGAACGGGTTCAGCACTTGTATTACCAATGCTATCCATTAAGTCTGATAACTCTTTACCCACAGAGACCACTTCGCCCACAATTATCATAGTGGGCCCGCTAACTTCGATTTTTCGTGCCGTATCAGCCATATTGCCTAAGCTGGCATAGGTCAACCTTTGATTGGCTCGAGCGCCATTACTGATAAATACCACCGGAAGTTGTACATTCGCGCCAGCATTTAATAAGCCATGAGCAATCTTTGCCGCCTGCGTCTTTCCCATATAAAACACTAAACTGGTTTGAGCCGCCAGCAAAGATTGCCAGGCCACTGCACTATCATCAAAAACACTGCCGGTCACCAGAGTGACAGATCTGGCTACCCCTCTATGCGTCAGCGGAATTCCGGCACTGGCAGCGCAGCCGAGCGCTGCTGTAACACCCGGAATAAATTCACTGGCAAAGCCATTTCTGGCTAAAAATAGCGCTTCTTCACAACCTCGACCAAAGACATTAGGATCCCCTCCCTTTAAGCGCACCGTATTCAAGCCTCGAACCGCGCACTCCAGCAAGAGTGCATTAATATCATCCTGCAGTGCACTTGGTTGACCACAACGCTTGCCGACAAAATGTAGCTCACACTCTTTGGCTGCCAAGCTCAGAATGTCATCACTGACCAGTGCGTCATAGACGATCAACTCGGCCGATGAAATTAACCGCGCAGCTTTTAGTGTCAGCAACTCAATATCACCACAACCCGCTCCGACGATAGCCAGCTTATGCGGGGTATTCAGCCGAGTTTCAGCCTTCTTAACACAGGTAAGTTCAAGAATTTCAGCAGTTTTCAAAACAGGCCTCCGCTTATACATTTACCCCATTCGCTGAACATTTATGAATAAATTTTTTGAATGTTCATTCAGTCGACGAAAGTGTGAACGACAGGTTTAATAAAGGGAGTATTGCAATCAACATACCAAAAGTTAAACAATTGTTTTATTTGAATTAAAATATAAGAAAGGAGAGAAAGCTAGATAGCTTGAACAGCAAGAGTGCATCCCTTTGCACCAAAAAAAGACAGGTAAGATTTAATCAAAAGGATCAAAAAAACCGGGCCGCGGATACAAAAACGCCAGCGCTAGGCTGACGTTTTAAATGATTTACCGTAGTAAACTACCTAAGTGTGTTACTTAAGTGTAGATTCCGCAGTACGGCCATCATCATGACAACTATCACAAGCTGGCTTATCACCTACGTTCATGTCATGTGGAGCATGACAATCGGCACACATAAGGTTGCCTTCGTGTGGCTGATGAACGGCGTCCATCTCTTCCAGTGTACCGTGACAGCTTTGACACTGTTCAAACTCATATGCACCATCTGCAGAAGGCTCACCATCGGCATGACATGCTTCACAACCATCCATCTCAGCGTGCATTTCTGCAAGCTCTTGTGACTCAGCCATAGCCGCTGGAGATAAAGCCAAAGCGGCTAAACCAGCACCAAATAACGCACTTAAAATTTTCTTGCTCACTATAAATATCCTCTATAAGAGACAACATAGTGGAGTTTTATTCTTGATCTAACCCCATCTTGCTATCAAAAGTCTTAGCACAACTCTGCATAAAATAGCTAAGGAACTGCAAAATCGCAACTTTTCTGCTTATATTACTTTAGCAAGTGCCCTCAGAAGAAAACGTGCGCTTAATCAAATAACTCTTTGCTTTATCAACCAATAAAGCCATTTAAGTGACACTGATCACACTAGCGCTATGCAATTTTGAATGATGTCTGTAAAAATAACATTTTTATATCAGTCAAAGACAAGTCAATAAATATGCAGTTAACGCCAAATAAAGCTGGCTAAGCATGTTTAGCTTTGATTGATAGAATAACCACTCCCATTTTCTAAAAAACAAAAACGGGAGCCAAGGCTCCCGTTTATTATTTATTCGACAGGTTTATCCCATCTCTATTGACTCAGATTAGCTCGCTCTTAAGGCTGCAATGCGCTTTTCAAGAGGTGGGTGGCTCATCATCATTTCAGCCATCGACTTTTTGCCATTGATACCAAATGCGGCCATTTGAGCAGGCATAGCACCGGTTTCCGGACCCTGACGTAAACGATCCAGTGCGGCAATCATCTTCTCTTTACTCGCCAGGCGAGCACCGCCCTCATCGGCTTTAAACTCTCGAATACGGGAGAAGTAGGCCACGATCATAGACGCAAGAATACCAAATAACATATCCAAAACGAACACGACCCCCATATAAGCAAACATACCCAGACCTTCACCCTCTTCATCATTACTGGAAACGAAGTTGTTGATGATCCCGGCAACAACACGTGCAGCGAAGATAACGAAGGTGTTAACGACCCCTTGGATTAAGGTCAGGGTCACCATATCACCGTTAGCGACATGGCTGACTTCGTGGGCGAGGACACCTTCTATTTCATCCTGGCTCATGCCATAAAGCAGACCACTACTGACAGCAACCAGCGAGTTATCTTTACTCGGACCGGTAGCAAAAGCATTGAGCTCGGGAGATTGATAGATAGCCACTTCAGGCATCTTGATACCGGCTTGCTCCGCTTGGCGGGCAACGGTTTCAACTAACCAACGCTCGGTGTTATCACGAGGTGTGGTAATAACCTCACAGCCCATGGTTTTCTTAGCCATCCATTTCGAGATGGCCAAACTGATAAATGCACCACCGAAACCAAAAATTGCAGCAAACACGAGTAAGCCACCCATGGTCGATGTATTAACCCCTAGAATCGACATCACGATAGAGGCCACAAGTAAGATTGCCATGTTCGTTGCAATCAATAAAAAAATACGCTTCATTTAAGCTCCTATAGAGTACCTGAGTACCAGATTTTGCGTTCTTAAAGACATAATATGTCCAAAAAGCGAGAATTCAAGGGAAGAAGAGTAAGAATATGTATAACTGAACAAATTCAACTCAATTCGGACTCACAGCAAAACCATAAATTTAAAGAATGTGCAGTCTAGGAGGCTTACATTAAGCTAATCTTAAAAATTAAAGCTCGACACTGGCAACAGATACAGATAGGCATTAATCTTTGTTAATATGACTTGAATGTTGATAACAGGGACTGAATATGAGTATAAACGCCTTACTTCTCTCCAGCTCACGTGTTGGAGACACGCCTTACCTTGCCCACGCTATTCCCTTTGTTAAACCTTTGGTCGATGAGTTGGCAAACCGGATCGAACCGCAAAATCAGAAGTGGCTGTTTATCCCCTATGCCGGCGTCAGTATCAGCCACGACGCTTATCTCACAAGAGTCATATCCAGCTTAGGTGAGCTCAATATTGAAATAAGCGGGATCCATCAATATGAAGATCCCAGACTGGCGGTTCAGCAAGCCGATGGAATATTGGTTGGCGGGGGTAATACCTTCAACCTGCTGCATCAACTTTACAGGCACGATCTGGTGAAACTCATAGCCAATCAGGTGAGTGAAGGCAAGCCGTATATTGGCTGGAGTGCGGGCTCGAATATTGCGGGCCTCAGCATTCGAACCACCAATGATATGCCTATCGTTGAACCCAGCTCCTTCAATGGCCTGGGCCTACTGCCCTTTCAACTCAATCCACATTACACCAACTTCCAGGCCCCGGGTCACAACGGTGAAACTCGCGCGCAGCGGTTACTCGAGTTTACCTGTGTCGATCCTGTCACTCCCATCGTCGCCATTCAGGAGGGAACGGCATTATGGAGACTGGGAGACAAGCTATCTCTTATCGGCGACAAGCAAGCCTTCCTGTTTTGCGGCCTGCAGCAGGAGATACCGATACCTGTCGGCAGCGAACTATCGCATCTGTTAGCGCCTCATAAATACTAAGGGTCAATGAATTAGTCGGAAATAAAAAAGCGCATTCGGATGAATGCGCTTTTAGTGCATTGGGTAAACTAGACCCAATTTAGTCTTTGTATATCACTGTCGTCGACTCGAAAGGAAGTGTCTCTAACACCTTCTTATGATCGGCATAATCGATGAAAGAGCGGGCATCGGTATTACAGATATCAACGCCGCCGTCATCACAACTCGGCGCAGCACCTTCATAGACAACACCGAACTTTCCACTGGCCTCATCGAAGGTCAGATGATCGACCGCATAGGCCTTGTAGTTATCGCCACTTATCACAATGTCTACCCGGTCGGTCGAGGTAAGCTGCGCTTCACCCAAGGCATTCCAGCCATCGTTTCCGCTGGCATTATAGTTATTGACGATGACGACATATTCACCCGAGTCCTGAATCGCTTCCCAGCTAGGTTCAGTTTCGGTACCGGTATTTAACTCCAACTGGCTAATATGGCCACTTTGCTGTTTCAGATCTTCGGTAAAGGTGTAACGCATGCCGCCCACATAAGGGAATTTACCGGCATGACTCCCCTCAGGAAGGGTTGCATCTATGGTGGTGGTTAACAGATCTTTGAGCACCACACCATTGATGGTCAACACAGAAAGGTAGTTAGAAAACGGTAACATCTCAAGGCTTGCGTTACCTTCTCTGAACTCACCTGCATCGATATTAGTTCTGACACCACCGGCGCCAACCAGGCCAATTTGAACCGTCTTACCGATCACCGAATTAACGGCTTCCTGATTGGCCCAGTAAACCATGCCTTCACCGATAAGCGGTGCGACATCAGAGCCATGCATATCGGTGCCCTTGTCACCCGGGCGGCGTTCATGAATGATATCTTCATTCACAGTCGCAATCACTTCGCCATAAGCCTCTTCAACCGCTGGCTTGTAGGTCGCATCAATATGCGCTCTGAGAGCCTCGTCTTCATCGACATCATCGATCTGTTTGCTGGAGTCTATGAAGCTCTCAACCTTTTGATGGGCATCACCAGTCAGCAGGCTACCAGGCTCACGCATGGCATCACTGTAATAGGTTTCATTAGACAGCAGCGTATTTTGACCATTACATGTCAGGAGCTCACCCTTATCATCGAAGCTCACCGTTGCCTGACCAATAGCTTGTGCATACTGGCCAGCCTGAACGATACAGGTCTTACCCACGGTATCTTTTTGAGTGACAAGTTGGGCATACTGACCATTATCACCATGCCCAAGCTCGGTAAAGTCACCCAGCAAGGTATGTGAGTGACCGCCAACGATCACATCGATACCCGTTGTGCCTGCCGCCAGCTCAATATCACGCGCATTGCCGATATGAGATAAGACGATAACCTTGTTAACCCCTTTCTCTTTTAGCTGGTCAACCGTCTTTTGAGTAGTCTCAATCTCACTTGAGAATGTTGCCTCACCGGTACCCGTTGCAATAGTAGGCATATCTTCTAGCACGACACCTACGACGGCAACCACTTGCTCACTCGCCGTTGCATCGCTAATTGCGGCGATCTTACGCTTTACGGCGCCATCAAATGCGAACAACTGATAAGGTAAAAGGTTGGATAAGCCGCTGAGTGCAGGATCGTTGTCTGCATTCATGTTGTTTGCGAGTAGTGGGAAGTTTACGGCATCGATAAATGAAGCCAACTTAGTGGTATCGAGATCGAACTCATGGTTACCCAGAGCCATCGCATCTATGCCCATCTGTGATAGCAGATCGGCATTGGCCATACCGTCGTTGAGTTTGAAATAGGCTGTTCCCTGCCAAGCGTCACCACCGTGCAGGAATAATAAGGGTTCCTTAGCTTCTGCCGCATCTTCCTTTATGTCGTTAGCCGCCTCGAGCACTCTTGGATAGCCCCCAAATTCGTTAAATACGACTTCGCCTTCTTCTCCCATGGAAAAGCTGGATTTGACCGGATCGAAGTTAGAGTGAGTATCGTTGACATGCGCAATAGTGAGGCTAAACGCCGCATTATTATCATCGTCGTCACTCGAACATGCAGACAGTGCAGTAAGTAAAGCAACAGCTAATATCGTTTTCTGTAGTTTCATTGTTATTTCTTCTTTATTAAGACCCGAAATGAAAATATCAGAATAAAATAAAGTGAGCTACAACAAAAAACCTTAACAACCAGAAACTTAAGGAGGATACCGGTAACATTTAAGCGCGAAAGTGACCACACACAATTAACCTTGCGCAACAAATATTTTATTTAGTATCAAAAAAATGATTTTTTAAAATCAAACAGAAATAAAAACAATTTCAATTATACTCAAAAGACATATAAATGTTTTTCTTGTTTTCCTAATACAGGGTTTCAACAGCTGATTTGATAACAATATATTTGTTCATTATTCACTAGCTGTATCTCAAAAACGATAAATAGTTAACGAAATCTATCCGCAAAACGCCATCACACTATAACTATTCAACTTTTTATCTCAGCAGTGTTAATGTTCTTAACAATCTAATAGGGGGGGAGGTATGCCATTTAAACTTTTGATGAACGAATCTTGCACCGAGACTGTCACAGGGACTGCCACAGAGACAGAGGGGATAGATATGGTATAGAGGCCCCTCGATAAGCTTACATCAGAGAGTCTACATTCAGATAACTTGCAGCCGTCTCAATGCTCAACTCCTGCAGATGCGGTACCACGCCTAAACAGGGGCCATTCATCAATGATTGTAGGCTGGCGAGGTTCTCCTCAAGGCAGCAGGTGTCGCCATCGACGATATTGGCAATCCAGCCACCTATCTTTAATCCATCGGCTTTTATTGCTTCTTGTGTGAGTACGGCATGATTCAGGCAACCAAGCTTAACTCCAACCACTAAGATAACGGGCACCGAAAGTTGCTGCACCACTTCAGAGAGAAAGAGCCCCTCACCTAAGGGTAAGCGCCAACCTCCCGCCCCTTCGATGATACAAAGCTCGCTGCCATTGAGGCCTTCCAATGCACCGCTCAATCGATTGAGTATCGACTCGGGGCTTATATCAATGCCGGTGTGTGCGGCTGCAATGTGCGGGGCTATCGCCGGCTCGAATGAAACCGGGTTTACCAAGGTGTAATCGAGCTCGATAGTGGACTCTGCCATTAAACTCAGCGCATCACTGTTTCTAAGCCCACTTTCTGTTCTTTCGCAGCCAGAAGCGATGGGCTTAAGCCCTAAAGTATCACTCCCCTTCTCTTTGGCCCGATTAAGCAGCGCAGTACTGATAAATGTTTTACCGCAATCGGTATCTGTACCCGTAACAAAGTAGATCATGATTAACCTTTTATCTCTTTACTGCGTGAATGAGTGCTATCTGATAGGTCAAGGGAATGCCTTTTGCCGTTCTTAACGTCTCCGCTTTCTCGAGAAGTTTCATCCAATCGCCTCGTCCACGTATACCATGATTAACGATAGATTTAGACTGACGGTTCGCCTTTGCATCGGCGTGGATTGAAGCACCGACCCCCTTGATGGAATAGAGTAGCTCCTTAAGATCATCGAAGTAGACCGTCATCGACTCGAGCCTAGACGATTGTACTTGCCACTCTCGTGTATCGAACTGCGAGCTTATCTCAGACAAGGCGCGAAACTGATTAGCTCTGAATCCTAACTGAGCCAACTCGGGTAAACTTCCCTGCGCCACAACGGCTAAATGATACTCTCCGGCAGGTTTTAGCACATTCGCAGTACTGTGAAAGGACTGGGCTAAATCATCACACCACTGCAAGGCTAAATTCGAATAGACGCTGTCGATACTGTTTTGTGGCAGTGGAATGGCTTTAGCGTCGGCGCATACCGCCTCATAGTTCGGAAAGTTTATCTTGAGCTGCTCGAGCATACCTGCGGCAATATCTAACGCTACCACAGATGAGAGCTGCGTAAACTGACTGAAATCTGTGCCCGGTCCCGCACCGATATCGAGCAAGGCTCCACTAGGACGCATCCCGTTGAATAAAGCTTCACGGGAAAGTCTCTGCAAACAATTATGCCGATGATAGGTTTTGGCCGCAGCAGAAAACCGCTCTGCTACCACGCTCTTATCGATTGCCGGTTTTATCCCATGGTTCACTACTTCGGGTTTCATCAATCTTTATGCTCACTCTCATTCAACAAGAATTCTTTAACTCTTGTACTTTCTCTGTCTTAACCAAGCGCCAGGGATAAGGCGCTGACGAGCCTGTCTAACTCATCATGTGTGTGTAGCGCTGTGATAGTTATCCTTAATCGGGCGCTGCCCTTAGGCACAGTTGGGGGGCGGATAGCACCGACCCAGATCCCGGACTCATTTAACTGCTGAGCAACCCGCACCGTTTTATCGACATCACCAATAATCAAAGGTTGAATGGGTGTCATCGACTCTGTCAGGGCGATGTTAGCTAACGAACACGCCCGTTTAAAGTAATGAATGTTATCGGCCAAGGTTACTGCGCGATCATCGGCTTCTTGGGTCAACTCTACCGCCGCCAACGCGACGCAGGCATTCACCGGAGAAAGCGCCGTCGAGTAGATATAATCTCTGGCATTAGAGACAAGAAAGTCGATTAATGCCTGACTGCCCAGAATAGCGGCCCCCTGACAACCTAAGGCCTTGCCAAAGGTCACCACCTGCACATCGGCAAGTGCGGCGCTGGCGGGAACATAACTGCCGAGCGCGGCCTGAATACCGAAGCCATGGGCATCATCGACAATCAGCCAGATATTATCTCGTTTACAAGAGCTCGATAGCGCCTCGAGGGGCGCCATATCACCATCCATACTGAATATGCTCTCGGTGATAACGGCTTGGGGGGCATATTTAGCGATCAATCGATCGGCACTGTGAATATCATTATGAAGAAACCGTTTAAATGTCGCCTTGCTATCGGTTAATCCATCGATAATCGAGGCATGAACCAACTTATCGGCGATCACGGTATCGCCGCTAGCAAACAAGGTTTTCATCAATGCCGAATTGGCACTGAAACCGGAGCAGAATAGCAGCCCAGCTTCGTGACCGGTAATTTGGCAAAGCCTTTGTTCGAGGCTTACATGTGACTCACTGTAGCCAGTGACTAAAGGAGAAGATCCACTGCCGACACCATATCTTCTGGCACCGGCATTGAGTGAGTCAAGAAGCTGTGGCGCTTGAGAGAGTCCAAGATAATCATTACTACTGAAATTAAGATAATGCCTGCCATTTAAGGAAAAATCTCCC
>Ga0070725_10001944_pt1 | contig 11110 bp, 11 predicted proteins | sample tdDd002_FD_69781 | JGI IMG/M metagenome (GOLD analysis project Ga0070725, IMG submission 69781) | Marine sediment microbial communities from the Atlantic coast under amendment with organic carbon and nitrate - tdDd00.2 | ecosystem: Environmental > Aquatic > Marine > Coastal > Sediment | place... | reverse complement strand
TTTTGGCGGCATAATTCAAGGCGAAAGAGTGAGGGAATGGTGATCCCTTTTGAACTCATTCAACACAGAAGTAGGCTGCCAAAAACACTCCTGAAAGGCGAGTTTTAGCACTTGTGATACTGTGTTAACGAGCTTAAACGTAGAATAACTATGTTCCTCACTCGTTGCCTTGCCTCACAAGCGCTAAACTCTCGCTGAGTGACCACACCTTTATACCGATTGGTATTAGTTACCCACATCGATGGATTCTGAAGCATAAATCCCGAAACGTCTAGCACGGATTTGCTTTTTATTAATTGATCCAGCTCGTGTTTGGTTGTTATTGTTTTTCGATTTTATTAAGTGAATATTATTTAGGCTCTTAGGGATAAGGAATATGCCTGATAAATCATGTTTGCTTCAGGCCCATTTTTCCGGATATTCCTTATTATTGACCATAAGATGTATGTGATAACTCTACTTTGTTAGTTTCTGATAGCGAAATAATGTACATATTCGAGTATTCATCTTCATCGATAGGATCAATTTCCGGCCCACCCAGAGCAGAAATAATTAATGGGAGCGTATTTGAATGACCCGCAACCAATACGTTACCCGTTTGGGCTTGAATTGTTTTTACGGTTGCTTCTATATGTGCAGTTATGCCGGAATTAATATCAATAATCATCACAGGTAACTCCCTGTGTTCACTCATTGGATGAAGCGTTTCCTGTGTTCGCTTAAATGGTGTGGCGATCAATCCACTGAGCTGTGTCTTCTCGAGAGTGGAAAGTAAAGATTTCGCCCGTAACTCGCCTTTTGGGCTAAGACTCGGGTCTTTGGAACTCGATGCAGCTTTCTCTGCATGCCTGACTAAAACGATAATTTTATTAGCCGTTGACGATATAGAGTCTTGAACCTCTTTAGCGTATAACCCGTTAGGGATCAGTGAAATAAGGCCGAGGCACAGAATTAACAGTCTCATCATGTTGCTCTTTTGGGGGGAGGGTGACTTGTAACGATAGCTAATCGCAGCTTAATAAAACAGAAATTATTATGATTAAACCCTAAAGTAGATTAAAAAATAGCCGATAATAGTTAAGTGGAAATATTTTTTTGAGAGGCTGTAATGGAAATTCGTAATCATGGCGCAGAGGTGTCACAGGTAGCTCGCAATAAAACTGAGTCAACTGAGAATCATGGTAAAACCGTGTCTGAAGTTGCCAAAAACAAAACAGCTTACTCGACAAGTAAACAACTGATGAACACGGCAATAATTTCAGCTCAACAGGAGGTTAACCTAAGCTCAAGCAATGAGCCTATGGTATTACTATATCGTGCGGCTATCGAGGCAATCAATGAAGAGTTAGCACCCACTATGGGGGAAAATGCGATTCAGAATGCCTATGAAAGTGGTGTGGATACTTCACCCGAAGCAACGGCAGATAGAATTGTCAGTTTCGCTACTCAATTCTTTACTCTTCATCAGGAACAAAACTCCAATATGGATTTCGATGAACAGCTCAATTCGTTTATGGATATTATCGGCGGAGCAATCGATCAGGGGTTCACAGAAGCAAAAGATATTCTGACGAGCCTTCAGGTTCTGGAGGGAGATATCGAATCTGGTGTTGAACAAACTTACTCCTTGGTTCAAGAGGGGTTGGCAGCATTTAGAGACAGCTTTAACATCGGTGACGATACCGAAGCATAACGCTGGTGAACATCTTCTTTTAAGCCTCACCCGAGGCTTTTTTATCGCTTATTTATGTACGACTGCATGGTCTATTTTGTTCCATACAAAGTAAGACATTTCCTCCCCTGACCCGTAGGGATATGGGAAATGTCTTTAAAGTGTCTGGAACACTTAAGACCTTGGATGTCAGATGCAGAAGGTATGAGACCATGGATGGGCGAAGGTAGAATAATGCAGGAGCAATTATCGAGAGTAACTATACCACACAAGCTCCGCCTAACTTTCATAGATAAAGAGTAAAGGTCAACAACTCGCTGCAAAAACAATCATGAAAGGTCAACAGGCCCTAGCCACAATTTGCCGTTTATGTTAAAGATAAATTAGATAAGATTTGTGGATGGGAGCTTTGGATGTGGATAGAGGGTGAAGTCATTGAACGAATCGATTGGAATGACAAGCTGTTTTCATTAAAAATTAAAGCCGATATTGAACCTTTTATCGCGGGTCAATTTATTAAGTTAAGCCAGATTATCGATGACAAAAGAATTGGCCGGGCCTACTCTATCGTCAATGCGCCTGGCAGTGATTATATTGAGGTGCTTGCAGTTTCGGTTGCCGATGGGCAACTATCCCCAAACCTGCAACAACTCAGTGTCGGTGAACTTATAGATGTGTCGCCAAAAGCCACAGGTTTTATGACCTTAGATGAAATCCCCGTCTCCTCTTCAGAGGGAAAGCAGCTCTGGCTAATGGCAACCGGCACCGCAGTAGGCCCCTTTATTTCAATGTTAGACACCCTTGAACCTTGGTCGAGATTCGAGAAGGTCATTTTGGTGTACGGCGTCAGAGAGGTAAAAGATTTAGCTTATCTCGAGAAGTTAAAACAGATGGAGCTGCGATATCCGGAGCAGTTCAAGTTGGTGCTCTCCGTCACGCGTGAGCAGTATCCTGGTTCGATGAACTGCCGAATTTCGACAGGTTTACAATCAGGAGAAGTTGAAAAAATTGCCGGTATTACTATTAGCCCGGAAGAATCTCAAGTTATGCTGTGCGGTAACCCTGAGATGGTTCGTGATGCTAATAATATCCTTTTAGAGAGGGGATTAACTAAGAATCTTCGCCGTAAACCTGGCCAGATAACTCAGGAGAAATATTGGTAAGCTAGAGTTTGACTGCTTTTAGTATGTTCATTTTTACTTGTATCTCTCGGCTCAAAGGATTGATAAATGAAACTCTTCTATTCAGATGCTTCGCCCTATGCTCGCTGTGTTCGGGTAGTTATTCGCTATCTCGAAATTGAGGGCATAGATGAGTTAAAAACAGATCCCTTCGATAATAGCGAGACATTACTTCAAGCCAATCCCCTGGGAAAGATCCCCTGTCTTCAGCTCAATGATGGCTCTGCCATTTATGATAGTGAGGTGATATTACGCTTCTTTGATTTTGAATTTGGCAGGAGCCAGTTATTTGGAGCGGGCCCTCATGATTGGAGAAATGAAAGCCACTTTTCATTAATCAAGGGAATGTTAGATAGCGCTGTGGCATTAAGACAGGAGCAGATGAGAGAAGAGGGGAAGCGGTCTCTATTTTGGGCAGCAAGACATGAACAGGCCCTGTTTCGAGGGCTAAAACAACTCGAACGTTCAGGTGTGATATCAAGGCCTCGTCTGGTTATTCAGCAGATCAGTTTAGCCTGTTTATTAGAGTATTTGGATTTCAGGCATCCCGATATCAGTTGGCGAAAGCTTGCACCTGCGATATCCAGCTGGCTTTCGGATTTTGAAACTGAACCAGCGATGCTTAGTACCAGACCCTGTTGATCTCGGCCTACAATAATAGCTGACAGTCCTGCTATCTCCTGTAAACCTTACAGACGTTAGCCCATGTTTTTTAGCTCTGTTAGGAGGATATGTTGTTAAGTTAACATTTCTTCCGATACTGCTTGCTCATTTGTGATGGATTTATTACCCTTATCGCGATTGATAATAATTATCATTACTTAATTCGTTGCCAGTGTTGTGAGGGAGATGTGTAAATGAAGATCGCAAGAAGTTTGTCCATATTAGGCTTGGTTTGCTTAGCGTCAGCAGCTAATGCGGCTGAAAAGCTAACTGTGTATTCATATCGACAAGCATTTTTGATTGACCCTATTCTGGAAAACTTTACTAAAGAAACGGGTGTCGATGTCGAGGTCGTTTTTTCCAAGAAGGGCATTGCAGAGCGCATGGTACGTGAAGGGAGACTGTCACCTGCCGATATCGTTCTGACATCAGACTTCTCACGTTTGATGGAGCTGGTAGATAAAAACTTAGTGGTGCCGGCATCGAGTGAAGTTTTAAATAATAATATTCCGGCAAAATTTCGCTCCCCTGATGATAGTTGGTATGCACTGACGATGAGAGTTCGGAATGTGTACTCGTCGAAGGATAGACTGGGGAAACTCGCCATAGATTATGAGGATCTTGCTGACCCTAAATATATGGGCAAGATCTGTACCCGAAGCGGGAAACACCCTTACAATATCTCTCTGGTTGCCTCTATGATTGCTCATCATGGTGAAGCCGAAACGAGAAGCTGGTTAGAGGGGGTGAAAGCCAACTTAGCTCGTAAACCTCAGGGCAATGACCGTGCTCAGGTTAAAGCGGTAAAAGAGGGCTTATGTGATATCGCCATCGGTAATAGCTACTACCTGGGAAAAATGCTTCAGGATCCCAAGCAAGTACCATGGGCTGAGTCTGTTGAGATAAACTTTCCGAATCAGGATAACCGTGGTTCCCACATCAATGTATCGGGAATGGCATTAGCTAAATATGCACCGAACAAAGAGAATGCCATTAAATTGATGGAGTACCTTTCCGGTAATGAGGCTCAAAAAGCCTACGCTGAAGTGAATTATGAGTATCCGATAAATGCGGATGTAAATCCTTCAGAGTTAGTCGCATCATGGGGTGACTTTAAGGCCGACAGCCTTCCTATCTTCAAGCTTGCCGAGTATCACAAAGCTGCTGTAAAGCTGTTAGATCAGGTTAAATTCGACCTTTAATCCCATCTTTGCCCTACAAAAATAGCCTTCCTCTGGGAGGCTTTTTTATTTTGTGAGCCAGTCGTGCACTTTTCGAATTATAATCATTCTTATTTAAGTTTGAGTTTAGGTTGATAGTAGATAATTGAGTCATAGATAATACTCTATATCAAAAGCTTCGAACCTAGCATGCCGGGCTTACTCTTTAATTTAACATCAGCCGCCCTGTGGCTCTGAATTGATAACAAATTTAATGAAATTGGTATAATCATGATTTTAGGTTTATCAAGAAGCTGGTCGGTGAGTGGTTATCTGATCGCAGCAATCATCACATTACCACTCATTGCCATTATCGCGCAGGCATTGGTGCCGGATGAGGCTGTATTCAGTCACCTGCTTGAGACTGTTTTGCCTACCTATATCGCCAATACCTTGTTATTGATGTTTTGGGTCTGTCTTGGCTCTCTTCTCATTGCTATTCCTGCTGCCTGGTTAGTGGCAAAGTGTAATTTCCCCGGGCGTAATATCTTTCAATGGGCACTGTTATTGCCATTGGCGATGCCTGCTTATGTGGTTGCCTATGTGTATACCGACCTGCTCGATTATGCGGGACCGTTGCAAAAACTATTGCGTGAACTGTTTGCCTGGCAGTCGCCACAAGATTATTATTTTCCCGAGGTGAGGAGTTTAGGCGGGGCATCTTTGATGCTTGCCTTGGTGTTATTCCCCTACATCTATCTGCTCGCTCGAACCACATTTATGGAGCAGTCATCAAGCCTGCAACATGCAAGTCGAGTCATGGGCTGTGGACCTTGGCGGAGCTTTTGGCGCCTTAGTTTACCAATGGCAAGGCCGGCTTTGGCTGTCGGTGTTGCACTCGTGGCAATGGAAACTGCAGCTGATTTTGCGACCGTGAGTTATTTTGCCGTCCCCACCTTGACCACCGCCGTGTATGACACTTGGCTTGAATATGGCAGTTTGTCGGCGGCAGCTAAACTGTCTGCCATCATGCTGCTTGTAGTTTTCTCCATGATAGGCTTTGAGCGATTTGCACGAAGAAAACAGCAATTATTCCAAAAACAAACGGGTGTTAATCAAGATGAACGATACCTGCTTAAAGGGGGGAATGCGTATCTTGCCAGTGGCTATTGCTGGTTACTGCTCTTTTTCTCATTTCTTTTGCCATTTATGATCTTGTTTCACTATGCCTGGGGGTATTTTGAGCAGAGCTGGAGCAGCGAATTTTGGGAATACAGTCTGAACAGCCTGTATATCTCCGCAATCGTTAGTGTCATTGCTGTTTTCATCGGCGTGTTCTTGATGTTTATTCGCAGAATCAGTCCTAGAAAGTCCGATCTACTGCCTTCACGCCTCTCATCGACAGGCTATGCATTGCCGGGAACCGTCTTAGCTATCGGTATTCTGGTACCCTTGACCTATCTCGATTTTGCTGTAAATGATCTCTACGAGTATCTGGGATATCGGGGACCAGGCCTCATATTTACCGGTAGCGTATTTGTGCTCATCTTCGCTTTTTGTATCAGGTTCTCCGCTATCGCCATCGGTAGTGTCGAAAGCAGTTATAAACGAATCTCCCCCTCATTGGATATGGCCGCGATAACCATGGGCTTAAAGCCTAAGGCACTATTATGGCGGGTTCACCTCCCCTTGTTGAGAAAGGGGATTTTTGCGGGGTTACTCTTGGTGTTTATTGAGTGTATGAAAGAGTTGCCCGCAGCCTTACTACTTAGACCCGTTGGGTTTGAGAATCTGGCGACCTATGTTTATCAATTTGTTTCAGATGAACAACTTGAACATGGTGCACTGGCCGCAATTGTTATTGTATTGGTGGGCTTAGTCCCGCTTATCTATCTCAATCGTTCTTTGGAACAGGAAAGCTAAACGGCCTTATTTGGCCGATTTATGGAGTTCACAGTAACTTTTGCTGTAGTCCTCGTTATTCATTCATCTTCACGGCTCTTTGAGTAAGTAAACGATTATGTCGACATTAAGTATTAAAGGTGTTCACAGCCATTATCAGGGGCAACAGGTCTTAAGAGGCCTGGATTTAATTCTGGCAAAGGGGGAGATTGCTGCTCTTCTTGGTCCCAGCGGTTGTGGTAAAACAACCTTACTTAGAGCGATTGCTGGCCTGCAGCCCATCACAGAGGGGGAGATCTGTATTAATGGGCAGATATTATCCGGCCCCGATCATTTTGAGCCAAGCGAGCAGCGTGGTATCGGCATGATCTTTCAGGACTACGCGCTCTTTCCTCATCTTAATGTTGCAGATAATATCTTGTTCGGCGTTAAAGATGCGACCAAAGAGCAGAGGAAAGCGCGGCTCGATGAGATGCTTGCACTGGTCAAGCTCGATGGGCTGTCGCAAAGATTTCCCCATGAACTTTCCGGCGGTCAGCAACAGCGTGTTTCTATCGCCAGAGCCTTAGCCTATGAGCCGGAACTATTACTCCTCGATGAACCATTTTCAAATATCGATGCTAAGGTTCGAGGCGAGATGATGCTGGAGATACGTTCAATATTGAAACAGCGCAATGTCAGTGCGGTATTTGTGACCCATAGTAAGGATGAGGCTTTCGTTTTTGCTGACAAACTGGCGTTATTCAAAGATGGCTATATTGTTCAATATGGTACCGCCGAAGAGTTGTATACATCTCCTAAGGATAGGTATGTGGCCGACTTCTTAGGCAGTGGTAACTACATACCCGCATCGGTTACCGATGCATTCAGCGTCGAGACTCCTCTGGGGAAGTTAGTCAGTACCCGCGCCTTATCTCAACCTGTGAGTTATCATGGAGAGATATTGCTAAGACCCCAGCAGCTTGAAATAACAGCCGACGAGGAAGGGGAAGGAGTCATAGTCGAGCGGCGTTTTTTGGGGAATATTTGTCACTATCAGGTTCAGGTTGCTCAGCAGTTTTATGAGGTTAAAAGTCAATTCAGTCAATTGGTTCCTGGTCAGAAAGTGGGCCTTCACGCGCAGGCTCATTCTTTAGTCGTATTCTGAGTTAATTAAACCCCTTATATGGTAGCTTAGAAAGTTATCGGAGGGGTTATGCTTAAAAAATTAATAATAACTGCAGCCTTTTTCTCTATGGGAGTGTGCGCCATGGATAGAGTCACGGGCGAGTCATTCGCAACACGTTCAGAGATCTACGCCACAAATGGCATGGCGGCTACCAGTCAGCCATTAGCCACACAGGTCGCACTCGATATTCTTAAGCAGGGTGGCAGCGCTGTCGATGCAGCCATTGCCGCCAACGCTATGCTTGGGCTGGTTGAGCCTACCGGCGCCGGGATCGGTGGCGATCTATTTGCCATTATCTGGAGTGCTAAAGATAAACGCCTCTATGGACTCAACGCGTCGGGCAGAAGTCCCAAGAGCCTTACCTTAGATAAAATACAAGCCTTAGACTTAGACTACCTGCCACCTTATGGGCCCATACCTGTCTCGGTTCCCGGTGCTGTCGATGGCTGGTTTGAGCTGCATAATAGGTTTGGTAAGTTAGATATGTCAGACAATTTGGCGCCTGCAATCGACTACGCCCGCAAAGGCTTTCCTGTCTCCGAATTAATTGCCTATTATTTAGCGCGTAGCGCCACAAAGTTAGCCATATTTCCGGGGTTCAAAGAAACCTATATGCCAAGCGGCTCCATGCCCGAAGTCGGGGAGGTTTTCAAGAACCCGGCACTGGCATCTACCTATGAGAAAATAGCGGAGCAGGGGCGGGATGTTTTCTATAAAGGTGATATTGCCAGGACTATTGCCGACTATATGAAAGCGCAGGGAGGTTACCTTTCATATGATGATTTAAGCGAACACACGAGTGAGTGGGTTGACCCTGTTTCGGTTAATTATCGTGGCTATGATGTTTGGGAACTGCCACCTAATGGCCAGGGGATTGCCGCATTGCAGATCCTTAAAACTCTGGAACCCTTCGACTTGAGAGGCATGGGGCGAAGGAGCTCCGAATACGTGCACCATTTTGTAGAGGCAAAAAAGTTAGCCTTTGCCGATCGAGCAAAATTTTATGCCGATATGGAGTTCAATACCATTCCGGTTTCTGAGCTTCTAAGTGAAACATACAATTATCAACGCTCAAAATTAATTGATGCCAACAGGGCCGCTAAGCGTGTCGATGCCGGTCATCCGGCGTTGCTTCATGGCGATACTGTATACCTGACTACCGCCGATGGAGAGGGCAACATGGTATCTCTTATTCAGAGCAATTATCGTGGTATGGGCTCAGGAATGACGCCACCGGGTTTAGGGTTTGTTCTGCAGGATCGTGGTCAGCTGTTTGACCTGAAGCCCGGACGCTTTAATAGCTATGCGCCGGGTAAGAGACCATTTCATACCATCATTCCGGCATTTGTAACTAAAGACAATAAACCTTGGTTGAGTTTTGGTGTTATGGGAGGAGCCACACAGCCGCAGATGCACGCGCAAATTTTAATAAATTTGATCGATTTTGATATGAATTTGCAGGAAGCGGGAGACGCGCCTAGAATTTTGCATACTGGCTCTTCTCAGCCAACGGGAGAGCAGATGTTAGATGGTGGTTTTATCAGCTTAGAGTCAGGGTTTGAGATGACGGTACGCCGGCAACTGCAGAAAAAAGGACATGTTATTCGGGATAGTCTTGGTGCTTTCGGTGGGTATCAAGCCATTTCGATAAACAATGAAACAGGTGTTTATAGAGGGGCATCAGAGAGTAGAAAAGATGGCCAGGCAGCAGGATATTAGGTTTTTTCCCCTAGTTTAGGTTATTTAATGTTTCATATTGATTTAACTGGTTCAAATAAAATGTTAATTGTGCGTCAGTTAATACCATTATTATCTAAAGTTATGGATAATGATGCCGAATATGAATTAGTGAAAAGGTAATCAGAGATGGATAATCAGGCTATGCCACGTGAACAGTTGGGAGTGTGTGCTGAAGGTAACTTGCACAGTGTGTATTTGATGTTCAATGCCAATGAAGGTGTAGAATCTCAATTACGACCTTGTATCGCTAATGTGGCTCAATATATCTATGAGCTTACCGATCAATATGCCGATAGTGCCTTTAATGGCTTTGTGGCCATTGGCGCGAATTATTGGGATAGCCTATATCCATCGGGTCGGCCCACGGCATTAAAGCCTTTTCCTGCCATGAACGCAGATACGCGTGATGCCCCCGCATTAGAATATGACCTTTTCGTACACATCCGTTGTGACCGATTTGATATCCTTCACCTGGTTGCCAATGAAGTTTGCCAGATGTTTGAAGGCTTGGTTGAACTTATTGACGAAGAGCGCGGCTTCCGCTTCATGGACAACCGTGATCTTACAGGTTTTGTCGACGGCACCGAAAACCCTAAGGGTCGTAGTCGCCAAGAGGTGGCTCTTGTCGGAGTTGAAGATGAGATGTTTAAGGGGGGAAGTTACGTCCATGTGCAGAAGTTTGCTCATAACTTGAGTAAGTGGAATCGATTACCGCAGAAAAAGCAGGAAGATATTGTCGGCAGAACCAAGTTAGATAATATAGAGTATGCCTCAGAGGACAAGCCATTAACCAGTCATATTAAGCGTGTTAACTTAAAAGACGCGGATGGTAAATCAATGGAGATCTTAAGGCAGAGCATGCCTTACGGTTCAGTGAAAGAGCAAGGATTGATGTTTATCTCTACTTGTCGTAATTCAGTAAACTTTGAGCAGATGCTTAAGAGTATGGTTCACGGTGACGGTCATGGAAATCATGATCATCTGCTGCACTTTACCCAGGCACTGACCGGCTCCTCCTTCTTCGCCCCTTCGCTCGACTTCCTGGAAAGTCAGGCTGGCGAATGAAATTAGAGTGATTGACACAAGAAACGCACTATTTTGAGTGCGTTTTTTTATGTCTCAAATAAGGTATTTAGTCGAGAAGTCACGACTTTTCGGTATCAGGATCCCAGTAATTCGTCGGGCGTTTGGCGTATATTTCATCGACAGCCCTGACTAATACCTTATTATTCTCCGGATAGACAACGACATCGTGCTTATCTCTATTGCCGATGACCAGAAAAGTAAATTCTTCATTCGAATCATTTCTTAGGGTATGTGCAATGGCTGTATCGGCATTAAAACAGACATAATCTCCCTGCTTAAAAGGGTGAGGCTCTCCGTTAATAAGCAAGCTTGCTTCGCCCTGCAGGGCGTATAAGTGTTCCTCCTCTTTAGTGTGGTAATGCGCAACTGTCGACATCTTTCCCGGGGCGAGACGCTCCATGGTAACGCCGATTTTTTCGCAACCTACGGCATCACCTATGTGTTTTTGTTGGCTGGTATATTGAGCTGAATGTTGCCAGGACTCCCAGCAAATATCATCGACTTTAATTATTTTGGTTGTTGTCATAAAGAATCCTTA
>Ga0070725_10001943_pt1 | contig 11120 bp, 6 predicted proteins | sample tdDd002_FD_69781 | JGI IMG/M metagenome (GOLD analysis project Ga0070725, IMG submission 69781) | Marine sediment microbial communities from the Atlantic coast under amendment with organic carbon and nitrate - tdDd00.2 | ecosystem: Environmental > Aquatic > Marine > Coastal > Sediment | place... | reverse complement strand
TTAAGTATTATCTTATATCTAACTTGTGATTTCTTTAAGGACGCAAGATGATTATTTTTCTATATAACATCATCCTTTGCTCTTGCCCTTTTGTTTTTAAATAAAAAATCTCACAGGTTTATTAATCGCTAATTTATAGCAAAAGTGAACAATTGGGTGAACAACATCCTTTTGAGCATCTGTAATACCTATAAATAGTAGCCTTTGAGTTTTTTGTTCTACTCCCTCTCTCTCCGCTGAAAGCGGAAGCAATTTAAAGCAAAGCCCTGTAAGTAAACACTTACAGGGCTTTTTTGTATGCAAAAGTGTGTACTAAAAAGCAGAAAAATGGGGATCATACCCAAATTCTGGGTCTATGCATAGATTTTGCATAATCTGTAAAGGAAAAACTTCACATCCGTCACACCTCTGATCTGTCTTCTGAACTCTTTGATTTTAGCATTAAATGATTCCGGATCACACTCAAATTCATTCAACTAAAATATTTAGGACAAGTTTTATTTATATACTATTTTTATCAACCAAAAGAGAGAAAATATAAGGTGGTTATTAAACACGTTCATACATTGAGTATTCTGCTCTTCTCCTTTTGGAGTGGAATCAGAGCCAATGACAGTATTCAAACTAAAGATTTTGTTAACCTTTTTAATCAACTTCCAAAGTCGGAGATTGATATTGAAATCCATGAGGAAGCATCCTTTTCGCCCTCCTATTATTTTAATGGAGAAGGTGCAAATATCGAACTTTATTGTAAACAGACTCTTGAAAGAACACTTAGTTTTTGTGCATGGATCAGACCTGAAAACCTTCAGGAGAAGAATATGACCATTGCGGGGATTCCAGGTGTCTTTTTGTTTCGTACAACTACCAGTCGTGATTTGCAATTAACCGAACCTGATGTAGCCAACATTAATACAGAGGGGGTTTTGCTCAGTAGTCGCAATTGGAGTTTTGTGTGCTGTGTAATAGATTTTCCGGAGGTGAAGATGTATTGCAATGGAAAACTTATCAAGGTTGTTCAGTTGAAGAACCAATACAAACAAAGGGAAAGTTCTCTGATTATCGGGAAAGATAACTGGCAACACGAATTTCATGGATGCATGCATCATATATCTGTTTATAGTGAAGTGCTAAGTGAAGAGGAAATATCCGACCGGTATGAAGCTGGTTTGAAAAAACAGTTGGTATCCTCTGGTTTGATTTTCTATTACCCATTTGAAAACGATAAATCTTATCATTCAACCTGGGAAACAGAGATTAAAACTCATAATGTGGTCTTTCAGACAGATTCAATCAGAGGATCAGTTGGATATTTCAATGGGAAAGATGGTTTTATTGACTTTGGAATAGTGCCTTTGGATAATGTCATTACTATTTCTGCATGGATAAAACCCTACGCGCTCAGCCTTGAAAAAGGAGCCATTGTATCCTTAGGTCATGCCTTTGCCTTCCGGGTTGCCGATGGAGGAAACTTGTTGTTTACCATTCCTCAAATGGAAGACCTTCAGGCATCATCCGTTAGCCTGAAAAAAAACACCTGGCAGCAAATTGGGATTACTTTTAAAGAAGGGGAAGGTGCAATCTTTTACCTCAATGGTGAACAAGTGGGGGCAGTACAATCAGAAGTCTATCAAAACGCACAAAAGGATTTACGCATTGGAAACAACCTTTGGAATAACTTTTTTTACGGTAAAATGGATGATTTGATTATTTGGGACAGAATTCTTACCGCGGAGGAGATGAGTAAGGTTCATTCAAAAAACGAAAAATTCTGGAATTCCAAGTTAATCCCCCAAAAGCCTCAACAGTTACATTGGTTAATTATTCCCATTGTTATTTTGCTGATTGTAGCTGTTTTTGTTTTTATTAAGGTAAAGAACAAGAAACACGAGTCAGAATCTGAGACAAAGCAGGCCGCAAATCCATTTCTTGAAAAAGCCATTGAGATCGTTAATACGAATCTGTCAGATTCAAATTTCTCCGTTGAGCAGTTTGCTAATGCCATGCATATGAGCAAAACGAAATTATATAATGATCTTAAGAACAAAGCCGGGCAATCTCCCAAGGAATTTGTTCGGGAGCAGCGACTTTTAAAGGTGGCACAGCTTTTAAAGGAAAGTGAGCGGCATATTACAGAAATCTTTTATGAAACCGGCTTTGAGAGCCGGGCTTATTTTAATAAATGTTTCAAGGAGAAATTTGGAACAACCCCATCGGCGTTTCGGTCTAAACAGTTGTAGTTTCCATCTTCATTTCTTTTAACAGCATGGCCTCCATAAAGGGCTTTTTGTTACTTTTTAGACTGATGAATATATGAGTACGTATTAAAATTTCCTGAGTACATGTTTTTATATTAAGGCTATCGCATCATGAAATTGCCTATAAGAGGCAGGATATCAGGAAGCTGAATTTTTGAGTGCATATTAAAATGCACCGCATACATGTTTTTGCTTTCTGTTACTCACCTTTGGATCTAAAGATCCGAATGAAAAGGAAAATGAATTCTGAACGGATTTTATTAACCCATAAATTCAAAAAACTACAATTGAATTCATCAGTTAAAAAGTACATTTTAGAAACTAAAATAGTTAATTAGCATGAAGACTTATAAAATCTTTCTCTCTGTAATATTGATGCACTGTTTTTCAGTTAATGGCCATGCAGAGGAGAAAAAGAAAGACCTTTCGCCACTAGAACTTATAGCACAAAATATTGGACAAATCCCTGAAGTAGCTTTGGGAGAGCAGGAGGTTCATTATCCGTTGGTCCCCAACGGTTATCGGCTTGAACTGAAAGGAACAGATCGTCCTCAGGTTGTTAGCATCGATGGGAAAATCAACACGCCATTGGTCGAATCGGAAGTGCAGCTCTATTATACACTGATTGATGAATCAAATGGTGAAAGTGCGGATGTTCCCAATCGTACGATTACCATACCCGGAAAGTATTCATCAGGGAACTCCATAAATCCAAAACCCAGGGTTATTCCAACTCTTCGTGAGTGGTTTGGCGACAAGGGGAATTATACCATGAAGGAAAAGGGGCAAATTATTATAGATGCAGAACACTCAAAGGCTCTAGAGGAGAGTATGAAACGATTTGTTGATGATATGGCCTATTTCGGGGAGTGGGATTATGATGTGAAATCAGGCACATCAAAGCAAGGTGCAATCTATGTTACCCTTGATTGTGACGATACAGCTTTGGGAAAAGAAGGTTACCGGCTTTCCATTGATGATCGGATCAGGCTGGAAGCCAATACGCCGGTAGGAATATTTATGGGGACACGAACAATTTTACAATTAATCAACCTCTATGGAGATATGATCCCTAAAGGCATCACTCGTGATTATCCTAAATATGCCCGCCGTGGCTTCATGCTCGATGCGGGCAGAAAGTTCTTTCGGATGGATTTTTTACAGGATTATGTCAGGATCTTGTCCTATTATAAAATGAATGAGTTTCATATTCATTTGAATGACAATGGATTTTTCGAACTTCATGGCAATGACTGGGGTAAAACCTACGCTGCCTTCCGGTTGGAATCGGACACTTATCCCGGCCTCACCGCAAAAGATGGTTTCTATACCAAAGAAGCGTTTACTCAGCTCCAGAAATTAGGAATTAACTATGGGGTGAATGTTATTCCTGAAATTGATATCCCGGCTCATTCTTTGGCTTTCACACAATATCAACCATCGCTTGGTAGCAAAGAGTATGGAATGGATCATGTGGATATCACCAAAGAGGAGACCTATACTTTTTTTGATCGATTGTTTGATGAATATTTAGGGGGCGAAAATCCCGTCTTTATTGGGCCCGATGTGCATGTTGGAACCGATGAATACTCAAAAGAAAAAGCGGAAGAATTCAGAAAATTCACCGATCATTATCTGCGATTGGTACAAAGTTATGGGAAACGGGCTCGTTTATGGGGATCATTGACCCACGCAGAAGGTAAAACGCCGGTGACATCTGAAAACGTGATTATGAATGCCTGGTACAATGGATATGCCGATCCCAAGGCCATGATTGAGCAAGGGTATGAATTAATTAGTACTTCCGATCGCCATCTGTATATCGTACCAGCAGCCGGATATTATTACGATTACCTGAACCTTGAATTCCTTATGAACGACTGGGAGCCTAACCTCATAGGTGCAGAAACGTTTCCATTCGGACATCCGTCCATAAGCGGAGGTATGTTTGCGGTCTGGAATGATCATTGTGGAAATGGTATTAGTGAAAAAGATGTCCATCACCGGGCTTTCCCTGCTTTGCAAGTGCTGGCTGAAAAAATGTGGAAGGGTAAAACAACCTCCCTTACTTTGAATACATTTAAGCAATCAGCCAATAAATTGGCCGAGGCACCTTATGTAAATGTGATGGGTAATGTTCCTTCAATAAATGGCAAGGTAGTTCATTACGATTTTATGGTGTCAGCTCAAAAGGATTTCTCTTCCAATGAGTATAAGTTAGGCAATGCAGTTAATGTTAAGTGGAAGAAAAATGATGGTTATCACTTCAATGGAAATGGTACTTTAACCACTCCAATAGAAGAGATAGGATATCCTTATGAAGTCAATTTTACAGTGACTTTTGATCAGGATCTTTCTTCCGAAGCCCTGATGTTTTCATCGGCTAATGCCCAGGTGGTAGTAACTCCTAAAGACGGGAAAATAGCATTGGGTTTTAAGCGTGATGGCTATTTTTACAGTTTCGATCATCTGATTGAACCTGCTACATGCGTTCAATTGGCCATACAAGGCGATCATAAAGGCACTTCACTTTTAATTAATGGGAAAGAGGTAGAACGTCTACAAGGAAAGGTTGAGGAACACAAAACCCTAAAGGGGGATATCAAAAAGATGTACATTCAGCAAACCCTGGTTTTTCCATTGAGGATAATTGGTGATACAGAAGAAGGTTTTTTAGGTACTTTACATGAGCTGAGCGTAACCAAAAAAAAGTATGAATTAGATTAACAAATGATATGGTACATTTAATGAAATATAGTCCTGTAATTTAATATAATAGGTTTCTAATAGGTTGCGCATTTATTTTGATGAAATATTTTTCTCCTTGATAGGTCCGCAACTTATATTGAAACATGAAGGTATTTTAATGACTTTACGGGGAATGGAATAGAGTATTATCAGAATTTTATTACCCATGGATGGGGATGCAAGTTTACCCTTTGACAAAAGCAGAACTTTTCTGATTATGAAACATGTGTTAGCTTTGAAATTACAACTTGTTAAACAAGAACTATCAGAACTAAGATTATTGAAGACGATTTGGTAATGTTCTTTAAATTAAAGATTGATGCAAAAGATAGCTTATTTAATAGTATTGATATTCGTTTTTTACGCTTGCAACAGCAATGAAAATATCAGTTTTTCATTGGGAACAAACAACTTTAATGACAATTGGGAATTTACAAAAGATACCCAGGTGGTTGTAAATCAAGCTATGTTTCAGAAGCAATCAGGGCAGGAATGGGAATTAGTATCCTTGCCCCATACCGCTAATTTGGAACCTTTGGTTATAAATGGGGATCAATGGCAAGGCGATTGTTATTACCGCAAGTTTTTTTCAATACCGGCAGAGCTGGAAGGTCATCATATTGGATTGCGCTTTGAAGGATCTATGCAGGTTGCTCATATATACCTGAATGGGCAATTGATTCGCACCAACCTGGGAGGATACCTGCCCTTTTATGTGAATATCACAGATAATGTAAAAGCTGGCCGGAAGAATTGTGTAGTAGTCAAACTGAACAACGAAGACAATGCACAGGTACCACCCGGGAAACCAATCAGGAATCTGGATTTTAACTATTATAGCGGGATTTACAGGAATGTATCGTTAGTGGTGAAAGATCCTCTGCACATTTCGGATATGACAGAGGTTGATAAAGTTGCAGGAGGGGGCATTTTTGTAACTTATCCTGAGGTGAATAAGGAGTTTGCTACAGTTAAGGTGGATGTGGATTTAATAAATGACAGCCACCGGATCAGGGAAGCCCAGGTTCAGCTGGTATTAAAAAGTAACGATGAGATTATGAAGGAGCTTAAGTCGGTTCCACAAATTATTAAAGAGCATGGCAGTAAAGAGGTAAGTATTGATTTTCAGGTTGAAAATCCCAAGCTATGGTCACCCTTATCTCCTGGTTTGTATTCCCTTGAAGTGAACCTAATTGAAGATGGAGAGATAATTGATACGCGTAAAGAAAAGATTGGCATTCGCACATTCACGTTTTCATCAAAGGAAGGATTTAGCATTAATGGGGATCCTATGAAATTAAGAGGCACTAATCGTCACCAGGAATATCCTTACATCGGATATGCTTTATCAGATAATGCTCATTATCGCGATGCCTGGAAAATTAAGAAGGCTGGCTTCAATTTTGTCCGTCTATCACATTATCCGCAAAGTTCTTCGTTTATGAGGGCTTGTGATGAGTTAGGGTTGTTAGTGATGGATGCCATTCCGGGCTGGCAGTTTTTTGGTGATTCGGTGTTTCAGGAGAATGCTATTCAGGATGTTCGAAAAATGGTAAGACGCTCTCGCAACCATCCTTGTGTTATTTTATGGGAAGCCTCCTTAAATGAGACTAGAATGACACAGAAATTCATGCAAAGAGCTCATGCTGCTGTACATGAAGAGTATCCCGGATCAGATGTTTATACCTGTGGCTGGATGGATGAGGTGTATGATCTGTTTATTCCGGCTCGTCAACACAGCAAACCACCTCATTATTGGAATAATTATTCCAAAGACAAACCTCTATTCATTTCTGAATATGGGGATTGGGAGTATTATGCACACAATGCCGGATTTAACCAGAAAGCCTTCGAAGATCTATCGGATGCAGAGCGAAATTCCAGGCAGTTGAGGGGATATGGTCAGAAAAGATTAGCCCAGCAAGCCCTTAATTATCAAGAATCGCATAATAGCAACCTGGCTGGTAATGCAGTGGGAGATGCCAACTGGCTCATGTTTGATTATAACCGAGGGTATGCTCAAGATTTGGAAGCTTCCGGCATTATGGATATTTTCAGGCTACCCAAGTTTGCTTATTATTTCTATCAAAGTCAGGCCAATATAGGTGAATCCATTTCAACTGATTTCGCCCAACCTATGGTTTATATTGCCAATTATTACAATGACCCTTCCTTTAAGGATGTTAAGGTATATAGTAATTGCGATGAGGTAGAGTTGCTTTTAAATGGTCAGTCATTAGGTAAGCAAAAACCTGATGATGATAAAAATTCGGTTTTCCTGAATCATCCACCATTCACCTTTCATTTGGCTGATTTTGTACCTGGTGAGTTAATGGCGGTTGGATATTTAAACGGCAAAGCGGTGGTAGAAGAACTTCGCCGAACGCCAAAGCAAGAAGTAGCAATTAAATTATGGCTGGATGAGAGTGGAAAATCACTGGAGGGTGGTTGCAATGATGTGGTGTTTGCTTATGCTGCGATCACAGATAAACATGGGACCATCATGCCGGATGCTACAAATAAGATAATGTTTATGGTAGAGGGAGAGGCAGAATTGATAGGTGATAATCCCATGGAAGCAGAAGCTGGTATTGCCACTATTTTATTAAAGGCAGGTAGTGTTGCAGACACAATAAAACTAACGGCTGAATCACCAGGCTTAAAAAGTGGAGTGCTTATAGTAGAAAGTTACTAGTTAGTATTAGGTGGGGGTAAGTGCTAGATAATGAGATTGTAGTGTGTTTGAGTGTTTTGAATTGTGGCGGTTGAAACTTATTTTTTCATGTGGCTTTTATGCTAGTTGGCATAGCAATAAAAATTATATAGTTTTTAATTGATCCGTAATGTCATTTAAGAAATGTGATTGATAACATGCTGGAGTTTTAACACGAAAAAAGAGTTGCAGAATTAATTTTTGCACCTCTTTTTTGTGGGAATGGCAAGATAAAACAGCTGATCATTTGACGTGCAATCAATTGTTAAACAATTCTTATGTCTGGTTGTATTTGAAAATATCAGTTTACAGTGGGGGCTTTTTGCTTCTCTTGCCATTTTGTATCACATATCTATTTCTCGTATGTGTTAAAGCCAATATGCATACAAATGGTATGCTTATATTATCTTTATAATAGATGCTATAACTGCAAATGCTCATGATACGAGAATTAAGAAAAGGGTGTTTTATGCAAGTTCTAGAGGTTAATCTCTCATTTTAATATTCATTCAGCTTTATTTCAGTTTATCCAAATGAACATAGATGACTTGCTATTGACATTCATCTTTACAATATTGAAATAAACAAATATCTCTTTTACTACTAAGATTCTAGATACGTGTTGCTCTTGAGTTCATTGTAATCTGCTTTACAACTCACAAAGATTCAGTTATTGAATTTCCCTAAATGATATGAAGTTAACCGATTAATTGTTCACAGTTAGAAATATTCCTGTTGGCAACATGTTATCGGGAGGGGGTGTGCCATTTTCTAGCTTATATGCTTTGCGCTTACAATCATTTTTTAATTCTCCTTTACAATATCTATTAATAAAACCCTTACAGGCTAATTCGTTTGTCGGACTAAAGCGAATAAGAAAGCCGCATTTAGAAAGCATTTCACAAGTTTCCATAGTTGTTTAGTTAGTTATGTTATGAGCCATTATAGTGTTTACTATATGAAGGGTTGCATATTGTTGATAAATATGGATTTTCCGTTGATTAATGGACTTTAATACTTGGTGGAAGTTCTGTTGTAATTTGGTGACCTTTCAGAAAGGTATTAATTTCGGCAATAGATCGAATAAATTTTTAATATGACACAAACAGATTTGTCTTTATATAATAATGCATGGTTTGATGAAGGTGCTGGCTTTGTTAAGCGAACTATGTGGTTTATTGTTAATGCCTTGTTTTTTATCAATCCTTATAATCCGTTTTCAGGAATTAAAGTGCGTTTGTTGCGCCTGTTTGGAGCAAAAGTAGGTAAGGGTGTTTTTATTAAACCAGCTGTTAATATCAAGTATCCATGGAAGTTAGAGATTGGAAATTATGTATGGATAGGAGAGAGGGTGTGGATTGATAATTTGGATAACGTTATTATTGGCGATCATTGTTGTTTGTCTCAAGAGGCATTTATTTTAATTGGAAATCATAATTATAAGCTAAGCACTTTTGATCTAATGATTGCACCAGTTGTTTTAGAAGAAGGGGTGTGGCTAGGTGCCAAAAGTATTGTAATTGGTGGTGTTACTTGTGAAAGTCATTCGGTACTTTCGGTACAAAGTGTAGCATCAACCACTTTAAAAGCTTTTTCTGTTTATCGTGGTAATCCTGCAATTAAAATAAAAACACGGGTAATTAATTCTCATTAGGGCTCATCCAATGTGGGATTTTCGCAGGGCTTGATTTTCGACCATAAAAGAAATCATCCATTTTAACAGCCCAATATCTAAAGTTTGGAAAATTCCGAATGCTCCATCTTACGGTGTTATGTAGGAGGTTATTTGGGTGGGAGTAGGGGCATGTACTCATGCAACGACCACAATCAGTGCCTGCAATGCACCAGTAATTAAAACATTTCTCAGAGTTGATTTGCCATCGTTTTACGTTGTTGATTTGTTGTTTGTTTTCAATTGAGATGGCTTTACCAGGGCAGTTTTCTGCGCATTTCAAACATTTCTCACAAAAATCTTCATAGCTATCATCGTACTCGCGTTTGGTAACAGGAAGTGTTAAGTTGGTTGTGACAACTCCCACTCTAACACGAGGTCCTAATTCAGGTGTCATAAGTAAGCCCATACGGCCAATTTCTCCCAGATTAGCATCTCGTGCAACCAAAGGGGCTACAACGCCATAGTTGCCATCTATATGTGCACGAGCATCAAAACCCATGTTGCGTATAAATTGCGCTAATTGAGTTGCAATAATTCCAGCTTGTAAGTATTGCGTAGCCGATTCCATAATAATTGAACTTTTAGGAGCGGCTTCAACCATCTTCTGGTCCATTTCAACGGTAAAAGCAATACCAATCTTATGAGATTGATCAACAGCCATACCATATCGTTTTCCTCTACCTCCTGTCGAGTACCAGTGGTAGTCCTTCATGGTGGTGAAGCCCACTGATATTGCTCCTGACTTTAACGTCCATTTTGTGATGAAATCCACATAACTGTCTGTAGAAATATTATGGTTTTCTGAACTTTTGGGGCCATCTACAAAGTTGTGCAGGCCATCAACAATTCGGAATATAGCATCAGAAGCCTGATACGCTAAAGGATTATAGAATGTTGACCGGGGACTAAGTAAACCAGGTGCTTTTCTAAATTCATTATCAGTTTCTTTGTGCTCGGGGTGTTTATTGTAGTATTGATTAAAGCGTTCAGTATCAGTCTTTAGTTCTTTTCGCGAAAACATGATTGTTCGTTCGTCAATATTTCCATTGGCAATTGCTTCCTGTTTTTTTGAGAATAGAAATCGAGGAATAAAAAGGTAGCAGGCAAAGCTTACAATTGTGATGTCCAAAGCGACAACTAATCCGTTAAAATTATTGGGTAAATAAAAGGGTAAAGCGGCAAGGCTTAATGTAATTGGGAGGGTGTATAGTGCCTTGGCTATTGCATGTTTTCTTTTTTCTAATAGAGATGTATATATCATGAACAACATGAGGGCTGTCAAGCAAATTCCAATACTAGATAACAGAACGTAGAAATAGATCATTGAGTTTAGTGTCAGTTGTTTTAATTTTTGGAAATGTAAAGATTATGCCCTAAATGGTTTATGATTTCAATCAATTTGAGTTTATTCAGAATCCTTATAAAAAGTGTGATTCAAATTTTTCATTGAAATCACTACGAGATGTATAGGAAACATTGCCTCCTTCAAAGGTTGTTGATAGTGCTCCGTTTTTGCATCCCAGATCAATAGCTTCTTTATCGCAGCGATTTTCAATTTTTGCCCTTAAATAACCAGCGGTAAAGGCATCTCCAGCACCAATACAATCAACCGGGTTTTCATTAAGATACCCTTCAAATACAGTTTTATTATTGTCTCTAATAAGCTCAACGCCTTTGTTGCCACAGGTCATTAATATGGAATTAGTGCATTTCTGCGTAAGTTTTT
>Ga0070725_10001925_pt1 | contig 11170 bp, 7 predicted proteins | sample tdDd002_FD_69781 | JGI IMG/M metagenome (GOLD analysis project Ga0070725, IMG submission 69781) | Marine sediment microbial communities from the Atlantic coast under amendment with organic carbon and nitrate - tdDd00.2 | ecosystem: Environmental > Aquatic > Marine > Coastal > Sediment | place... | reverse complement strand
ACGGTAGATGCGATTTAAGACCACCAGAATAATCACAATCGCGAAGATAATAAGTACTCCTGCAGTTACCAAAGATGTGTTCACCGCCTCATCCACTTCAGCATGGGCAACAGATTTATCGATACCAACAAGGAGATGCCAACTACTATTTTCATCAAGAGGAATACTCTTAAAGTAAGCGATTTTCTCAACACCACCGAGGGTGTAATCAAAAATGCCCTCATCATTACTCAACACCTGACGCTCTAGTTCAGCCAGTTCTGGAAAATCTGACAGCTTAGTTTTACCGGGTTCGTCAACTTCACCAGTCGAGGCTATGGTTGTTCCTTTATCATCGTACAAGCCTGTCATAGCCCCAGGAAATGGTGACTCATTCACAACATCAGCAAGCAAGCCCAGCTGGATATCAGCAAGTAAAACCCCTCGAAATTTGTCTTCATAGAAAAAAGGTTCAGCAATACTGACCATCAGCTTCCCAGAAGATGCCCCCTTATAGATGCCGGTAACGACTGTACTGCGCTTTTGTTTAGCCGACTTGTACCAGCTACGGACTCGCGGATCATATAAAGCCAAACTACGCATACCACTCTTGGCACCATAGGAGCGACCATCCTCAAACCCCACAACAAAATCGGAGGCCTTTGACACATTCGCAATCTGCTTTACCATTAACATGATCTGCAAATCGCTTCTATCTGTAGCAAAATCAGGGGCGGTTGCAATTACACCTTCTTTAATGGTTTGAAACCAATCTGTGATTCTATCTGACGAGCTATCAATTTTGAGCATTGAGTACTCATCAATATTCCCCAGAATAGAAGCTGACAATTGGCGGTAGGAAAGAAAGGTTGAGATAGCTAGCGAAGCTATCAGCAATAAGACAGCGACCGAGATTATTCGGCCTTTAAAGCTTGATAATATGTTCACGTTACGTCCACTACTCTTCTAATACGTCAAAAAAATAATTATGCAGCCTAATGATTGCACATGATTTCATTGAGTAACTGAACATACTTCACAGATATCTTTACACAAGTGTACTAAATACTTAGCACTTTGAGATGTATTTCAAAACATATAACACTTTTAGTTTAAAGGTTATATGTTAGGAGCCTTTGCTCTAAGCCATACGCCTAAGTAACAAGCTCTTATAATCTTCAAGTGATGCAATGCCACCCGCCTATATGCACCTTGCTGCCCACAAAGATAGAACATAAAAAAGATCTGTCTATGGGGATTAAAGATTCGAACGACTAGTAATGCCAGCTTTATTACTAATCCCATACTATAATCCGATTAAAATATAACCATAACCAATGCCAGATCATTGGAATATAAAGATAATATTCAATGTTATTATATCGAAAATACACATACGTAAATCTAAATATTGGTCACAGTTAAATATAGAATAAATACACTATCCGCACAGGCTTACCCAATGTAAAAATATATATTTTATATTGAATCAGGATCACACTAGTTAAACAGATACACACTACAGCCAAATCACAAAAAACCAAACGGAAAATCAATCACATTCGAAGACAACTTAAAAGTCACCCAACACACCAAATAAAAACAATTATTTAGTAAAAAAACATGTCCCCTTACATCATATACGCATCGAAAACGGATTTTTTAGAGCTATTAAACTAATATATCAGCCTATTATTCACTCTATTAGTTTCGTCATTTTTTTGTCGAAAAACATCTATTTCCGAGCTAAATACGTCAATTTAATAACCACTTTTGCTCATGTGCACAATATTAAAAGCATGAATAAATCTTCTCTGTTATTTTATTATTCATCTCGTTTATAATAACAAAGAACACAACATACAATTAAATGGATTTCATATCACCACATAGCAAATCAATTACTTTCCTATTAACAACAGCTTTTTAAAATATATTTAAGCTTGGTTATATAAAACCGAACGAATACGTGACGTGTATTATAAGGGATATAAAAATGAAATTATTAAAGCACCTGTTATGTTTGATTACTTTAAGTTTCGCACTAACAGCTTGTAATAGCGGGGGCGGTAGTACTAGCGATACAAACCAAGATGTTAGTGGAATTAGCACCCCTTCAACAGTCAGTGTCGTTAACTAAGAAGAAGAATAAAAAGGACTTGATATGAATAAGTTATCTATAGCGGCAGCAGTCACCAGCGCCCTTTTCTCAGCTTCTGGCGCAGCTAACTTTAGTACTCCTGGAACGGATTACTCAAATACAATTGCAGACAGCTACGTCGGCGAACAAGCCGCTGAACCACTCAATATGGCGAACATGCTGCTATGCATCATGAAAGCTACCGGTGCCGAGAACTTTGCCAATGCTGATTACCGAGCACTGGTCGATTCGGCTCAATGCGAACAACGACAAGATGACTCCAGCTCACAAGCAGCTGCAAGCAAAATCGCCTATTCCGAAGTTGTGGTTAGCTCAAAGCGTGCAGACAACAATAGCCCACAAGATGTAACTGTCTGGTTCCAAGACTCAGAAGAACAAGATGGCCAGTACATAATTAATACCACTGTCTCTGCGGCACCGGGCCCTAACAGCCCTTTCGGAGAGCTTCAGTTTACTTTTAAACATGCCACTGGTGGTGACAAAGGTGATTTAAACATTACCGTCCAGAATGGCCAAAATGTGATCAGCCTAATCAATACCTTCCAGGAAGGTGGTAACACCATTGAACAGGCTGCAATCGTACAGATTGATGATGCTCAGGGTAATAGCGGCCGCGGTAAGACACAGGGAATAGACTGGAGCCAAAGCCCACCAGTACCGCTTGAATATAAGCTGGCATACAACGATAACTTCTATTTCAAGCAAGTGGGCAGCAACCCTGAAGTTTGTTTAAACCGTAACAACCCTCGAGAAAATGTACATAGTTATTCGCTGTTTAATCTTGCGACTGGTGCATTACTGGATATTAAGGCAGGATTTAATATCCAGTATATCTCAGCACTAAACGGGCAACCCCAACACGGTTTTATCGGCGAGTGGGGGCTGTGGACGGAGGAAGAACACCAACCAGGCTATACACCTCCGACAACAATTACTGATGACAATGGTGTTAACTACACAGTCGTGACAGCACCGGGCAAGTTAGTACGCCAAACAAAAGGTCAGCGCAACCTGAATGATGGCGAATCATTCGAATACTGGACCGGAAGCAGTTCTACGACCATTTACTGGGTCGAAAGTGCGGGTCAGTTCCAGGCTGATAATGGCTCAGGCAGTCCGGATGGTGTTGACGCAGGTATCACGCAAAATACATATTTCTGGTCTCCTTTGCTACGCCAGAATGTGAATTATTTAGGCAACAGCAGCGGTAGTCACAAAGTTGCTTATACAACCAGTGAAACCGTTCGCGCTAATGATGCTATTTTCAACAGCGGGGCGATTGGCCTCACTTGTTATGGCAGCTGCCCGCAAACTAACATTAGTTTGAACGATGCCATTAACTGGACCTTTACCCAAGCCTACGAAGATCCATCTTCCACCGGTATTGCCTATACCATCGATCCAACTGATATGACCCTGAAGCTATCAGGACAACCAGTGAAGCTAAACTTCACTCGTGCTGATTTAAGTAATGGTCAAGATTTTTGGGGAGCATCAAGCGGTGAATTCGTACTGAACTCTGATGCCGGATCAGTAACAAGCTGGGATGATCTTAACGGTCAAAGTCTAGTGACCTACCGCTGGGAAATGGGCGTTGATAGCTGGAGCCAGCTAACTATGCTGCAGAACCAGGCTAACCAAAGCTTCTATGAGTTTGATAAAGCTGTTAACTTCATTTACACCCACCAAACAGCTAACGACAGAAACGGTGAATCCAATAGCGATAACACCCAGGTTATGATGGAATATCATGGTCCGGGCAACCTACATGGTATCCCGTGGAAACAAACTAACGGCCAGTGGGATGCCCAATTCAGCATTGCAGATGGTACTGAAGTCTATACAGACACGAGCGGCAACCGCTATGTGCTCAAAGCAACCGGTATCGACAAACGCTTTTTACCTGCTGCGGGAGGGGCAACTGATTGTACTAACTCAGGATTAGACTTGACGGGTGCATCATTGTTGTCATTACCAACTGCAGCAAACATTCCGACAATCAGTACAACCTGGCAGGATAAAGATAGCTTGACGGTGGCTGACGAACCTTGGGTTATCCACGGTGAGACCCAAGCTGCAGCCAATAAGTAATTTGAGTTTTAATACTTAGCGACACTGTCACTTATGGCCAAACGCCGTGGTAACAATCTAGATGGTATTATCAGCATTTAGTCAGTTTCCATGGTTTTTGGTCTCTTTCAGTATTGAAATAGCAAGGGTAGAAGGCTACAGCTAATAATTAATCCTATGCTTAAGCAACTCAGTTACCGTCATCTTGAGTTTCTTTGTAGGAGAAAAGTATGATCCACTACTTGGTTCTGTTACTCATGGCACCAGTATTCATCGCTCAGGGCCGATATGTCCGTAAGATAACCCCTAAACTAGATGAAGCTTCCGGTCCCCGCTGCGGTAGTGCCGGTCATGGAAAGATGCTTCGTATTTTACTGATTGGTGATTCGGCTGCTGCTGGCGTTGGTGCTGCGAATCAGTCCCAGGCCTTATCTGGCCACTTGGTCAATGAGCTATGCAATCACTTTAAATTAGAATGGCAACTGCACGCCAAATCAGGCTCAACCACAAAAGAAACTCGCTTCAGCCTCACTCATCACCCAAAGCAAGCCTATGATATTGTTATTGTATCTCTAGGGGTCAATGATATTACCCAGCCACTGAGCTCTATAAGGTGGATACACCAACAGCAAGCACTCGTCGCACAAATTCGACATGACTTTTCCTGTCAGCAAATCATAATGACCAAAATCCCGCCTATGGAAAAGTTTCCCGCCCTGCCCCATCCTTTACGTTGGTATCTAGGAAGTAAAGCCAAAGCATTTAACCGCCAACTAGCTCGCTGGACAGCAACACAGAACGACTGTGAGCTGATTGACATAAACTACCGCTTAAAGCCAGAACAGATGGCTATCGATGGCTTTCATCCGGGCCCTGAAATTTACCAGTTCTGGGGGAAAACTATCGCAGATGTGATTAAAGCACGCTGGTACTCTGATTGACTCGATATACTCCCGACCTATAGTTAAGAAGTAACTTAACTCAAGAAGCAAAGGAGGAAAGAAAAATGTCCTCTCACATTTCATATTCCAAGTTAGAAAAAATATATACTCCTGATTTTCGTAATAAAATCAGTACAGCTAGAAGTACCAATGATGTTTACGATGCATTCTGCCACACCGTTGCGTCTATGTTCAACGAAATCACCGAGACCCAAAAATTCAGAGAGAGTGATATTGATTTCTATCCAGAAAGAGAATGTCACTATGAGCTAGGAGTCAACTTGAAGTGCGAGCCTAGTGTCGTAGAGTGCTTACACACCTCTGATTTTGGTCGAATCCTCGATGATATGGCGCAAACAGCGACAAACCGTCACACGCACCTCATGAAGCATCCAGAGAAAACCAAATCTAAGATTATGCGTCATTAATGTTGTACCGAATCGTCGCCAGCTTTAGCGACGATTCGGCCATGCTCAAAAACAGCAAAACGTCAGCAATTAGTTCTTATTTTTTATAGCCTTGACATTTTTTAGAGTATTCTCTCAGTTTTTTGTACATAGTTCTTCTACGATATGCTTCAAGTGACACATGTAGTTAGGAGTTTTTAACTATGTATCAGAATAATTTTTTTGATGCTATTCAAAGCAAGAAGAAGATCCGACTAACATTTATATCTAAAGAAGATGGCAAGAAACTGACCAGAACCTGCGCACCGATGGACTTTGGTCCGAGAAGATTGGCACATAATCAGGCCGATCGTTACCATCTGTGGGACTTCGAAAGCGACCAAAGACACCATATTCTATCTTTGCTTCCTGAGCGTGTAATAGATATGGAGTTTTTATCCGATGATTTTACACCAGATGATTTTATTTCTTGGCCAACAAACTGGTTTATAAAAAGAGACTGGGGAAAATACAGCTAGTTTTCCAATGTTTGTATACCCACGTCATGACACATAAAGGTGAAGCCATCGCCTCACCTTTATGACTTATACCAGCACAACACCGCAATATACTCCGTTATTTTAGATCGGTAAAAACACCGAATAGCTCGCAATACCCCCCCTCTAGTTTCGTCATTACGTATTACCAATGTGATAAGCGCTTGAAGTATTGAACAGTAATATGAGTTTCATTATCAAAAATAATCTTAGGAACTAATGATTACTGCATGCCACCTCGATACTTGCAGTTAATAGAGGGGCATCACTTTGTGATAGGGAAAAACAGGGACTTTATTATGCAAAGATCGTTGATGGCAACCGCGCTACTCTTCAGTTTTAGCGCTGCCGGTCAAGCCTATGCAATCAATTGTTCGCAATTCGTCACTTGGGAACAAAGCACGGCTTATAATATCGGGACGAAAGTACAAAGTAGCAATGTAGCTTATGAGGCCAATTGGTGGAATGTTGGCAATAATCCAGCGAGCCACTCCGGGCCATGGCAAGAATGGACAAATATAGGAAATTGCGATGCGCATCCTGGCAACCAATTACCTATCGTTACCCTCACCTCTCCTCTTGGAAATGCTCAGTTTACCGAGAACGACATCGTTGTACTTAGTGCTGCAGCCAGTGACTCAGATGGAACCGTTGACAACGTCGAGTTCATTTTAGGGAATCAATCTCTGGGTATAGTAACTGCTCCTCCGTATACCTTAAACTGGAAATCAGTATTAGGTAACCACCGGATCGAAGCCCGAGTAACTGACAATCAGGGGGCCAGCAGCAGTGACACAGTAGCAATCACCGTCGTCGGTGCCACCGGCAATCTGCCGCCAACAGTCAGCCTAATCAACCCAACAGCAACATCACAAATTATTGCTGGCGACAGCGTTACCATTTTCGTAGATGCTACTGATGACACAGGACCTGTTGCGCAGGTTGATTTTTATATTGACGATCAGGTGATTGGCTCCGATAGCAGTGCTCCATATGAATATCTATGGACCGCGCAAGCAGGCACACGTAGTTTCAAGGCAAAAGCTACAGATACTGACAATGCCTCGACATTCAGTGAAACGATCACTGTTGCCGTCACTGGCGAACACAGTGGTGGTGGCTGCACAGGTGTACCAGCCTATACCACAGGCCAAGCCTATCAAGTCGGCAATATAGTGCAGCATAATAACGGTAAATATCGCTGTAATGTCGCTGGCTGGTGTTCATCAGATTCAGCATGGGCGTATGAGCCGGGCAAAGGGCAATACTGGACTGATGCATGGACCGATCTTGGCATTTGCGCCATCACTCCTGAAGTCAGAATCACATCACCTGCCGATAATAGTACTGTACTGGCTGGCAATAATGTTGTGATCAGCGCCCAGGCAGCAGATGCTGACGGCACAATCACTCAGGTTCATTTCTTTGCCGGCAGCAAAAGCCTAGGCTTAGATACGACTTCTCCATACTCAATGAACTGGCAAGCCACCGGCTTGGGTGACGTGGCGCTGAAAGCCATAGCGACTGATAATGAAGGAAACAACGGAGAGTCATCCGTTTTGGTTAGCGTAAGTGACCAAGCCCTTGTCACCAGCCTGACATCACCAACAAGCGGTACAACAGTCAGCTTAGGCAAAGCCTTTAATCTCGCGGCAACCGCAGAGTCTCTTAATGGTTCTGTCCAAAAAGTCGATTTCTTAGTTAACGGAACGATTATCGCCACAGATGCAACGGCACCCTATACAGCCAGCTGGACTGCCGGATCTGCCGGTAGCTATACCGTCATGGCAACGGCAACAGATGCACAGGGAGCGACAGCAATTTCGGCCACTGCCAGTGTCAACGTTATCGAACAATCTGCCACTAAACATCAGCTAATTGGCTATTGGCATAACTTCGTAAACGGTGCTGGCTGCCCTATGCGCCTTCGTGATATCTCACCAGCATGGGATGTGATCGATATTGCCTTCGCAGACAATGACCGAAATAGCGATGGTACGGTTCACTTCAACCTCTATGCCGGCGATATCCATAGTACCTGCCCGGCACTGAGCCCTGAGCTATTCAAACAAGATGTACGTGATTTGCGGGCCCAAGGTAAGGTTATTGTCCTATCCCTTGGCGGAGCTGAAGGTACCATCACACTCAATACCGATACTGATGAAACCAATTTCATCAACAGCCTGACCAAGATCATTCAGGAATGGGGATTTGATGGGCTTGATATCGACTTGGAAAGTGGCTCGAACTTACTTCACGGTACTCAGATTCAGGCACGTCTACCTCGCGCATTGAAAGAAATCGAAGCCAATATTGGCGGAAACATGTACCTCACGATGGCACCTGAGCACCCTTATGTTCAAGGTGGCATGATTGCCTACTCCGGCATATGGGGCGCCTATATCCCGGTCATTAACCAGTTGAGAGACATGCTTAACCTATTGCATGTTCAGCTATACAACAACGGTGGTTTGGCCAATCCTTACATGCCAGGGCCCGCACCTGAAGGTTCTGTTAACATGATGGTAGCTTCAGCCCGAATGCTCGTTGAAGGATTCAAACTGGCTGACGGAACCATGTTCCAGCCATTGCGAGATGATCAGGTTGCCATTGGCTTGCCTTCCGGACCAAGCTCTGCAAATTCCGGACAGGCCCCCATACAGAACATCGTGAATGCGCTCGATTGCCTGACACTAGGTACAACTTGCGGCACGATTGCACCAACTAAGTTATATCCAAACTTTGGCGGTGTAATGACATGGTCTATTAATTGGGACAAGCACGATGGCTTCAATTTCTCAGGCCCTGTTGGCGCCAAACTCAAGGCGATGAACGGGAAATAAAACGTAACAAGTTCAGGACACTAGTGTCCTGAACTTTCCTTCTTAAATGCAATCTATAATGCCAAGTACGCCATTGTCTCCTGTTGAAGACGCAACTTCTCTTCCTCAGAGATAAAACTGGCCTCGATGGCATTCAATGTAAACTGAGCCACTTCTTCTTTACTCATTGGGTGCGCCTTGGCTACCGCAAGAAAGTTCGCATTCATATAACCGCCAAAGTAGGCAGGATCATCTGAATTTAGCGTGACACATACGCCCCGACGCAACAGTTCAACGACATTGTGTTGCTCCATCTCATCAAAAACTTTGAGCTTAGTATTGGATAGCGGACACACGGTCAACGGCACTTGGTTTTCAATTAACCGCCCCACCAGCTCCTCGTCTTCGACACAACGCACACCATGATCGATTCGCGCGGTTCCCAGCAATACTAAAGCATCATCGATATTCTGAGCCGGTCCCTCTTCTCCAGCATGTGCGACGGTCAAGAAGCCTTCTGACAACGCTTTTTGGAATACATTTTCAAACTTCAGAGGCGGATGCCCCAACTCCGAAGAATCGAGTCCGACACCGATGATCTTGTCTTTATGTGGCAGGGCCTGTTCCAGCATTTCAAATGCTGACGCCTCATCAAGGTGGCGCAAGAAACACATGATCAGCTGGCTTGTGATCCCCAGTTCATGTTTGGCCTGAACCAATGCACGGTGGATCCCGTTAATGACAGTTTCAAAGCCGATACCCCGGCTAGTATGAGTTTGGGGGTCAAAGAATATTTCAGTATGCACAACATTATCTTCCTGGCAGCGCAGAAGATAAGCCCAGGTTAAATCAAAAAAGTCCTGTTCGTGAATAAGTACGTTCGCGCCTTGATAGTAGATATCAAGAAAAGATTGCAAATTATGAAACTGATACGCATCTCGTACTTCTTGGGGTGAATTGTACGGGATCGTCACCTGATTACGTTTAGCTAGCTCAAACATGAGCTCAGGCTCAAGCGAACCTTCAATATGAAGGTGAAGTTCAACTTTGGGTAAACCGCAAATAAATTCTTTCATATTATGCTCTTAATCTGTTTGGGTTTCGATCAACAGCGCTTCTGCAGAGAAGATAGTTTTACCTTACAAAGAGAAAAGCTACTAACCACTTAACTCTTCGTAATCAGAATTTTACGGATTCTGGTAGAGACCCCCATACCCTATTAATGGGGTTATACGAAGTTGTGTTGATAAAACTTAGACAGTAAGTTCATCTATAACAACAAGTTTTAGTTTTTCACAGTTTAGCCAGACTTGCAACTGACAAAAAGAATAATTACGGAAAGTTCACTCTCCTAATAAAGGTAACTGCATATTTTTCAATCGCGCCACATAGTTTCAGTTATCTTGTATAGACAATGACGTTCAAGAGGATGACCTTTCGCTATACTTGGATGATTAAAATCCATTTCAGTATTTGCCATTCCCAATTTCGACATAACGCTCCGTGATGGTATATTTTCGAGAGTCGTAAACGCATATACAGCTGTTTCATTAAGCTCTTCAAAGGCAAATCTCAAGGCCTCTTTTGCTGCCTCTGGCGCATAACCTACTCCCCAATATTTCGAAGACAGTCGCCAACCGATCTCTACAAAGGGTGCATTTGGAATATCTTGATCTTGATAGTGCAATCCAACGAAACCAATAAATTCAGAGGTATTTCTGAGTTCTACTGCCCAAAAGCCCCATCCCCTTTCTGTTATTAGTGATTCAATTTTATGAGCCATTTGATCACTTTTTTCTTTCGACAAAACAGCTGGAAAAAATCTCATCACTTTAGGATTAGCGGTCATTTCTGCAAATGAAGAATAATCTGACTTTTTCCACTGTCGTAAAATCAATCTGTCCGTTTTTAATTGTATCGTCATCACTCATTCCTGATTTTTTCAAACTGCTTAATCTCTACAATAAAGAATGCCACCCTCACTTGCATTGTATTAGCTTATATTTACAACTTGCTTCAGTACTACATTAACCATCAACTCAATGCCACTACAATTGTTTTTACTAACTTTAAAGTATCCACCTTGAGCTGACAGTTGAGTAGCTTCCAGTACTGTTGAAGATAGCTGCTTTGACCAATATGGCGTTAAAGAACACTGGGCAGAACCTGTCGCAATATCTTCGTCAATTCCAATACTAGGCGCAAAGTACCTAAGTACATAATCACTAGTGCCTTTTTGAGCTGTCACGATCGT
>Ga0070725_10001923_pt1 | contig 11173 bp, 9 predicted proteins | sample tdDd002_FD_69781 | JGI IMG/M metagenome (GOLD analysis project Ga0070725, IMG submission 69781) | Marine sediment microbial communities from the Atlantic coast under amendment with organic carbon and nitrate - tdDd00.2 | ecosystem: Environmental > Aquatic > Marine > Coastal > Sediment | place... | reverse complement strand
TCACCAATGCAAGTCATTATCCGTTAAAAGGTTTGCATATTGCATTAAAAGCTTTAAGAATAATAAAAAAGAATTTTCCAAATGTAAAATTACTAGTACCAGGGAGAAATGCATCGAGTGACAAGTCTTTAACCTCAAAGTTTAAGAAATCTCCTTATTTAGCATATATTAATTCACTTATAAAGAATTATTCGTTGGAACAGAACGTTATCTTCCTTGGTGATTTAAATGTTCATGAAATGCATAATTATATGCTTAAAAGTGATATCTTCATAATGACTTCGTTCTTAGAACATCATTCAAGTACGTTAAGAGAAGCACTTGTTAGTGGTATGCCATGCATTTCATCTAATGTTGGATGTGTTCCCGAGATATTATCTCATGGTGTTAATGGTCTAGTATATGAGTCAGGTAATTTTCAAACTTTAGCAGAACAAGTGTTACAGTTGTCTAGAGATAAGGAATTAAGACAATTATTTTCGAAGAATGCATTGGAAATGAATCGCAGTTATATTATGCATGAGATGAGGAAAAACTCATTATATGATTGTTATAAAGAACTGATTGGAGAAGTAAAATGAACTACCCTGTAATTATTTTTACATATAATCGTGTATCACATGTTAGAACATTGATAACCTCTTTGTTACAATGCAGAAGTCTTTCAAATCGTGATATTTATATATTTTCAGATGGGGCATCTAAAAAAGAAGAATATGAGAAAGTTCTTAAAGTTAGAGATTATTTACTAGATGTAAAAAAAACAAATACTGATTTGAGCATAAAGATTATTGAAAGTAAAGAGAATAAAGGTCTTGCAAATTCCATTATAAGTGGTGTTACAAAAATAATTAATGAATATGAAGCAGCGATTGTAATTGAAGATGATAATATCGTATCTCCATTTTTCCTAGAATATATGGATAAGATGTTACAATTTCATAGAAATGATAGCAGAATTTTTGCAATAGGTGCGTATTCTTTTCCATTCAAGAAACCTAAAGGATTCCAAGAAAAGAGTTTTTTATCAGGAAGGATATCGAGTTACGCATGGGGAACTTGGGTTGAAAATTGGAATACTATTGATTGGGAAGTTGCAAAATATAAAAAATTCAAATTTAATATGAAGCAAAGGAAAGAGTTTAATAAATATGGTAATGATAGAGCTCTAATGCTTGATAAGCAAAAAAAGGGACTTATTAATTCTTGGGCAATTAGATTTGAGTTTGAAATGTTTTTACAGAGTAAATATTGTGTATTACCGGTAGAGTCGCTGGTAAAAAACACTGGTAATGATGGAAGTGGTACTCATAGCAGTGAAGCCAACTATGAGTTTGATACAACTTTAACCCAAGCAGAATATTTTGAGCTAGAAAGGTTAGAAGTAAATGATGAAATAGCTTATAACTTTTCAAAAAAGTATAATTACTCTGTATTCCGAAGGTTTATGGTTTTTATTGTAAGAATATTACTTGGTCTTTAATTGTAAAAGCATAGAGATCTATTATTAGGAAGGAGAATATAATCCGAAATAAGGATTATATATTTAAATATGAGTAATAGTAGTAAGATTTCAGTTATAGTAGCGGTCTATAATACGGAAGAATTAGTTGAAAAATGTATTAATTCTATTTTGAATCAATCTCACCAGAATCTTGAACTGCTCTTGATTAATGATGGATCTACTGATTCATCAGGAGAAATTTGTAAAAAATATTCAAGAATAGATCCAAGAGTACAATATCTGGAAAAATCTAATGGTGGTCAAGGATCTGCACGGAACATGGCATTAGATATTGCAAGTGGTGATTACATAGCATTTGTTGATAGCGATGATTGGATTAATCAAGATATGTATGAAAATATGCTGAGTTATTTGGAAAATAATGAAGTTGAAATAGTTCAGTGTAGCTCAATAAAAGTAGATGATAGAGGTAATATTGTAGAGGGTCCAAGATATCAGATCCATAAAAAATATGATAGATATGAGGCTATGAAGATTCACATCAAAGGTCCGGATATAGTTATTGACCAAGTACCGTGGAACAAGCTATATGAAAAAAAACTTTTTGAAAAAGTAAGATTTAAGGAATCAAGAATACATGAAGACTCAGCTACGATATATAAGTTAATTCATAACTCGTCTAATATACTTGTAATTCCAGACGTTTACTATAATGTACTTGAGAGAAGTGATAGTACAACTAGAAAATCATATAACAATGACAAATATGAGGCAATTACTGTTTTTGAAGAAATGGAAGCTTTTTTCAAGAATCAAGATGATTATTCTGATCTTATCAAATATGCTGTTGCTAGTCAAATCTCTAATGTTCTATATATAGTAGGAGAAATATACCGACAAAGAATGTTAAATGCTGATGAATTGCTAGAAAAATGTATAGCTAAAGCTAATGAGTTGAAACAACGAAATATCTACAAAAATAGTAGGCAAAAGATTCTTTTATCAATACTCTTAAGAAGTAGTAAGTCATACTCAGTGATTCATAGAATTGTATATAAGATATCTCATTTATATCATCGTAATAAATTCAAATTTAAACTAATAAAAAACTTATCGAGGTGAAAGATGAATAAACCTTTAGTTTCAGTAGTCATGGCTACTTACAATACACCTACGGAATGGCTAAGAGAAGCGATTGATAGTATATTGATTCAAACATACAGTAATTTGGAGTTTATAATCATTGAAGATTGCTCAACCAATAATTCGCATGATGTACTAAAGCAATATAGTGATCCAAGGATAAAAATCATAAGAAATAAATCTAATTTAGGCTTGACAAAATCATTGAATATCGGTTTGGATATAGCAAAAGGGAAATATATAGCACGAATGGATGCGGATGACATTTCATTTGAAAATCGTTTAGAAGAACAAGTTAAGTTTATGGAGAGTAATAGAGATATAATTGGCTGTGGTTCGTATAGAATGAGTTTTGGACTGGACGAAAATATTGAATCATGGAAACTTCCATCTTCGCTTGATGAGCAAAAGATACAATTATTCTTCTATAATTGTGGTCTAACTCATCCAACAGCAATGTTAAATCATGAACTTTTAATAAAACACTGTATATCATATGATGAAAAGTATAAAAAAGCTCAAGATTATCGATTATGGGTTGAATGTGTAAAATATGCAAAACTACATGTAATACCAAAAGTTCTTTTAAAGTATAGAAAACATGCAAATCAAGTTTCAGTGTCTGGGAAAAATTCACAAGATGAATATGCAAATTTGATTAGATTAGAACAGTTGAAGGATTTAAAAATCGAACCTGATGAGCAGGAAACTAAGATTCATTTAGGATTATGTAAAGGCAATTACAATTTGAGTCCTGAAGCTGGAGAACTTTGGGTGAACAAGTTAATCTTATCAAATGAAAGATATCAGATATTTAATACTAAATTATTTAATGAAGAGTTGAATAGAAGATGGTACAACATATGTAGGACAAAGTATTTTGATAGTAAGAATATTGAATTTAGAGATACATATATAAGAGCAAAAAATATGAAGCTTCATTTCGGTTATATTAAAGGCAAAGTTAAGCACAAAATTGTTCAGTGTTTTGGATTTTGTAGAAATAAATAGAGGGATAATATGAAAAAGGAATTGGAATATTTATATAACTATTCAAAAAGTTGCTCTTCATTAGTGTTAAGAAAAATGAGGATTTTGGACAACAAGAACTATCATCTTTTTGATGAAAAAGTACATAATGTTTTTGAAACCAGCAATTTAATTGTAAGAAAAATAGATGAAAATCAACCATTTGTATTCACAAGATTTGGAACAGTTGAACATAGATGCTTTAGAGAATTTACTGAGATTAATCTTGGAATCAGAAGAAAATTTTCTGATAAAATTGTTCATGATATGAGTAATAATGCGGGTTTTTTTTCTAATGATTATGAAGGATTATTAAAGTATTGCGAAATGATAAAAAACTATTGTAGTGAAATTGATGCTTTGGGTGTATTCAATATGCATATGGAGAATTATACCATCAAAAACTATTGTGGTGATGTATATCTTGGGGAATTGCGTGCACTTGATCCAGTTGTTAGCAATTGGTCAGCTGCCTTAAAAGGGAAAAAGATTTTAATTATTTCACCACTCGTAAATACAATAGAGTACCAATATAAAAACAAACGACAATATATATTTGATGATGATAGTAAATTACCTATATTTGAGAATATGCAAATTGTGAGAGCTATACAAACTATTGCAGGCAATAAAGATGACCGGTTTGATAATTGGTTTGAAGCTTTAGAGTATATGAAGAAGGAAGTGAGTAAGTGTGACTTTGATATTGCTCTTATATCTGCAGGAGCATATGGATTACCATTAGCAATTCATATAAAGAATATGAGTAAAATTGCGATACATGTTGGTGGAAGTCTGCAGTTATTATTCGGTATAAAAGGAAAAAGATGGGATGACATCCCAGGATATTCAAAACTATATAATGAACATTGGACAAGAACATTCTTAGATGATATGCCTCAGAATACAGATAAAGTTGAGGGGGGAGCATATTGGTAATTATATAGTGAACGGAGAAAATTATGAGTATAGTAAAAAAAATTAAAAATAAGATAGTAACTTATTCTCCATCAAAAATATTTCTAGGTCGTATCTATAAGATGAATTTTGGGAAAAAAATAAATTGGAGTTCACCTGAAACATACAATGAAAAGCTTCAATGGCTGAAGGTTTACTATAGAAATTCGGAGTATACAGGCTTAGTAGATAAGTTTAACGTAAGAGAATATGTAAAAGAGAAAATTGGACAAGAATATTTAATACCTTTAATCGGAGTTTGGGATAATGTATATGATATTCAGTTTGATGACATTCCTGATAAATTTGTTATGAAATGCACACATGATAGTGGTGGTGTTTATATATGTAATAATAAAAAGGATATGGGACTCGACAGTTTATTATCGAAGTTTGATAATCTCATGAAACATAATTATTATTTAAGCAATCGTGAATGGCCATATAGATTTATTCAACCTAGGATATTAATAGAAAAAAAAATTGAGCAAAAAAATAATGACTCATTAATTGATTACAAGTTTTTTTGCTTTGATGGTGTAGTTGAGTATTTATTTGTTGCAACAGATCGTAATAAAGAGTCTGAAGAGGTTAAATTTGATTTTTTTGATAAAAAATTTAATTATATTAATCTGAAGAATGGACATCCTAATTCAATTAAACAACCAGAGAAACCTGAAAATTATGAGACAATGATTGAATTAGCAGAGAAGTTGTCTAGTGGTATACCTCATGTAAGAGTTGATTTTTACAATATTGATGGTGTAATCTATTTCGGAGAAATGACTTTTTTTCACCATAGTGGATTTGTTCCATTTGAGCCAGAACGTTTCGATTATATATTAGGTAGTTGCTTAAACTTACCTCCGAAGAGTAGTTTGTGGGCAAGATTAACAGGTGAAAATTAAATGTCAGAATCGAGAACAAAAAAAATTATTCATAACTCATCGTTCGCAATACTTAAGAGAGTTGTTTCAATAATAACTGGGTTTATTACTAAAACAATTTTTATAAGAACTTTAGGTTTACAATACGTTGGGGTATCTGGCTTATTTACGGATATATTGATAATGCTATCGTTAGCTGAACTTGGGATAGGATCTGCGATTACTTATTCTTTGTACAAACCTTTAAAAGAAGATGATTTTCTTAATATTGCCAAGCTTATGCATTTCTTTAAGTTATCATATAGAATTATAGCTATTGTGATTGTGTGTGTTGGTATAATTTTGATTCCAGTATTACCTTTTATTGTAAATGAAGTACCTGATATTCAAGAAGGAGTGCAATTAATATTTATATTATATGTTATTAATTCAGCTACTTCCTATTTATTTATATATAAGAGCATTCTTCTGATAGCCGATCAAAAGGGCTATATTGTGTCAAATTATCAGATTATTTTTTCATTAGTAAAAGTACTCTTCCAGTGTATTATGCTTTTGGTGTATAAAAATTTTATAGGTTACTTAATTACTGAAATTATTGTGACATTCATCCAAAACTATTTTATTAGCCGTAGAGCAAACAAGGAATATCTTGAACTGGAAAGATATAAAAATGAAAAACTTGATAAAAAAGAACAGAAAAAGTTGTTTGCTGATGTTAGAGCAGTATTTACTTATAAAGTGTCTACAGTTGTACTTAGTGGTACTGATAGCACGGTTATTTCGACATTAATTAATACTGGGAGTGTTGGATTAGTTGGAAATTATAAGGCTATTAGAGGGTATGTTTCATCAATTATAGCACAGGTGTTCAATGCGATGAATCCTACAATCGGGAATTTAGTTGCTGATAATGAAAGTAACAAGTACAAAGTTTTTAACGAGCTATTATTCTTTACTTTCTGGGTTTCATCTTTAACAACAGTAATCTTTTATTTTTTACTCAACCCATTTATAGAATTATGGATAGGCAGAACTTACTTGCTGTCAGAAGTATTTGTAGGAGTTTTCGTTTTTGAGTATTATGTATCAACAATGTTAGGACCTATTGGTTCATTTAGATTAGGTAGTGGGTTGTTTATTCAAACAAAATATGTAACGTTGCTGATGTCGGTAATAAATTTAGTTGTTTCTATTTTGTTAGTTAAAAGGTATGGAGTAATCGGAGTAATATTAGGAACAGTAATTTCTAGACTATTAACACAAGCTTGGTATGAGCCATATGTAGTATATAAAGAAGTATTTGATAAGAGTGTCAAAATTTATTACAGAAAATATTTATCTTATATATCTAGTACATTTTTATCAATTGCAATAGTTAAAGTTATTTCAGTAAACTTTCTAAATATAGAGAATAGTTTTTTTAAGCTGATAGTATTAATAATACTTAGTATTGTTGTAAATAGTCTAGTAATAATTATCAGATATAGCAGATCTGATGAGTATCAAAATGTGAAACTTCGCTTTTTAAGATTGCTCAATACTAATCATTTAAGGAGAAATAGATGAATAAGAAAGAGATAAGAGTTAAGTTCTTGGGAACATTTTTTGAACACAACAATGATTGGGAAAATCACACTTTATACCCTATATTAAAAAAAAATTATAACCTAGTTATCTGTGATGATCCTGATTATGTAATAGCAACTTGTTTGGATAAGCCTTTCAACTACTGTAATTATGATTGTATTAGAATTTTATTTACTGGTGAACCATTTTCTCCTGATTTTAATGTGTTCGATTATGCAATTTCAAGTGATAATATTATTTATGATGATAGGTTTTATCAATTCCAACAGTTTAATAGTATGGGATGGGCTATTGAGGCAAACAAAAAACATTTAGATATTCCAGATAATTTTCTAGAAAAAAAGGAATATTTTTGTGATTTCATTTATAAGAATTCCAATGGTCAGAAGGAAAGAGAAGAGATTTTTCATAAGTTAAATGAATATAAACGAGTTGAGTCTGGAGGAAGTTGGTTAAATAATATGCCCAATAATAAAGTTATTGGTTGGCCAGATGAAAAACAAGTTTTTCAAAAGAAATGTAAATTTACAATTGCGTTTGATAGCATCAGACATAAGGATTTTATAACTGAAAAAATAAGCAATTCATTTATGAATAAGACTATTCCAATATATCTTGGCGCACCGAATGTAGATGATATTTTTAATGAGAAAGCGTTTATCAACTGTATGAATTATGAATCATTAGATCATGTTTTGGAGAGAGTTAAGTACTTAGATGATAATGATGAGGAATACTTGAAAATGTTGAGAGAACCAGCCTTTAAAGATCCTAATTACGCTATCAATAAATATAATGGTCTTGAAGAATTTATTTGTAATATTTTTGACCAAGATTTAAAAACGTGTAAAAGAAGATATGATAAATTTTCTTCGAAATATCATAATGATTTATTAAGAAAGATAAATTGGGCTATTCAAAAAGAAGAAAACACTTTCAAGAAGTTATTGAAAACAGGGCACAAAAGGCTTTTGAGAAAAATTTTAGGTGAAAAATATGATATTTTGAAAAATAAATTAGGGAAAATATAGTAAAAGGAGGAGCTATGTTTACAAATAAAACTTTATTGATAACCGGAGGTACAGGTTCATTTGGGAATGCTGTAATGGAAAGGTTCTTAGAAACGGATATCAAGGAAATCAGAATTTTTTCAAGAGATGAAAAAAAACAAGAAGATATGAGAAAAAAGTACGCAAATGATAAATTGAAGTTCTATATTGGTGATGTGAGATCTTTTCAATCTATTAGAGATGCAATGTATGGTGTAGATTATGTTTTTCATGCTGCTGCATTAAAGCAAGTTCCATCATGTGAGTTTTTTCCAATGGAAGCTGTAAGAACTAATGTTATGGGTACAGATAATGTTTTAGATGCTGCTGTTAATGCAGGTGTCAAAAAAGTAATTTGTCTCTCAACTGATAAAGCGGCATATCCAATTAATGCTATGGGGATCTCAAAGGCAATGATGGAAAAAGTGTTTGTTGCAAAGGCAAAAACAATACCAGCTGATAGAACTTTAATTTGTGGAACTAGATATGGAAATGTTATGGCCTCTAGAGGATCAGTTATTCCACTATTTATTAATCAAATGAAATCAGGTAAGCCAATTACTGTTACAGATCCTAATATGACAAGGTTTTTAATGAGTTTAGCAGAAGCTGTAGAGTTAGTAGTTTTTGCATTCAATAATGCTGATGCTGGTGATATCATGGTTCAGAAATCGCCTGCAAGTACAATTGGCGATTTAGCTCAAGCTCTAAAAGAGTTATTTGATGTAGATAATGAGATAAAAATTATTGGTACTCGACATGGTGAAAAGCTTTATGAAACTCTTTTAACCAAAGAGGAACATATCGTAGCACAAGATATGGGGGGATTTTATAAAGTACCTGCTGATACAAGAGATTTAAATTATGATAAGTACTTTGTTGAAGGAGATACAAAATTATCTGCAGAAGAAGAGTATAATTCACACAATACTTATAGATTGTCAGTAGAAGAGATAAAAAAAAGATTATTAACTTTGGACTATGTAAGAAATGAATTAGAGAACTGGAGAAATGATGAAAATACTAGTAACGGGAGCCAAAGGATTTCTAGGCAAGAATTTAGTAGTTAGTCTTAGAGCGCTAGGGTATGATGAAATCTATGAGTATGATGTAGATACAAAAGAATCATTATTGGATAAGTTTTGTTCAGAATGTGATTTTGTTTATCATTTAGCTGGTGTAAATAGACCTGAAAAGGATAGTGATTTTATGGAAGGTAACTTTGGTTTTACATCAACAGTTTTAGATTCGTTAAAAAAACATAATAACAAGGCTCCTATTCTAATTACTTCTTCTATACAGGCAACAAGAGATAATGCATATGGAAGAAGTAAAAAAGCTGGAGAAGACTTAATATTTGATTATGGTAGAAATAATAATGTAAAGACATATGTTTATAGATTAAATAATCTATTTGGTAAATGGAGTAAACCGAACTACAATACTGTGGTTGCTACATTCTGTCATAACATTGCGAGAAATATTGATATTAGGATTGATAACCCTGATGCAGAGTTAACTCTTTCTTATATAGATGATGTAATCAATGAATTTTTAAATGCTATAAAAGGTTCACCAACGAAAAATGGAGAGTTTTGTGAAGTGCTAGATGCACATAAAGTTAAGTTAGGTGAAATTGCGAATCTGATTTATGGATTTAGAAATAGTAGACAAATACTCTCTGTACCCAATATGAGTAATGAGTTTGAAAAAAAATTATATAGTACATATTTAAGCTTCTTACCTAAAAATGAGTTTGTCTATGACTTGAAAATGAATGTCGATAATAGAGGTTCTTTTACTGAAGTAATCAGAACCCCAGATCGTGGACAGGTTTCTATAAACATATCAAAACCAGGTATTACAAAGGGAAATCACTGGCATCATACAAAAAACGAAAAGTTTTTAGTTGTAAGTGGATCAGGTGTTATTAGATTTAGAGATCCATTTGAAGAGGAAATTATTGAATACTTTGTATCGGGTGAGAAATTACAAGTAGTTGATATCCCAACAGGATACACTCATTCAATCGTAAATAATGGTGAAACTGATATGGTAACACTTATGTGGGTTAATGAATGTTTTAATCCAGAAAAACCAGATACTTTTTATTTGGAGGTATAGATGAAAAAACTCAAAGTTATGACTGTTGTAGGTACAAGACCTGAGATCATAAGATTATCTGCTGTTATTAATAAGCTAGAAGAATCAAATGCAATAGATCATATTCTAGTACACACAGGTCAGAACTATGATTATGAACTAAATGAAGTATTTTTTAAGGACTTTAACTTAAAGAAACCAGATTATTTCCTAAATGCAGCCACTGGAACTGCGGTTGAAACAATAGGTAATATTTTAATGAAAATAGATCCTATTATGGAAAAAGTACGACCAGAAGCTTTCTTAGTATTGGGTGATACTAATTCGTGTTTATGTGCAATAGCTGCTAAAAGAAGAAAAATTCCTATTTTCCATATGGAAGCTGGTAACAGATGTTTTGATCAAAGAGTTCCAGAAGAAACGAACAGAAAGATTGTAGATCATACAGCTGATATCAATCTCACTTACAGTGATATAGCAAGAGAATATCTGCTTAGAGAAGGTCTACCAGCTGATCGAATCATTAAAACTGGTAGTCCTATGTTTGAAGTTTTAAAGAGCAGAGAAGAAGATATAAAGAGTTCAGATGTATTAGATAAGCTAAATTTGAGTAAGAATGGATATTTCTTAGTATCAGCTCATAGAGATGAAAATATTAGTTCAGAAAAAAACTTCATGGATTTAGTTGAGACTCTTAATATAATTTCAGATACATATAAATTACCAATTATTATTAGTACACATCCACGTACTAGAAACATGATAAAAGAAAAAAATATTGTTTTTAATCCACTTGTACAAACATTAAAACCATTAGGTTTCAATGATTATAACGCTTTACAAGTTAATGCAAAGGCAGTACTTAGTGATAGCGGAACAATCAGCGAGGAATCTTCTATTTTAGGATTTAGAGCATTAAATATAAGACAAGCTCATGAAAGACCAGAAGC
>Ga0070725_10001921_pt1 | contig 11192 bp, 9 predicted proteins | sample tdDd002_FD_69781 | JGI IMG/M metagenome (GOLD analysis project Ga0070725, IMG submission 69781) | Marine sediment microbial communities from the Atlantic coast under amendment with organic carbon and nitrate - tdDd00.2 | ecosystem: Environmental > Aquatic > Marine > Coastal > Sediment | place... | reverse complement strand
GGTACTATGAGCCCGACGCAACATGGTGAAGTGTTTGTTACAGAGGATGGCGCTGAAACCGATCTTGATTTAGGTCACTATGAGCGTTTCATTCGTACCAAGATGAATCGCCGTAATAACTTCACTACCGGCCGTATCTACGAAGAAGTTCTTCGTAAAGAGCGTCGTGGTGATTATTTAGGTGCCACTATTCAGGTCATTCCTCATATTACCAATGCGATCAAAGAGAAAGTGCTTGCGGGCGGCGAAGGGCATGATGTTGCTATCGTTGAGATTGGCGGAACCGTTGGTGATATCGAATCACTACCATTTTTAGAAGCAATTCGTCAGCTAAGTGTTGAGTTAGGGCGTGAACGTTCTCTCTTTATGCATTTGACTCTGGTTCCGTTCCTTGGCGCAGCCGGTGAAGTGAAAACAAAACCGACACAGCATTCAGTTAAAGAGCTTCGTTCTATCGGTATCGCACCGGATATTCTGATCTGTCGTGGCGATCGTGCTATTCCTGCGAATGAAAAAGCAAAAGTATCTCTATTCTGTAACGTTGAAGAACGTGCCGTAATCTCGCTTAAAGACGTTGATAGTATCTATAAGATCCCAGCATTGTTACGTGCTCAGGGCCTGGATGATATCGTGACTAAGCGCTTCGGTATTGAGTGTAAAGAAGCCGATCTTCATGAGTGGGAAAACGTGATCTACCAGGAAGCTAACCCAACGGGTGAAGTGACTATTGGTATGGTCGGCAAGTACATTGAGCTTCCCGATGCGTATAAGTCAGTGAATGAAGCGTTGAAACACGCCGGTCTCTTTAACCGCGTTTCAGTGAACATCAAGTATATCGATTCACAAACGGTTGAAGCCAAAGGCGAAGAAGTGCTTCAGGGCTTAGACGGCATCTTAGTTCCCGGTGGATTCGGAGAGCGTGGCGTAGAAGGTAAGATCCTTGCGGCTAAATATGCCCGTGAAAACAACTTACCTTATTTTGGCATCTGTTTAGGTATGCAGGTTGCCTTAATTGAATTTGCACGTCACGTTGCAGGCCTCGAAGGCGCTCATTCAACAGAGTTTAACAAAGAAACGCCGCATCCTGTTGTTGGTCTGATCACCGAGTGGATCAACGAAGAGGGTAATGTCGAACAGCGCCATGAAGCGTCTGATCTTGGCGGTACTATGCGTTTAGGTGCGCAACTTTGTCACCTTGAAGAGGGCTCTAAAGCGGCGATTGCATATAATGGCAATACTTGTGTAGAGCGTCACCGTCATCGTTATGAAGTTAACAACAACTATAAAGATCGTCTTGAAAAAGCAGGCTTAGTATTTAGTGGTCTCTCTTCCGACCGCCAGCTAGTTGAGATGATTGAACTGCCAAACCACCCATGGTTTGTGGCAGGTCAATTCCACCCTGAATTTACATCAACACCTCGTGATGGTCAGCCATTATTCGTAGGCTTTGTTGCTGCAGCCACCGCGTATCAGAAACGCGATTTAGGCTAAACCAATTTGAAGGCCGCTTCCGTTAACTGGAAGCGGCTTTTTTGTTTTTTGGTAATGTAAATTTTGGTGACCAGATTTTATTTTAACTTTTAATTTTTAAACTTAAATCGAGGTAATTATGTCTAAAATCATTAATGTCATTGGTCGCGAGATCATGGATTCACGTGGCAACCCAACAGTAGAAGCTGAAGTTCATCTTGAAGGTGGATTTAACGGTATGGCTGCAGCACCATCGGGCGCTTCTACCGGTAGCCGTGAAGCATTAGAACTGCGTGATGGCGATAAAACTCGCTACATGGGCAAAGGTGTATTAAAAGCTGTTGCTAACATCAATGGTCCTATCCGTGATGCTCTAATTGGCAAAGATGCAACTAATCAAGCAGAACTCGATCAGATCATGATTGACCTTGATGGTACTGAGAACAAAGACAAGCTAGGTGCTAATGCTATTTTGGCTGTCTCGCTTTCAGCGGCTAAAGCTGCAGCGTCATTTAAAGGCTTGCCTTTATATGCACATATCGCTGAGCTAAACGGTACTGCTGGTCAGTACTCTATGCCTGTACCTATGATGAACATCTTAAACGGTGGTGAGCACGCTGATAATAACGTGGATATCCAAGAGTTTATGGTTCAGCCTGTTGGCGCTAAAACGTTCCGTGAAGCACTACAAGTCGGTGCAGAGATCTTCCATAACTTGAAGAAAGTTCTTCAAGAGAAAGGTCTAAGTACTTCTGTTGGTGACGAAGGTGGTTTCGCTCCTAACTTAGCTTCGAATGCCGATGCACTAGCAATGATTAAAGTTGCTGTTGAGAAAGCTGGCTACAAGCTAGGTGAAGATGTCACTCTTGCTCTGGATTGTGCTGCTTCTGAGTTTTACAAAAATGGCCAGTATGACCTTACCGGTGAAGGTAAAGTATTCAGCGCTAACGGTTTCTCAGACTTCCTTAAGTCATTGACTGAAGAGTATCCAATTGCTTCTATCGAAGATGGCCTCGATGAGTCAGATTGGGATGGTTGGGCATACCAGACTCAAATCATGGGTGACAAGATCCAGCTTGTAGGTGACGATTTGTTTGTTACCAACACTAAGATCTTAAAGCGTGGTATCGATAATAATATCGCTAACTCAATCTTGATCAAGTTCAACCAAATTGGTTCTCTGACTGAGACTTTAGCGGCTATTCGTATGGCTAAAGATGCCGGTTATACCGTTGTTATCTCTCATCGTAGTGGTGAAACTGAAGATTCAACGATTGCCGATCTTGCTGTTGCTACATCAGCTGGTCAAATTAAGACTGGTTCTCTATGCCGTAGTGACCGTGTTGCTAAGTACAACCAACTGCTTCGTATCGAAGAGCAGTTAGGTGAAAAAGCACCATACCGTGGTCGTAGCGAAATCAAAGGTAAAGCATAATTTATCGAATGACTTTTAGCTGATAAATTATCCTTAAGTGATATTTGTGCCTCGACTCTTAACCGCTGAAGATGGCTTTTAAGATGACTGAGACAGCAAAAAGCGATTAAATTACTGTGAAAATTGAAAAGGTCACCATTGGGTGGCCTTTTTTGTTACTATCCATGCAATATCGTCGAATTTTCAATAGTGAGTATTGAACTAGCTATGAAACGTCTCCTGTTTGTATTAGTAGCCCTGCTAGGCTTACTTCAATACCAGCTTTGGTTAGGAGTAAATAGCCTACCTGAATCGTTTCACCTGCGAGAGCAGATCGGTTTCCAGCAAGTGAGTAATGCTAAATTAGTCGCTCGAAATCAAGTCCTGCGGGAGGAGATCAGCGATCTTCGAAGTGGTACCGAGGCATTAGAGGAGCGTGCCCGCAATGAGTTAGGCATGGTTAAGAAAGACGAAACATTTTTTCGGGTCGTTGGAGGTCAACGACAGTCACTTAATGCTGCAAACTAATCACTCCTCATTATTTGACCAATTACAAATAGCATGAGCCTTCTAAAATGAATGACTGCCAAGATCAGATTATCGCTATCGTGCCCGCTGCCGGGATAGGTAGCCGAATGGGAGCCGAGATCCCCAAGCAATACCTGCTGATTGATGAGAAGACCATTTTACAATTGACATTGGAAGTCTTGTTAACTCATCCAAAAATCGACCATGTGGTCGTTGCACTTCATCCGCAAGATCAATTTTTTAAAGACTTATCCTTTTCATCACATCCCAAGTTACACACAGTCGTTGGCGGCTGTGAGCGAGCCGACTCGGTGCTTGCTTGCCTGAAGCATCTCGGTGATGATTGTTGGGCTATGGTGCATGATGCCGCTCGCCCCTGTTTGACACATGGTGATATCGATAAGCTCATTGCGTCGCGGCAACGTTTTCCCCAAGGTGCAATTTTAGCGGCGCCGGTTAGGGATACCATGAAACGTGGTAATGCTGATGGAACCGTAAAAGAAACCGTGTGTCGGGAACGATTATGGCATGCGTTAACCCCTCAGTTATTTCCGGCTAGCGTGCTTAAAGATAACCTTCAACAAGCGCTAGCTCTGGGAGTAAGCATTACCGATGAAGCCTCTGCGATGGAGTGGGCCGGTGTGTCTCCGGGGTTGGTGGACGGAAGAGTCGATAATATCAAGATCACTCATCCTGATGACCTTTTATTGGCTGGATTATTCTTAGGGAATGCGGATAGCTTAAGGCGGTAAACCTTCAGTTATTCCTCTAAGTGTCGATCTATTCCAGAGCTGCCCGTAAGGCTACGGGCGTTATGAACACAAATATGGATTGCAAATGAATATACGTATAGGTCATGGTTTCGATGTGCATAAATTTGGCGGAGCATCGCCATTGATGTTAGGCGGGGTTCATATTCCCTATGAGACAGGCCTTATTGCACACTCAGATGGTGATGTGGTGCTACATGCTATTTCAGATGCAGTTCTCGGCGCCGTTGCGCTTGGAGATATCGGCAAGCATTTTCCAGATACCGATGAAGAGTTTAAAGGGGCCGATAGTCGTCATCTGCTTCGTCACTGTTATCAATTAGCGAAAGGTAAGGGCTATTCGATAGGGAACCTCGATGTCACTATTATTGCCCAGGCACCTAAGATGTTACCTCATATCGAGTCGATTCGTGACGTTTTAGCCCTCGATTTCGAAACCGAGATAGACAATATCAATGTAAAGGCAACAACGACCGAAAAACTTGGGTTTACGGGACGCAAAGAGGGCATTGCCGTTGAAGCAGTTGTGCTTTTGATCAAGTCTTCCAATTAACTGAACACACTTAATATTACCAATCGGTCTGTATGACCGAGATAAAGAGCGACCATGATTGAACTTCATTACTTACACGGTAAGCCTGTTTCTAAAGCAGATCTACGCACACATAACAGTGACTTTCTGGTGCAGGAAATTTTACCCTTTGCGCCGACGGGAGAAGGTGAACATCATCTGCTTCATATCCGTAAAGATGGCCTGAACACTGCTGATGTGGCTAAAATCCTGTCCGGTTTTGCGCATGTTCACCCTAAAGAAGTGACCTATGCCGGTCAGAAAGATAAAAATGCGGTCACTGAGCAGTGGTTTGGTGTTCGTATCCCTGGTAAGGAAACGCCGGATTGGGCTAGCTTAAACAGTGAGCAACTCACCATCCTTTCCAGCAGTCGGCATGGTAAGAAGTTACGTATCGGCGCATTAGCCGGAAATCGGTTCACTCTGACACTGCGTCAGGTGTCCGATATGGACGATGTGATCGCCAGAATTGAGAAGATCAAAGAGACCGGCGTGCCAAACTACTTTGGCGAGCAGAGGTTTGGCCATGATGGTAAAAACTTGATCTTTGGTCGACAGATGTTTGCCGGTCGTAAAGTTAAAGACAGAAAAAAAAGCAGTATGTACCTATCAGCGGTGCGCTCCTACCTGTTTAACCTGGTTGTGTCGGCAAGACTCTGTGAACATGGTTTATCCAGACTCGATGGTGATAGCGTTATGCTGGCGGGGAGTAAAAGCTACTTTGTAGCAGAGCAATGGGATGAAACGCTACTGAATCGTCTTGCCGAGAAAGATATTCAGTTGTCTGCTCCAATGTGGGGAAGAGGGGCGACTTTACCTCAGGGCGAGGCGGCTAAATTTGAAGCTAAGGTTCTGGCCGAGTTTGAACAAGATCGCGATGGCCTGGAACATGCGGGTTTGAGCCAAGAGCGACGCCCCCTGTTATTAGAGCCCCAGCATTTCAGTTATCAACAAGAGGGCGATGACACCTTGGTCATTAAGTTTGCTCTGCCTGCGGGCAGTTTTGCGACTTCGGTACTAAGGGAGCTGTTTGATTATGAAGATGTCAAAGATCGCGAGTTTAGATTGCGCCAACAAGCAAGGCAAGATGAATCCAACGCTTAAATGACGTAGTGAATTAAGCCTGGAATAAAGTTAAGTATAAAGTTGTAAAACCGGGACCAGCAATTAATGATAAAGATCCTTGTAAGTAATGATGATGGTGTTACGGCGCCGGGCATAAAAGCACTTTCAGATGCACTATCCACTTCTTATCAGGTGATGACGGTTGGTCCTGACAGAAACTGTTCGGGTGCGAGTAACTCTTTAACCTTGACTAATCCTCTACGTATCAATACTTTGAGTAATGGGTATGTTTCGGTAAGCGGCACGCCAACTGACTGTGTGCACCTTGCTATTCGTGAGCTCTACACAGATGAACCCGATATGGTGGTATCCGGTATCAATGCCGGAGCAAACTTAGGGGACGATACCTTGTATTCAGGCACCGTAGCTGCGGCGATGGAGGGGCGGTTTCTCGGCTTACCGGCAATTGCCATCTCATTGGTTGGCTCCAAGCTTGCTCACTATGAAACGGCGGCTCATTTTGCCTGTAAGGTGATAGCCGGGTTGTTGAAGCAACCGATAGCACAAGATCAAATTCTAAATATTAATGTGCCCGATCTTCCCATCGAGCAAGTGAAAGGGATAAGGGTAACGCGTCTGGGGGCAAGGCATAAAGCCGAAGGTATGGTCCGCACTCAAGATCCTGCTGGCCGTGATATTTTCTGGTTAGGCCCTCCCGGCGATGAACAAGATGCCAGTGAGGGGACAGATTTTCATGCCGTGAGCAATGGCTATGTGTCGGTAACGCCATTGACGGTAGATTTGACGGCTTTTGAGCAGATTTCAACAATGCAACAATGGATAGATAAGATATGAATGGGGTAGCGACAAAGTCAGCATTGAATCTGGCAAGAAGCTTGTTTGAAGCAGGGATTAAAAATGAACACGTTTTAAAAGCCTTAGCAGATACGCCAAGAGAGCTGTTCCTCGATGCGGCGCTTGGGCATAAGGCTTATGAAAATACTGCATTACCCATAGGGCAAGGACAAACGATTTCTCAACCCTATATTGTCGCAAGAATGACTGAACTTTTATTGGAAAATGCACCTAACAGAGTGCTAGAGATAGGCACTGGCTCTGGTTACCAGGCCGCTATCTTAGCTAAGCTCGTTCCTGAACTATGCACGGTTGAACGCATAAAGGCTTTACAGATCCAAGCAAGGTTGCGCCTTAAGAGGCTGGATCTTCACAATATCTCTTTTAAGTATGGAGATGGTTGGAAAGGTTGGGCTAATAAAGGGCCGTTCGACTCCATTATGGTTACGGCCGCCGCAAGCAGTGTCCCCGAGGCGTTGCTTACCCAATTAGCGGACAACGGTGTGCTTGTAATACCGGTAGGTGAAGAGTCTCAACAATTACTAAAAGTGGTTCGTCATGGTGATACCTTCAGCTCTGAAGTGGTCGAAATGGTTCGGTTTGTTCCATTGGTTAATGGTGAGCTGGCATAGCGTTCAGCCTGTGGCCGACAATTAAGTTTAGGAGCATTTTTTGGTCGTTGCGTTTAAGATGTATTGGGGCGGATTGTTTTTTTGCTTCCTATCGCTAACTTTAATCGGCTGCAGTTTTCAGTCTGATAGGCCCGCACCTGTGGTAAGCGTCAATATTCCCGTTAAGACCGCTTATAACAAAGGTTCATTAAAATCGGATTCTTATCGCGTAAAGCAAGGTGATACTCTCTACTCAATAGCGTGGGCATCTAACAATGATTTTATTAAATTAGCTAATAAAAACAAGCTTAAAAAGCCCTATACTATCTTCCCTGGTCAGAAGCTTAACCTCAATTTGACACCCTCTGTTACAAATAGACAACAGTCTAAAGGTGCGTCAAATAATAGTCCTAAAGTTGTACCAGCAAATAGAAAAGTCCCAAATAAACAGGCGGATAGCAAGTATGTTTCGACTCAGAAAGTAAAAGCGACGCCGTCAAAAAAATCACTTGATCAACCTCACAAGTCTGCGTATTCTGTAACAAGCAGTCAACAAGATGTTAACCGGACTATCCACAGGCCAACCGATATGCTTCCAAAGAAGGTAAGCAGGTGGCAGTGGCCAAGGAGAGGTAAGTTGATTGGTACTTTCTCTGCCAAAGAGCAGGGAAATAAAGGCATTAAGATAGCAGGGAATCGTGGTGACATCATAAAATCCGCAGCCGATGGGCGTGTTGTTTATGCGGGAAGTGCACTTCGAGGCTATGGAAACTTAGTCATTATCAAACACAGTGATGATTACTTAAGCGCCTACGCACATGCTGATAAGATCTTAGTCAAAGAGAAGCAGTTTGTAACAGTAGGACAAACGCTGGCAAAAATGGGTAGTACGGGAACTGATCGGGTTATGCTACATTTTGAGATCCGTTACCATGGTAAATCCGTTAACCCACTAAAATATTTACCTAAACAATAATGGTTTAGGAGCCAATTTTGGCATTTGGAGGATAGTAAAGTGCAGTAATTTTTGAGAAAAATTTGGGAGATCATTTTATGGGTCGTAAAAACAGTACCGCAATAGCGGAGCCTTTAGTGGACTTGTCTAAGAACGAGTCTGATTGTGTCACTAGCAAAGGAAATAAAGCACAAGAAAATGAGCTTGAACAGCAAGTGCAGGATGATTTACAAAAAAATCTGGATGCTACTCAGCTGTACTTAAGTGAAATTGGTTTTTCCCCCCTACTGAGTGCGGAAGAAGAGGTTTATTTTTCCCGTAAAGCCCTAAAAGGCTGCGGAAAATCTCGTAATCGCATGATAGAAAGTAATCTAAGACTTGTCGTCAAAATTGCCCGTCGTTATAACAATCGTGGTTTAGCGCTATTGGATCTCATCGAAGAGGGAAATCTAGGCTTAATCAGGGCTGTTGAAAAGTTTGATCCTGAAAGAGGTTTTCGTTTTTCAACCTATGCTACATGGTGGATCAGGCAGACGATTGAACGTGCGATCATGAATCAAACCAGAACGATTCGTTTACCTATACATGTTGTTAAAGAGCTCAATGTTTATCTGCGTACGGCCAGAGAGCTGGCACATAAGCTGGATCATGAGCCAACAGCAGAAGAGATCGCTGAAAAGCTGGATCTTCCCAGTGCAGATGTCAGTCGCATGTTAAAGCTAAATGAAAGGATCACTTCCGTTGATACCCCTCTGGGTGGAGATAATGATAAGGCATTACTCGATGTGCTTGCCGATGACGATAATGTCGGCCCGGACTACAAAGTTCAAGATGAGGATATGTCTAAATCAGTAGTAAAATGGTTAGATGAACTCAATACAAAACAGAGAGAGGTGTTAGCGCGCCGTTTTGGATTGTTGGGATATGAACCATCAACACTTGAAAATGTGGGTAAAGAGATTGGGTTAACCAGAGAGCGAGTTCGTCAGATCCAGGTAGAAGCATTAAAACGACTTAAAGATCTGCTGGGATCACAGGGATTATCGGTTGAGGCTATTTTTAAAATCTGACCTTGTATAACTGCTTAATGCATTCGAGAGCTTTGGCTTTTTTAGGCAGTTAGTCACTTAATATGATAATGCTCTGATGAGTCCTTATCTGTTTTTAATCATATTTATCGGTTTTGGTTCGTCAGTATTCGTTGTAGATAAATGATGATTTATATCAGGCATTCAGGATAATTAAAAAGCGCACAATTTTGTGCGCTTTTTGTTATTTGACGTACAAGCTTTCTCAATTGGTATTAATTGGCTAAGCGCTTAAGTTCATACAGGATATCGAGCGCCTGTCTCGGGCTTAGCTCATCAGGATTAACCTTATCCAATGCCTCATCTACAGCTGAGCTTACCGGTTCATCAAATACCATACTCTGTTGATTTGAATTGGCCGTTGAGTCTACGGCGCTGTTAGTATCACGGCTCTCCAAGTGATGTAGCTTATGTTTTGCTGCTGTGATGACCTTACCTGGCACCCCCGCGAGCGCGGCGACCTGCAAACCATAACTTTTACTTGCAGCTCCCTCCTGCACTGCATGCATAAACACTATGGTGTCGCCATGCTCGATAGCGTCAAGGTGCACATTTTCAACGTTTGACATGAGCTCGGGGAGTTGAGTGAGCTCAAAATAATGGGTAGCAAACAGGGTCATAGCTTCAATTTTCTGAGCTAAGTACTCGGCTGCAGACCAGGCAAGAGAGAGGCCATCGTAGGTCGAGGTACCTCGACCAATCTCATCCATCAATACCAGACTTTCCGGGGTGGCATTATGGAGAATATTGGCGGTTTCAGTCATTTCGACCATAAAGGTTGAGCGACCGGAAGCCAGATCGTCGGCTGCACCGATACGGGTAAATATGCGATCGACCGGGCCTATCACTGCGCTCTGGGCGGGGACATAACAACCTATGTGCGCCATTAATGTGATTAAGGCGACCTGACGCATATAGGTAGATTTACCCCCCATATTCGGCCCCGTCACGATGAGCATTTTTCGCGTCGGATTCAAGGTGACCGGGTTGGCAATAAATGGTGATTGGCTCACCTGTTCTACCACCGGGTGACGCCCGGCTTCTATGTGTATACCGGAATGTTGCGACAGTGTCGGGCAGTGATAATTTAATGTTTCCGCACGCTCAGCGAAGGTATTTATCACATCGAGTTCGGCAGCGCCCTGTGCAAAGAGTTGCAGTTCATGAAGCTTAGGCAGTATCTGATCGAATAGTTGTTCCCATAGCTGCTTTTCCAGTGCCAAAGCCTTCCCCTGACTGGAGAGCACTTTCTCTTCATGCTCTTTAAGTTCGGCAATGATGTAACGCTCGGTATTTTTGAGCGTCTGTCTGCGCTGATAGCTCAATGGAACCAGATCAGACTCTCTGCGGCTGACCTCAATATAATAGCCATGAACCCGGTTATAGCCGACCTTAAGCGTCGAGATACCGGTCAGCTCTTTCTCTCTCGCTTCAAGCTCAGATAGATAATCCGTTGCGCCTTGGCTAAGTGCCCGCCACTGATCCAGCTCGGCATTGTAGCCCTCTTTAAGTACGCCACCATCGCGGATAAGCATAGGTGGGTTATCTACAATCGCACGTTCTAACAGCTCGAGTTCATCGGGAAATTCACCGAGCATTCTGGCCAGGTGGTGTAGGTGGGGAGACTGACAGCTGGCAAGTGATTGCTGAATTTCCGGTAACAGGGATATGGCTTGCTTTAGGCGGGCAAAGTCTCTTGGTCTGGCGCTGCGAAGCGCAAGTCTTGCGGTGATCCGCTCGACATCGCCCAGGGCTTTTAGCTGAGATTCCAGGGTCTCGAACAAATTCGTGTCTAATATCTCTGTGAGTGCACTCTGACGAGACTCGATCTGTTGACGGTCTCTCAGTGGTTCATGGATCCAGCG
>Ga0070725_10001917_pt1 | contig 11205 bp, 14 predicted proteins | sample tdDd002_FD_69781 | JGI IMG/M metagenome (GOLD analysis project Ga0070725, IMG submission 69781) | Marine sediment microbial communities from the Atlantic coast under amendment with organic carbon and nitrate - tdDd00.2 | ecosystem: Environmental > Aquatic > Marine > Coastal > Sediment | place... | reverse complement strand
CGACTGGCGGCCGTGTCGATCTCAGCCTGCGAGACCTCTTGATCGGCCATCTGGAGGCGCGCCCGGCGCGCTTCCATTTCGGCGCGCAGGACGGGATTGCGCTCGGCCGCAATTTGAGCGTCGAGGCGATCAAGTTCATTCAGACGTTGCTGTGGCGCAATAAGAGCCTCAAGCACTCGCTTTTTGGCTTCCAAGGCCTGCTGGATTTCGGCCTGCTGGAAACTGTCCTGACCCGGTGCACCGACACCCGCCTGCAGTGCGGCTATCTGATTGCGCAGCGCCTCTTCCTGACGCATGCGAGAAGTCGCACCGGAGCCCTCGGCGAGCGTCCGGGCGTTTTTGCCTTGGCGGACACGCTCGGCCTTTTTGGGATCGTAGTATGCTGATGATAAGGCTTCATAGCCCGCCGCTGAATACAAGGAATTATACTCGGCTCGGTAACGGTCTCCCTTTTCTTGCTTGGAACCAAACAAACTATTCTCAAATGATGGGATGACGCTTGGTGTTGGAAATTCACGAGTAAGAATATCGTTCGCAGAAGTAGCAGGACCCTTGCCCGTATAGATTTCAATCGCCCCATCAACGGCCTCGCCGAGGCGATCACCAAAATCACCCAAAAAGTTGCCAACATTTTCCCGTACACGCTGGAAACCCGTAAGCGCTCTCTCAGCATTGGCCAATTTATCGGGCAAAGCATCAAGAAGCACGGCCTGCGCATCGCCTGCTCTGTTTTGCGCAACAAGGGTCTGCGCATACCGCATGGTCGCCGCATCGATCAGCCCGTATTTTTGATAGAGCGTGTCGGCTGCTTTGGCCGGGTCCGAGAACATTTCTGCCAGTTGCGCGCCGGCGGCTTCCGGCTCCAACCCCAATGTTGCCGCGAAATCTTTGGACAGCCCGATCAGATCATCATAATGCTCCGCCCCGATCCGCCCGGTGCGCAGGAACTGCACTTCCATCGAGCGCGCAGCCTTGATTGAGATCCCCGCTGCACTCGCCCCAGCTCGTGCAGCCGCCTCAAGTTGGGCAGAGGATGTCGCCAAACCACGCCCCAAACCGGCATGGGCAGTTTCAACCTCTTTGGTGGATTTCAGATAGGCGGTCCAGGACGAGACACCCGCCACAGCCGTCCCGGCCAAAAGACCAAGACCCACACGCGCCGGCGTCAGAAATTGCCGCATGTGGCGCAGCGTGTTGCCGATGCCACCGAAGACATCGATGACCTGAGGCCCTTGCTGCATCAGGATTTGCAAAGGCGGCATTCCGAGCATCAAAGACTGCCATGTGTCTGTGACCTGATAAGACAAAACTCGGGCCTCATGACGTTGAAGCTGCATCGTCCGGGTGTTGCCCTGAAGAGCGGCGTCCGTGCGTTTGATCGCTTCGATCGAATGTTCGTAGCTGCCCCGGACCCTTGCCTGCGCCGCAGCCACCTCCTGAGATGTCAGAGCGCCGGATTTTTCGGCCTTGGCGATTGCATCCAGCTCTTTTTGATAGGTGCGTTGAGCTGCGAACAAGGGCACATATTTTGCGCGGATATCATCGAGCTCAGATTGAGGGCGTGAAGAGGGCGAAGCTGGCACAGCCGGCATAGGTGACGGCAGCCCCTGACCAGCGGGACCAACACCGGTGCCCGCGTTGAGAGCATCGGCGCGGGCTTTCTTCTCCGCCGCAGCCTGTTCAAGTGCCGCTGCCGCCGCGCGCTTTTTGGCCTCGGTGTTCTTCTTGGTGGAGGCGGTTTCTTTATCTGTTGCCTTCGCGGCCTTGTCCGTTTCGGCGGACACCCCTGCCACGGCCTGTTTGACTTCATTGGCCGCAGCCTTGGCTTGGGTGCTGTTGCCCTTGAACACCAACTCCATCAGGAACTGTTTGACGCTCATGACGCAGTCTCCGCAAACACATCAAGGGCCGCGCGTTCCATCACCTGGATATCTCTGAATACGCTACTGTCGAGATCAAGCCGCCGCATCACCACATCCACAGCCTGATAATCGAGCCCGAGCCAGATCACGCCCGCCATAGACGCTATGGCCCGCCATTGTGTTTGGCAGTCGAGAAAGGCACAGACTGATTTCCAATTGGCGGGCATGACTTCGAAATCCTCCGTTGATTTTGGTGGTGGCATGTCTGCGGGTGCGATGTGGGCGCCCATGGCGGAAAACTGGGCAATCAGGTCCTCATCAAGGCCGATTGGCTGACGGTCATCGACCCGTCCGAGGCGCGTAAACGCCCAGGCGCGGGCCGCGGCCGTCAGTTTCCCAGGAGGGCTTCCTCACCTGCCATGCTTGCGCCCCAGGCGGCGTAAATCCCAATGCGGAACCAAGTTTTCTGAAGCTCGGTGTCGAGCGCCTCGCGTGAGAACGGAACTGCATTGCCTGCCGCATCCTGTACGTCAGCCCAATCTTCGATCCGGCCCACAAGGATTTCGCGCTCCTTCACCGCACGGGCACGTGTGCCCTTTTGCGCCATCACCAATTCGTCTTCGGCGAAGAGCTGATCCTGATCCCGGAACTGGAATTTCACCTTGAAGGTATGCTCAACGAGCTTCCCGGCTCTCTCGGGATCGGGACGGCGCACCGTGACCGGCCACCAAAAGGATGAAGTGTCAGCGAGAACATAGTTGGCCATTTTTGTCTCCGTTTTGTCTCTGTGGGTTGGCGGGCAGTTTCTCAGACATGCCCAGGTCCTGACGCGGGAGGCGGACCTCCCTCTCTGGTGTATTCAGGGGGTGAAACTGTATCCGGCCTCACGGGCCAGACGACGGATCAGGGTTTCGGTGCGGCGCAGCGGCAGAATGTCCAGATCATCGTCGCCACCGAGGACACCCGAATATTCGGCCTGGCGCTCCAGCCATTCCAACGTCTCAGTGATGTCCTTGTCCGCGAATTTGCTCGGCACTGGGGCACTCATGGGGGCGCGGCCCAATTTCCACGGCGACACACCATCGTTTGGACGATGCCGCCAATGGTTCACACGGGCCGCATCGATTTCTTCTTCGAAGCCTTCGGAGGCTGCGAACTTGAGCGGATACCAATTCGCCAAGGGCGGGGTGTAGTCGTCAGGGTGAGACCGATCCATCGCCATGGCCTCAGCGCACCGTGAATTTCATTTCATCCATGCCCGCGATGGGACAGAAGGAGAGCGGAAGCGAATAGTTCACGATGCCATCGGTTTCGCCTTGGGTGGGCTTGCCGATTTCGACGGCAGAGCCGGATACTTCAAAAATGTTGCCAGCCACGGTCCCGTGCGTGAAGCTCAAGGCACCACGTTCACGACTGCGGGCTTTGGCGAACCAATCAATCTCGGCCAAATGGCGCGCCTCGACCACTGTCGTGCCCGTCGTGCTACGATCCGTGATCTTGATCAACTCATCCCCAATGAGGAAGCGTGGCGTCAGCGTATTGCCCAGATCGACAGACAAGCTTTCGGCAACTGCGGACCAACCATGCAGGGTCATCGTAGTGGATGCCTTTGACACCACGAGAGGCGTGATCCAGCCCGCCATCGAAACGGCAGGCAAAGCAGCATCCGTGATGGTGCCAAGCATGCCCAGCATCGTGAACCGGAACTTTGGGATCTGTTTGGGCGTGAAGGTCAGTTGCACGGTGGCCTGAGACCCGAGAAAGATGTGCTGAACGCCATCGCTGTTGAAATACAACGTGCCGCTCTCGACCGCATTCTCGACGATCTCATATTCCACCATCGTCGCAGCAGTTACCGTTTCGGCCAGACCGCAGATGCGCAAGAGCGAGCCATATTTCGGAACATCTCCAGCCGCACCCGCACCAGCGATTTCCACCTCGAATTCAATCCGACCATATTCTGCCGCAAGCACCATGCCCTGATTGCCCATGTACGGCAGCAACAGATCCCGGCTCACTTCTTCGGCCTCAATGGGCGTGAAGCTGATATTGGTCCCGATGATGGCATCGGCCGCAGTTGGAGCCGCATCCGTCATGTATGTCGCCTCGATGGCGTGGAGCATGGCAAGTTTGCGCCAGGTACGTGTAGCCATGATCAGGCCTCCTTCTTGGTATCGGGCTGGTCAGCCTCGACTTTGGCTGTGGATTTGGCTGTGGCCTCAGACGAGACCCGAGCGGTGGCTTCTTTAGCGGGGACTTCTTTCGTGACGGTTCCGGATTTCGGATCACGGGTCCACCGCCCGCCGCTCATTGGTTTTTTGCTCTTCACGGTGCTTCTCCTGTCAGGAAACGGGCGGTTGCCCAGGTCTGGGCGTAAATGCTGACACCCAACTTAACCGGGCTGCTTTCGCCCCCGACCAACTCACACGGCTCAACGCAGCTCGGAGGTGCCCATCCCGCAATGGCTTGCTCGATGTCGGATTTGTATGCGTCGAACATGAGGGCGCGTTCGGCTCCCATGGATTGGTCATAGAGGCGGATCACGGTGCCGATCAGGAACTGCACCTCAACGCGCTGGCGAAACCCGCCTGACATCAAAGATTGTTCGCCTGCCTGTTCCCGAAATGGCATGATGATGGCGGTGCCACTCTCAACCTGACCAGCCAGATCGCGCAGCGCGTCGATGTCCTCGGCGATCGACACGCCCGCCCAACGCTGATCTGTCAGAGTATCGGTCAGGCGCGCATAGATTTCGCTCAGCATGGCTTCCACCCCTGCAACTTTTGGGGTGTGAAGACCTGATCGGGATGCGCCGCCATGACGGTGCCATTGACTGCGGCTGGGGCGGTTTCGCCCACGTCGACCGGCAATGCGATCAAACCCCGCGCGACATCTTTCAGCGCGGCAATCGCGTCTTTGTAATCTTGCTCGACATGATCCGGCGCGCCGTTGCGATGCAGCACATAGCGCGCGATCGAGATGGCCCATGTGGTCACAAGTGCTGGCACGGCCGTCAGCGGCAGTGCATATTTCGCGGCCACATAGCCGTTAATCTGATTGTCCGCATCAGACAGTGCCGCTGCGATCACCTCGGGATCGACGGTGCCATCCCGGTCGCGATCGGCAATCTGGAGGATCTCGGCATCACCGGCGCGGTCAATCAGATCGGAGAGGGTGGCGTAGGTCATTCGTCAGACCTCGGAGAAGAGACGTTGGCGGAGCAGATAGCCTTCGAAAGCCCAGATTTTCTCACGGGCATTCTTGCGGGCAATATCTGCACCGATTTCACGGTCGAAATTCTCGGCACTGGCCGCGGCGCTTTCACCTGCGACGCAAAATCCGTTGCGCAGGGTAAGGCAGCACACCGTCAGGGTAGTGCCTGGGAAAACATGAAACTGCTCGGAGACGATGGCGGCGTCGATGTCCGCAGGCGTCAGGCGCGGTGCGGTCAGACCCTTACGCTGAATATCGCGCTCGATTTTGTCCTCGTGATCCATCGTTTCTCTCTCAAAATTCGGTTGGAAGTGCCGGGGGCGAGAGACCCGCCCCCGGCGGGACAGAAGGCTGCTACTCGTCAGCCTTTCTGCGTTTTGCCACTTCCGGCCTTGGGACTGGCCTTCGTGGTCTTCTCCCCTTCGGTGGCTGCCTCAGAGGTATCGGTAGGGGCGTCGGCCGTGTCGTGCGCTGGCTCATCAGAGGCAGGTTTCAACTGCTCTTGAAGCTCAAGGACACGGTCTTGCAGGGTTTGGAGCTGAGCCTCGGCCTCATGAACCTTGACCTCTGCTTTCTCCGCCCGCGCATTGGCCTCATCGGCTGCGGTTGTCAGTTCGGTGACGGCCTCATCAACAGCCGCCTCAACCAACGCCTCGGCCATTTCTTTGGCCTTTGAAGTGACCGCCGTCTCAAAGTCGTCAGTTCCCTCGAAGGAGGTCAGGTCGACACCGGAGGCGACCGGCACCATCACAGTGACAGCGTCCACCAGACCGGCAGCAATGAGCTGTTCGCGAACGGTCTTCGATACGGTCAGCGTTTTGCCTTGCGGCTCGCGCTTACCTGCGATTTTCGCGGGCGATGTGAGGGTGACTTCATACTCTTTGGTCATGATCGTCTCCTTACGCCACCGCGCCGCCAGCACCCTTGAACAAGAAGCCGCCTTCGGCCCCAGTCAGGATGACGCGGCGCTCGGATTTGGTGGGATAAATCCAGCTGTCATTGGAGCGCTCTGGATAGGGCGCTTCGACATGCGGATAACCGCGCAGCTCATAAGTGTAGCCATAGGACGGCACCTGATAGTTGTCGCCCGTCTCCGGTACATAGGCGAGAACAGCGTCTTCACCCCAGACATCTTGGGCCGGATCTGCGTCGGGCGCATTTTCCGGCAACCAGACGGCTTTTCCGACGATCACGCGCTTGACGTCGAAAAACGATGCCAGCATGTCGGTCGTGATGCTGTCTTTCGACGTATACTTGAACTGCTCTTTGATCTTCGGATGGTTCTTCAGAGCCGTAAAGGCAGATGGGCTGAGCGTGAGAGTGTTGGGATACCGACCAATCGAGCGACGGACAGCTTCCTTACCCGCATCGATGTCTCCGGCAGGATCAGAGGTATCCGAGGCCCAACGATCAGCAGCCACCAAAGTCAGCTTGTGGTTGGCATCATAATTTGCCGCATTCAACGCCAACTGCGCGGCCTCGTATTCGTGGCCGAGGTCCATGATGTCGAGCACCATGTTGACGGCACCAGACGCCAGATCGATGCCGGGGACAGACATGGCCTCTTCTTGGTGCTCAAATGGTACCACGCCCTCCAGAGTATCCTGCACGAGCGCCACCGCATCGGAGGCGTAGCCGTATTGGACGCGCTTTTTGTTGGCACCGGGCGCGCGGCGGGTGTTGAGCATGCGGAAGCTCTCTTTGCCGAACTTGATGACCCGCATCGAGCGGTTCGGGATCGTCACGCGCGGGAACAGCAGATGCGAGATGAACTCTGCATTGCGATAACCGCGGGCATGCGTGGACAGGATCGGATCGACTACCGCCGAAGTGCGTTGGTTGATGGCATTCATAGGCGTGCTCCTCAGCGGATCAGAATTTGAACAAGGTCCCCGTCGGCAGCTGCCGTCAGAGCCGTGGCGAAGACATTGGCCGGGTCGACCCCGGCGGCCTTGACGCCACCGGCGGCGGCAGAGACCAGTTTGTCGCCCACAGCGATGACCCCAGAGGCAATCTGGGTCTCAAAGCCGATCGCGGTCAGGGCGATATCAAGGCCAATCTCGGTAGCGGGGTTTTGAGCGACGCCTTTGACCGGCGCGTCATCCGCCGTGATCGGCGCATCGTCAAAGCCAATAAGATCACCAGCAGAACACAGCGCCGTCATGGTGGCGGTCAGGGACAGAATGGAATGGTAGGTGCGCATTATGATCTCCAATCAGGACACGGCACGCACGGCATCAAGATAAGCCGTGTCAGGATGCAGCCGCTGGTAGGCGAGCGCCTTGGTGTGGGTTTCGAGCTGGGCGGGGTCGACGGTGTGGCCATCAGCGGCAAAGGCCACGGCATGCTGCCCACCCGGACCGTCAGGCAGATCCAGAGCGCCAAAGCTGACGATTTTCGGCTGTGCTTCGAGAACTTCGCGCAGCGCAGCCGCAGCGGAGATTTTTTCACCACCTTCAGAGAAGCTGACGGCAGCATGGCCCGGAAGGACATTGAGAATAGCGACAACCTTGTCTTTGGAGGCGGGCAAAAGTTTGCCGGCTTCGACGAGACTTTCAGCAAATGTGGCATTCTCAGTATGCGTGAGTTTTTTCTCACGTTCGGCGAGCGTTTTCTCACGCTCGGAAAGCTCAGCCTCGCGGGTGGCGAAGGCCGGATCTGGCTGCTTGGTCACAGCGGGCTCCTTTGGTTGAGATTTGAGTTGGTCGACGACCGCCTCTTTGATGGAAAATCGGGAGGAACGTCCTGGCGTTTCAACTTCCATGTCGTCGAGCCAGTCGATCTGGTAAGACGGCAATGCTTCGTCCGCAGCTTCCTTGCCAAAATTCGCCAGGATGAACTCACGGATCGAACGAAACAGAGACGCCGCCTCTTCAAAACCTCGCTCGCCAAAGTCAGCAGAGAAGGTCACGCCAGCCGCACCGGCGAACTGGGCATTCTTCAGACCGCTGACAGCAGGCGCAGCCGCACCGAGAAATCCGAGATGTTTCGGATACCAGGTGCCAGGCACCGGGTTGTGATGCTGATTGGGAGAAAAGAACGCCATGGAGACCTTCTTGAAGCGCCCGGACTTCACCATCTCGGCAAACGCCGGCTCAACCTGTCCAGGAATGGCGAAGAGGCGATTAGATTCGGCGTCATATTCAAATCCGTCGATCCAGCCATAAGCCGGAGCGTCCGTGCTCGGGTGACCGACAACAATCGGGGCCGGTGCAGTCTCAGGATCATAGGCATCAGCCATCGCACGCAGATCGGATGCCGAATAGGTGATGGGGGCGCCTTCCATCGGCTTGAAAGTGCCGGGGCGAAAAACCTCAATGCGAGAAATGATCGGTGTGGCGTTCATGTGTTCGTCCATTTGTTGACGAACCACTCATCGCACAGGCTAAAAACGCATTCCCCCGGACACAGGTCCGGGGGATGACATTTATTGCAAAGCTGAGGCCACAATGGTGCGGACGCGACCCAATCTCAAGAGAAATCTAGGATGCGCATCCTCGGGTGGGGCACAAAAGGCCCGGACAGCGATCCTAACAGGGGGCTAACAGGCCTCGCGCCGATCTCAGCGCTCTGTGTGCTCCATGTGGCCTCCTGTGCGCCACAGGCGGCGGATTTTTGAGGGGATGATTTCACCCGCCGAGCCAGTCCTCTGCCAGATCCAGAATGGCAATCTGATCCTCGGCTGAGATCCCGAGATACGGGCGCGCCGGAATTTTGATCGTATAGGCCGGAATATCAACATCGGTGATGTGGTTGGCCTTGTCTTTTTGCACGAAGCGCCGGCCAACCTGCCCGTCCTTCGACTTCATCCGGTAGATTTTCCCTTTGCGCGCCTTGCGCTTGATCGTGCCGCCAAGCTGGTGAATAGCAGCCGTCTTCTTAGGCGAACCGATGCGTACCTCATCATCAGAGGCGACATAGTTGATGGACGCTGCCAATGGTGATCCGCTCATGCCTTTTGAATTCGAGCGCAGAATAGTCAGCGGCAGCTGGCCTTTTCGGGTTCTGGCTTTGATGGTCGACGGACGATGAGGCGTCCACGGGCGTCCGTCCGGGCCGGTCTCGGTTCGGAAGTTTTCACCAGCGGACCCGACCAGGAGATTGCCGACGGCTGAATAAAATGGGCGACGGTTGTCCATGCGATCCAAGAGGTCCCGCAAACTGTTGCGCGCCTGCAGGTCGTGTAGTTCTGCTTTGATGCTGATCCCGGTCATTGAAAAGTCCCTCCTGTTGGCGTATTATCTGATTGCGGGCACGCGAAGACTGGCGATGGTCCTGGTAGCTCCCCGCGAAGACGGTCGATCGCCCCGGCCGTCATTTTCGTTTCCACAGTAGTTTTCCACCACGACGCAGATCGAGCAATCGAGCGCTAGGCCGTCCCTTGCGATCCGACGGTGCATAGCCAGTGATTGCCTCCCACCATTTGCGTCCGATTTGATAGACGACCAGCAAACCGGTCTCCTTGTCCACCCTGATATACCGGCGATCCATCACGAGCTCTTCAATGTCCGGCTCGACGTGATCACGGCGCACCGAGACTCCGAGCCAAATCTCGTCCGGGTCCAGCAAGGTTTCCGCGATCAATGGCGTCAGGATTGCGCGATCACGCTTGCCGATTTTCCAGTTGCCCTGGCGATCGCGAAACAACTGTTCCGAGATCGGCAGTCTGGTGCCAACGGCATCTTCCCAAAGCACAGCGCGCCCGATATCAGCCCCGAAAGGCTCAAGGAAGCCCCGCACATAGTCCTCGTCTGACAGGCCTTCAGCCAAAGGCTGTGCCACAAGAGGACGGGATTTCGCAATCAGATCTTCGATCGGCTCAGGGTGATCGATCTGCACCCGGTGCCGACCTTCCGCCTCCAGCCCGCCCGCTTCATCAATCAAAGCGGATGGCACCAAGCCGCGCTCCCATGTGTCGCCGGGCATGTAATCCCAACCATACCCGACGCCCTCGGGCTGCTGAACCGTCTGGCCTGTGGCCTTGTGCGTATAGGGCTGGCGCTTGATCTCGGGGGCCTGGTCGGGGCCATCCTTGCCCATGCGCTTCAACTGCCCTTTTGACAGGGTGCGCACGCCGCAGCTGCAGACCCAGTCATTTGGCGGAAAATGAATGTCCCACCACGGATCGTCCCACATCAAAACGAGATTGTCCCAGGCAAGGTGTTGTGGCCGTGGATGGAGCGGCACACGCGTCTCTGCATGACGGTACTGCCAATACGGCAGCAGCTTCACGACATCCGGGTCGCGCATCTGGCGCAGGCGACCGGCCATATAGCTTGTGCGGATATTGGTTTCAAAGATTGTGCGAATGCGCCATTCTCGGCCGCCATTATAGGACCAGCCATATTTTTCTACGATCCGGTCAAATTCTCCAGCAAACCCCTTGATATCGTAGGTGCGTGCGCCCTCGATGACCGCCGAATGGAACTCTTCGAGCATTGCCATCTCCGTGGCACCGGCCACGACGAAAGAACGGTCATGATCGCCCTGCATCGCATCCGTCCAGGCGCGGGTGGGCTTGGTTCGCTTTTGCGTCAGAAAGTCGATCTGTTCCCGAAATTCCTGACGGGTGAAATCCTCATCTGCAAAGGAAGACGCCCCATCGCTCTCAACAAAGACCGCCTCGCGCCCCTCAAGCGCTGCCAGCTCCGTGGCCTGTGACACCAGAGCGGCCAGGGCATCTGGCGTCCAGAGGGCGGCCAGCTCCAAGAGGCCACGTGAGATCGCCTCAAATTCATTGGCGGTGGTGACCAGCTTGCGCATGGCCTCAATCCGACGTGCAAAGTGTCGCTCCGCCGAGGCAACCGCCTGGTCAGAAATACGTTCGACCGGCCCGCCGGGCTCAGCAAAACAGACATGCCGATCGGTCAGAGTTTTTTTTTGAGCCGGGCGGTGGAAAATGCGGGGTCCGTCGGGTCAGACGGCGTGGGCGGATCTGGCTCATCGCCTCCGGCAAAGGCATGACGGGCTTGGACCAGAGCGTCGATGGCCTTGTCGGAGAGCTGATCGGTGATGTCGAAAGACACGATATATTCGCGCGCCACATCGTCATCCTCAAACTTCGCCGCAGATGATACGACTGTGCGGATCGCCTTGTTGGTCTCCTCGGCGGCTGATGCCTTGCTTTTGC
>Ga0070725_10001911_pt1 | contig 11224 bp, 8 predicted proteins | sample tdDd002_FD_69781 | JGI IMG/M metagenome (GOLD analysis project Ga0070725, IMG submission 69781) | Marine sediment microbial communities from the Atlantic coast under amendment with organic carbon and nitrate - tdDd00.2 | ecosystem: Environmental > Aquatic > Marine > Coastal > Sediment | place... | reverse complement strand
AATCAAGCATTTGTACAAACAAAAATGCCAGAGTGCTTAGCAACATTCTGGCATTTTTAAGTGCTTTCAAGCGTTAACTGATAAAGCTAATTATTAGAAGAAAGCTTGTATTAAAGCGTATCATCTAACCATTTGAAGAATTCGCTCTGCCATACAATGGCGTTTTGAGGCGAAAGTACCCAGTGGTTTTCTTCAGGTAAATATAAGAATCGGCTTTTCAGGCCACGAAGTTTCGCCGCTTGGAATGCTTGCATACCTTGATTTAACGGTACACGATAATCCTTACCACCATGAATAACAAACATTGGTGAATCCCACTTATCAATGTAGTTAATTGGGTTAAACTCACCGTAAATTTTGCTTGCAGCTTTGTTATCTTTTTCCCAATAAGCGCCACCAAAATCATGATTTACAAAGAATAGCTCTTCGGTTGTGCCATACATGCTACGTGTATCGAATACACCACAGTGAGAGATAAAGGTTTTGAAACGACCATCATGATTGCCCGCTAAATAGTAAGCAGAATAACCACCAAAGCTTGCCCCTAATGCCGCTAAGCGATCGTTATCAACGTAAGACTCTTTTGCTACATCATCAATAGCATCAAGGTAGTCTTGCATGGCTTTACCGCCCCAGTCTTTGCTGATCGCTTCATTCCACTCAACACCATGACCCGGCATACCACGACGGTTCGGCGCAACAACGATATAACCTTGTGAAGCCATTACTTGGAAGTTCCAACGGAACGAGTAAAACTGAGTTAATGATGATTGAGGACCACCTTGTAAGTAAAGTAGCGCAGGATATTTTTTGCTTTCATCAAAATTTGGCGGATAAATTACCCATACCAGCATTTCTTGGCCATCTTTCGTCGTTACCATACGCTTTTTCACGGTTGGTAAATCAAGATCACCATAGAATGCTTTGTTAACTTGCGTAAGCGCCACTAACTTTTGCTCTTTAAGATCAAAGCGGAAAATCTCTTTCGCTTCGTTCATACTGTTGCGCGTAACAACAATGTGTTCTTTTTGCGCGGCAACAATACCGTTAACGTCAAACATGCCATTGGTTAGCTGTTTAATTTTCGGCTTAGCTTTAGTGGTAACAGCTAATTTAAATAACTGTCTTGTACCATCAATTGGCGCGATGAAATAAATAGATTTTGCATCATGGCTCCACTCAAAGCTATAAACCGTACCATCCCAATGTTTAGTCAGATTATATTCTTTATTGTTAAGCTTGACGATAATGTCATTTTTATCAGCTTCATAACCCGGCTCATCCATGCGCAACCAAGCTAACTGCCCTTTTGGTGAAAATGCTGGGCTAGTATCGTAACCAAGGTTACTTTTCGTCAGGTTTGTCGTTTTCTTTGACGCCAAGTTATAACGATAAATATCAGTATTGGTGCTGGTAACATAATCCGTACCCGTTAGCTTTTTACTGACGTAATAAATGTTCTGACTTTTAGGACCCCAAGTATAATCTTCAGCGCCACCAAAAGGTGATGTAGGGCTGTCAAATGGCTTGCCCTTCATGATGTCGACTTTTTCTTCAGTCACTAAATCTTGATAAAAAACATGCTTAAAGCTGCCATCATTCCATGTGTCCCAATGACGATAGTTTAAATCATCAAACACATAAGCATTTGCCTGACTAAGTTCAGCGTATTTATCTTTCGCAAGTACTGTCTCTACTTCAACTGATTCATGAAACAGCTTTTTCGTACCATCAGGTGAAATGCTATCGCTGACCAATAATCCTTGATAAGCCTCTAACAACTGAGACTTGCCACCTTTTACAGGAACCTGATAAACCTTGCTGCTGAAATTATTCTTTTCTACGCTAGGCGTAGTAACTTTATAAATAACATGGGTTTTATCTTTGTTTAGCCCTAACGGGCTAACACGTTTTACTTGCCAAAGTTTTTCTGGCGTCATCAGTTCACTAGCCGTAGAACCAGCACTGAATGCTAATCCTAAACTAGCAACTAGAAGAAGTCGCAACATCACAAAATACCTCCGAAAATATAAGCCCGCATAGACTACATAATTCAGCAATAACTTTAAAGTTAACTAGGCATTAACCTGTTCTGGTACGAGGTGAATAACAGCTATTTAGCGATAGGTTGCAGATGTAAACTAAGGTGATATTGTTCAACTCTAAGCAAGTAGAAAACGTTAAATGTATTTTTATTTATCACTACCTACAAAAACTCACCTTCATTTGATTCTGCATTTGAATATAGTGATAAGTAGATATTGAACGATTCGAAGAAATAGACAATACCAATTCACAGTTGGAACCTGACATTATCGCAATTAGCCATCCACTTCGAAGGTAGATTAGATCGCGTGTTAGGTATTTAGCGATATAGATTGACACAAAATTCTGAACACCTTCTAAAAAGCAGCTCCCTTTTTAAAAACAAATCACCCCTGTTCATCACTATTCTCCTGCGCTAACTGCTGAGCTTTCTCTTTTTGTGCTTTCAGCACGGTTAGCTGCTTATTAATTTTCTTTTTTTCTTCTACTGTTTGGGCCGCGGCGAATTTTGCTTCCAGTTTGCGTTCTTTTTTTTCCAGCTTAACAATTAAGGCATCAAGGGTTTTGATACGCTTTAATTTTTCCCTAAATTTCGCGCTAAAGTAACTCGATAGAATTTCTATAATCTTATCCATTTATCCATCCGCCTTGGTGATTTATCAGGCTAACGCCTTAATATGACATTGGTTTTAATGATGCTGCCCTTCACTCACTATATCTTCAACATCGGCTTTGTCTAACAACACTTCACGTTCAACCTTCAAGTGCTCTTTGTCGTACATGGCATACAGTGTTGACGCCATTGCAATTAAATTATTCGCAATGCTAAAAGCATAACGGCTGTCATTTATTAATGACGTTGCCATTTTAGGACTGACTAAGTCTTGCTGTAAAAGTACGGTAATATCAGTATTAACGGTATTTTCCATTTCTTTTAGGTCAACTTTAACCGTATCTAATAGCAGTAAAATATCGTCTTGCTCTGACTCTAACAGTGCCCGTATTTGCTCTAGCTCTTTAATGGTTTGCGCAATATACAAACGTAAAAAATCATATTGATTTTGTACCAGATCGTTTTGATGATTCATATTACGCACCATATTTTTTCTTAGGTGCTTCATATCTTTAATCGCTTCAACAATATTTAAATTGGCAGCGCGCAACCAGTGAATTGATTCAGACTGTTGCACTTCCCATGAAAAAGACGCTTTGCTAATAAAGGCGATAATTTCAGAATAAATGCCTTTAATTTTGTTTTCGTAGACTTCATCAATATCAAAGTCGAACACTCTTCGTTGCTGTTTTACTAAAGTGCGCAATGAATCAGCATTGAGTATATTGTTTTGCTTTAAACTAATACCATCACAAAGCACATTTAAAGACAGCTGATAAACATGCATAGTTTCATTACGAACGGCTTCCACCGCTGTTTCAGGAAAGTCGACCGAAACCTCATGCAAGTATTTTGCGCCAATAGCATCATCGGATTTATCTACTAAGACTTGTTCTAAAAACTGCACGAGCTTACTAACAAACGGCCACATTACAACTACGCCAATAAGGTTAAATAATGTATGAAATACTGCCAACTTCAAAGTGTAATCATCTGCTGCAATGCCAGCTAATTGGCTTATCCAATCAACAGCCAGTAGGAATTGGTTAAGAAACACAATCGCGATAACACCAGTAACCAGATTAAATACTAAGTGAGCACCCGCCAACCGTTTGCCTGCTATGTTAGCGCTCATTGCACCTATAAGTGCGGTTATAGTTGTACCAACATTTGCGCCAATAGCGAGTGCGAGCGCATTTTCATAAGTGATTTGAGAGGCGGCTAATGCGGTGATGATAAGAACCAATGTTGCATGGCTTGATTGCATGATGACCGTAGCAACAATGCCAATTAGCGAAAACACCAACAAGCCAGTAATACCTGACATGGCAAACTGAGATAAATCCAATGTTCCTTTAAAGGCATCAAAGCCTTCTTTCATATAGGAAATACCAAGAAACAAAAAGCCAAGTCCGGCAAGAATATAACCGGCGCCTTTTAATGGCTTACTTTTTTGAAGAATAAGAATAACGCCAAACACGAGCATCGGCATGGCATATGCGGAGATTTTAACTTTCAGCCCTAATCCAGCAACTAGCCAAGCACCTGTTGTTGTTCCAAGGTTAGCGCCGAATATAATGCCAATACCTGCCGCAAGCTCTAGCATTCCGGCACTTAAAAACGAGATAGTAATAACAGAAACCAGTGAGCTTGATTGCATCACGGTTGTTGTTAATACGCCAAAGCCGACACTCTTCCATTTTTTATTGGTCGCCACTTTAAGGATTTTTTCTAGTGCGCCACCTGTAAATGCAGTAAAGCCTTGCTCAAGAGCAATCATGCCGAAGAGAAATATGGCAACGCCTGCGGAGATTTCTTTAAAGTCAGGACTTAACCAGAAGCCATAAGCCAAAATAAAAAAGATAAAAGGTAGGAAGATTTTTTTTAGCATTTACAAATTAGCAGCACGGCCCAATTTCGATAATTGATTGCTATAACTATGTGCTAGCTAAAGAAAAATTGCCAATCATTTCTAAATAATTTTCAGTAAAAACAATTGGCTAGAATTACATCAAGGAAAGATAACAAACAAAAAGCTAGTTATGCGCTGCTAGCGTAGTTTTGAAGAAATAATAGCGAGCATTGCTACGCCATTAATTCTTTAAAAAAGGCAATAAATAGCGAGACAAAGACCAACACAATAATAATTTTGCTGTATTTGCTTTGCTCTTTTTGCTCTAGAGGTTTGCCGTATTTTTCACCTAAGATAACCATTAAGACTACACCACCAAAAACTAACGCTAAAATAATCAATAATGTCATGTTTTCTCACCATTAAGCACAAATATTCACGCCGTGAACAATATAGAGTAGAATTCGCTTTTAACACGATAATTTAGATTAATACCAAATCATATAAATACCTATATAGATTGGTATAACATATCGCAACCTTGTCATTATAGGAACAATATAAGCAATGCTCCAAAGCGAAGAATTCAAACAAAAAAGAAGATTTATCATTGATTTAGGCAAAGCGCTACATCAATTTGGTACAAACTCTTTTCGTTCTGAAGCTCATTTACAGAATGTGGCCAATTTTCTAGGGATCAAGGCTTCATTTATAATTACGCCTACCGCATTGACCTTTATTCTAATTGACGAGCACTATAACGAGCACAATTATATGGTGCGCGTGAAGCCCGGCGATCTTGATTTAGGCGCTTTAGCTAGAGCAGATGAATTAGTTGATGAGCTAAGCTCAGGCAAGCGTACGTTAGAAGAAGCAACCGAGCGTTTAGCAACTATTGCGAATAAACCTTACCCATACGGAAAGACACTATTCTTTTTAGCCTTTGGCGCATCAGGTGGTGCTTTTGCCATGCTAATGCACACCAGCTGGAATGATGTTTTCTGGGCAACGCTTTTAGGCTTTATTGTGTGTATTTTTGTTTTTTGGGCAGAGCGCTCAAAATCTGTAGCAGAAATGCTAGAGCCACTTTCAGCATTAGTTTGTGCAGTTCTGGCATCAGCCATTAGTACCTTTGATCCTAAAATTAATATTCCATTAGTGGTACTGTCAGCCATTATTGCCTTTATCCCCGGCTTGGCATTAACGCTCGGCTTTGCTGAACTAGCCGCCCGTCATCTTATTTCAGGCACTGCACGCATAATGGATGCACTTATGGTGCTATTTAAGCTGTATTTTGGTGCTTTTCTTGGTATTGCTATTGGTAAAATGGCATGGGGAACTCATGAGATTGTCGCGTCAACGCCACCACCATTTTGGACAGCGTGGCTAGCAGTAACCATTTTATCGTTCTCACTTGTGATTGCCTTTAAGGTACGTATTAAAGATGCACCATGGTGTATTATTTCAGGTTATGTATCATTTGGCGCCACGTTGTTAGCAAGCCCTTACTTAGGGTATGCATTAGGTGCATTCGCTGGTGCATTTGCATTAGGGGTGTATAGTAACTTGTTCGCTCGTATTATGAACTTACCTTCTAGTATCGTAATGCTGTTAGGTTTAGTTGTTCTTGTTCCTGGTAGTAAAGTTTATATCGGCCTGAATACAGCGGTTTCTGGACAAATGATCCTTAATGTTACCGATATTGGCTCTCAAACCTTTTTGATATTTATGTCACTCGTAGCTGGACTTATTTTTGCCAACGTCGCTGTGCCATCAAGAAAAACACTATAGAGAGCAGCAATGACGCCTAAAAGTAAAGCAAACTACCATCATGGCGATTTACGCCCTAACTTGTTATCAGCGGCTACTGAGATGATAACAGCAGGCGGCGTAGAGTCTTTATCACTACGAAAGTTAGCTGAAAAAGTGGGAGTATCTCGTACTGCCACTTACCATCATTTTAAAGACAAGCACGACTTGCTTTGTGCAGTTGCTGCGCAAGGTTTTGCCAAGTGGCAACAAATTGAACAAGATATTTTTAACAATACCTCTGTGGAAGCACCTGAGCGCTATCGCCAATTTGTTTACAGCTATATTGATTTTGCCGTAACGCATCCTGCCATTTATGACCTAATGTTTGGCGGTGTGATTTGGAAAGAGCACAAAGGCAATCAATCACTCAGAGAAGTAGCCTACCCTTGTTTTCAATATCAAGTTGATATGATCAAAGCATGGCAAGCAAAAGGCATTTTGTCTCAGTCAGAAAATACCTTACGTTTAGCACAGGTTACTTGGGCAACCATGCACGGTATTGCTCGCCTTGTTATTGACGGCATTTACGCTGATGCCAATAGCATTGATGAAATGTGTGAGTGCGCGGTTAACTTATTCATTGAGAATCAATAACTTTTGCTCAGTTTTCACCCAATCACTGCATGCATGTATATATTTTGAAACACTTCTAGCCATGGTTAAGTTAACGATTAATTAACAAACTATGGTATTTTTAATAACAAGCGCATAGCATGTGCGGCTTTAAATGGCCGCAACCAAGAATTACTTTTATAAGCGCTGCCAATCAAACTTTATGACTACTAGAGACTAAAGCATGAAACTATTTCTAACTAGCGCAGTATGTTCTTCATTACTGCTTCTTTCAGGTTGTAACCAAATAGCCTCTGAATCAAATACTGATGAAATCAAAGTTGCTAAAACAGCACTTGCTTCAGGTATTGAAAAGGCAAACATGGACTTAACAGTTCGTCCACAAGATAACTTTTATCGCTATGTAAATGGCGGCTGGTTAAAGTCACATACTATCCCAGGTGATAAAACAGCAATTGGTTCATTCTACGACTTACGTGATGATGCAGACCGCAGCGTAAAAGCAATCATTGAACAACTTGCTAAAACACCAAATCTAACAATGGGTAGTGACGAGCAAAAAGTGGCTGATCTTTTCCGTTCATTTATGGATGTTGAAAAGCGTAATGCTTTAGGTATTACACCTGTTAAGCCAGTATTTAACGATATTGCTTCACTAGACTCAAAGTCTGACCTAATGTCATTCTTCGGTAAGTACCAATCAGTGGGTATTACTAGCCCGCTATACATGTATATCAGTGTTGATGCGAAAGACTCAAGCAGCTACGCAACACACGCATGGCAAGGTGGCTTAGGTCTTCCAGACAAAGATTACTACTTCAATGAAGGTGAGCGTTTTGTAAAACTTCGTGCTGGTTACCTTGCTCACATTGAAAAAATGTTTGAATTAGCAGGTCTTAAAGGCGGCAAAGAAGCTGCTAAAGCTATTCTTGCTATTGAGACTAAGCTAGCTGACTACCATTGGACTCGTGTTCAATCTCGTGACAGTGAAAAGCGCTACAATAAATTTGAAATGGCTAAGCTTAATGACCTTACAAACAAAATTGACTGGAATGCCTACCTAACTGCACAAGGTGTTGCCGATCAGAAAGACATTATTATCAACCAACCTGATTTTGTTGAAGGCTTAGGTAAAGTTGTTGCTCAAACGTCATTAGCTGACTGGAAAAACTACCTTAAATTCCACACATTAAGTGCTTATGCAAGCTACTTAACAACAGATATTGATAACGAAAACTTTAACTTCTTCTCTAAAGAGCTAAGTGGCCGTAAAGAACAACGCCCAATGTGGAAACGTGGTGTAGGTCTTGTAAACAGCAACTTAGGTGAAGTTATCGGCAAGGTTTATGTTGGTCGTCACTTCAAACCTGAAGCTAAAGATCGTATGAGTCAGCTAGTTGAAAACTTACGTGACAGCTACGGCACTTCAATTAAAGAGCTTGAGTGGATGTCTAACGACACCAAAAAAGCAGCATTAGTTAAACTTGCTGCCTTCACTCCTAAAATTGGTTACCCAGACAAGTGGGAAGACTACTCTGCATTAACCATTAAAGGTGATGACTTAGTTGGTAACATTATGCGTTCTGGTCAAGTGTCTCACAAGAAAGAAGTAGAGAAGCTTGGCGGCCCAATTCGTAAGTGGGAATGGGGTATGACTCCTCAAACTGTTAACGCTTACTACAGCCCAACGTTAAATGAAATTGTTTTCCCTGCGGCGATTTTACAACCTCCATTCTTTAACATGGCAGCAGATGACGCAGTAAACTATGGCGGTATTGGTGCTGTAATTGGTCATGAAATGGGTCACGGTTTTGATGACCAAGGCAGCCGCTACGATGGTGATGGTAACTTACGTAACTGGTGGACAGAGAAAGATTTAGAAGAGTTTAAAGCGCGAGCAGAAAACTTAGTTTCTCAATATGACGATTACGAAGTTTTCGAAGGCTTAAATGTTAACGGTAAACTAACATTAGGCGAGAACATTGGTGATTTATCAGGTGTTACTATTGCATATAAAGCATATAAAGCATCGTTAAATGGTAAAGAAGCGCCAATTATTGATGGTCTAACAGGCGATCAACGTTTCTTCATGGGCTATGCACAAATTTGGCGTTCAAAAATTGTTGAGCAATCAATGCGTAACCGTGTAGCGACTGACTCTCACTCACCTGGTGAATTCAGAGCGTTAGGTTCACTTTCAAATATGAATGAATTCTACGAAGCGTTTGATGTGAAACCAGGTGATAAGATGTATATCGCACCAGAGAAGCGTGTAAAAATCTGGTAATTGGACTTTTAAGGTTATCTCTTGTTGAGATAATTTTAGACTGATAATAAAAAGCTCTGCTAAACACTAGCAGAGCTTTTTTTATATTGATTCAGTTTGATTAGAACTGATAATTCAAGCCAACACGGAAACCTTGGCCATCACCTTGGTATTGATATGCTGACGTATATTCTTTATCAAAAATATTAGTCAGTCTTGCATGAACATTAAGCGATGAAGTCAGTTCCATTTGAGCAGTTAAATCCACTAGCGTATAGCTACTGAAATCTCTGCCACTATCGTTTCTGCCGCCTTGGTGATTAATAACCGTACCTAACTCATAGCCTTCACCTTGATAGCTAAGCTGATAGTTTGCAGAAAAGAAAGGACGACGAGCAAGTTGACGATCATTGCCTTTGTTTCTTGCGTCAATATGGCTGACATAGAATGCATGATTTAAACCCAATAAGTCAGCACTCAAGCTTAAATCGATACCTTTTATTTCAACCTTTGAAACATTGGTAGGCTGCCAAACACTGAAAGGATCGTTTGGATCAAGTTGAGCCCATTCAATCAAATCATCAATATCATTTTGATATACAGACACTTCAAACTCAACACCGTCTTGCTGATAGCGAGTTAATAGCTCAGTATTTGATGAGGTTTCTGAAACAAGATCAGGGTTGCCTCGACTACCAAAGGCATCAGGCCAGAATAAATCATTAAACGTAGGAACTTTAAACGCTGTGCCATGGCTTAACGCAACAAACCAGCTGTCTGATAACTGATAGCCTGCGCTTAGGTTAAAGGTCGTTTCACTATCAGTATCTCCGACATCATCATAGCGAAGCGCTTGTTCGAAGTGCCATTGATTAACTTGCTGTCTTGTCGTTGCGAAAACCGCGTATGCATCACGCGAAGTATCAGCGAAAGCTGTACTACTGCTGACAGCTTCATCGTACCATTCAGCCCCTAAAGTAACACTTGAAAGCTCAGGAATATCAAAGCTCGCGAGCACATTTAACTGGTCACGAGTGGTTTGAAAGAAGCTTTTTGAAGCTCCTTGAACTAAATCATCAGCATTATCTTCGTTATCATCTTTTGATTTTGCATAGCCAAGCTGAACATTTGCCTGTGATAGTTGCCAGTGGCCTCTTAATAAAAAGTGATAGTTATCATGATCGTTTTCATCGCCGCCAAAGCTGGCATCAATTTCCGTATTACCGCTATCAACTTGACCATTTACTTCAAGCGAGAATGTATCTGAAAACTTGCTTAAACCAACAATAGCAACCGATTGTCTATCATAGCCATCATCATCAGGCTGATTAACTGCATATGGATTATTTGGATCAGGAGTGATCACATCAAAGCCATCTGAGTTTTCAATAAAAGCGCTTAATGTGTATTGATGACTCTCGTTGCCAAGACCTACGCTAGCATGAGCACTACGATAGTTATCATGGCCAACAGAGAAACCAACTTGTCCTTCACCAGATTGTTGTTGTCTAGTGAATATTTGAATAACACCAGCAATTGCATCTGAGCCCCAAAGTGCTGCACGCGGACCTTTTACAACTTCAACTCGTTCAATTAAAGATACAGGGATAGTCGATAACTGCTTAACACCAAGAGTTGCCGAACCTACTCGCACGCCATTAACCAGTATTAAAACATGATCACTATTGGCACCACGAACAAATAATGAGCTTTGATGGCCTCGACTTCCTTGAGTTGACTCGGTTATACCAGCAAATCTAGACAGTAAATCGCTGATTGATTGTGGCTGAATGCTATCAATATCTTCTCGCGTGATAACTTCAACCGCTGCTAGTGCATCAAATACCTGCGCTTCGGTACGACTAGCAGTAATAACAATATTTTCTGTTTCCGCTACTTGCGCTTGTACACCAGTAATACAGCTAGCAAGCGCAATGGCTACTAAGGTTTTCTTCATAATATCCTCAAAGTTAGATACCCACCGTATCTGTCTAAGTTAAGTGATATAACAGGCCGGTCTCCGGGCTTAGCGAGCGTTATTATTACGTTAAAATAACTAACG
>Ga0070725_10001909_pt1 | contig 11228 bp, 10 predicted proteins | sample tdDd002_FD_69781 | JGI IMG/M metagenome (GOLD analysis project Ga0070725, IMG submission 69781) | Marine sediment microbial communities from the Atlantic coast under amendment with organic carbon and nitrate - tdDd00.2 | ecosystem: Environmental > Aquatic > Marine > Coastal > Sediment | place... | reverse complement strand
TTGATATCAGCGGCCGTAAAGCGATCGCAGCAGATGTATTCCTTGCCTTCGAGCTGCTTGTCGAGGAAGTGCATGAACTTCTCAACGCTCTTGCCGCATTCCTCACCCCACTCCTTGATCGGGTTCATCCGGTCCTTGAAGTAGCCGGTGGTGTGCTGGAAACACATGCCAGTAGGCATGAAGAAGAACAACTCGATCCACCGGAGCCACTGCTCAAGCTGGGCTTTTTCAAGCGGAGTGTCGCCCATCAGGGTCGGCGTGTCCGGGTAGCTCTCTTCGAAATAGCGGCAGATTGCCATGGTCTCGGCAATACAGGTGCCGTCATCCAGTTCCATCACAGGCACTTTCTTCATCGGATTTCGGGCGACAAATTCAGGTGTCAGGTTTTCACCCTTCTGCAGGTCAATCTCGATGAACTCGGCCTTGTCCAACAGGCCCTTCTCGGCCATGAACATGCGCACGCGGCGGGGGTTGGGGGCGGTTTTGGTTTCGAAGATTTTCATTATTATCGGCTCCGTTCCTGATCAATGGCGGCTTTGACGGTTCAAAACGAGAAGACTGACCGGAAAGAAGAGTTGCGTCAAGCAACCGGCGTTACCGGGGCAGCCAGTTGCGGATCTGCTGGATAATCCACTCCGGATCGTCCAGTGGAAGGTCATGGCCAGCATCCGGGTGCAGTTTCATGGTCCATTGCCAGCGCTGCTCCAGCGTGGAACTGCAGCGCCAGTGAACGATGCGATCGCCGCGGCTGGCGAGAATCAGGGCATCTGGCACAGGACGCTTTTCACCGGGTTTGTAGCGGGCGGCAGCCGCCAACTGGTTGATCGCATTGCGGGTACTGACGGGGCGTTGTCGTTGTATGCTGTACCACTGTTTTGCCAGTGACAGAGGCACCTCACGGTTAGACGTGAGCCGGAGAATATCCCGCTCACGGTCAAACAACTCCTGACGGGCCAGCAGCCGCAAAATTCGCGGCCAGACCCCGGGCCGCATGCGTTGCCAGGGCGGGCTGAAGCCGGAACTGGTATTGATCAGGACCAGGTTCTGGATCTGACCATCCGCAGCCTGCTGGGCCCAGTCCAGGGCCACCATACCGCCCATGGAAAGTGCCAGGATGCTGAAAGGACCGGGGATATGGCTGGTGTGCCTGGAGACGGCCTCCCGAATCGCCGCTACCGTTGCCGGACTGTCTTCTCGATATCGCACGCCCGTCCCGGGCAGGTCGACCAGATGGAACTGGTGCTCGGGAAATGCCTCCCCAAGGCGAGCCGGGAAGCTGCCCCAGTGGGCGTGTTCCCGAGTCAGACCCCGCAACAGAATCCAGTGCATACGATAGTTCCGATTGATGGATGCCAGGGCCGGCTGGATCGCTAGAGAGTATCGCGATACCAGTGCATGATCGCGGCTTCTTTCAGCATGGACTCCTCATCTCGAGCCGGCAACCAGTTTTCGTGGCTGGCGGCGGCGTTAATCAGGAAGTCCATCCAGGTCAGGTGACTGCGCAGGACCCGCTTGTGCCGGTGCGGAACCAGGGGATTGAAAAAGCCGTCGAGTCTCAGCAACTGACGGGGCCGCTTGCGAATCCAGCGCCAGGAGCCCATTTCCAGGGTCAGGGGCAGGAAAACACCGGCATTTTCGCGATTGACCTGTTTGTAGAAGTAATCCCACAAGTCGCCATGGGTGAGATAGTGGCGGGACTGGGGCTCGAAACGGTAGTCGTGATTTGGGTATGACTGCTCCCAGATAAGCTTCAGCGCCATAACCGATGCGACTCGACGCATGGGTCGACGCCGGTAGGCGTAGGGAAACCAGATCTGGTCCTGCATCCCGAATCCGGAATGGCAGTCCAGTGCCACACTGAACGGCCGCCCCGGCAGCAGCTGTTTTATGACCGCCTCAAGAGCCAGGTTTTCGGGCTCCATGCCCTGTTCAGGGTCGCCGGTGTACCACGGCAATCGGGGTGAAATTCTCTGGCCGCCGAGCAGGAATGCGCTGCGTTCCTGAGCCTGGATCGGCGCATTGCGCATCAGGTCCACGCCGTTGGGATTACTGCGCTGATTCAGGTACATACCGCCCGGGTTAAGGATTGGCAAAAGGGTAATTCGAACCTTCTGCAACAACCCCAGCAAATGTTCGTCCCAGGTCACTCTGGCGAGTAGCGACTTCAGCCAGGCCATCACTACCTGGCTTCCAATGCGTTCAAGCCCGTGCACGCCGCCAACAAGCAATACCGCTGGCACATCGGGCCGGGAAGAGCCGATATCGACACGGTAGATGGGCAAGGAGAGGTCCTTGAGGGCGACCCGCTCCACCACTTCGGTTGTGATCAAATCCGGCGCCTCCGCCAAGATGCGCTCCAGGCCAACGAGCTCCGGCAGGAAGGTTCTCAGTAGCCTTCGCTGACGCCCATCCCGGGAGGCCTGCTCGTGGCTGATTGATGTGTGAGGTGTCAGGTCGCGCAGCTCTGTCATGCTGTTCTCCGGGTTCAGGTACCCGGAGTGTATCCATCGATTACTACACCTTATTGACAGTTCTCCCGGGGCATAATGTGTCTCTTTTAAAGACGCATTTGGAATACGCCCTTGTAACTGAGCTGAGGTTCGTTATCCTTACAGTTAAGTATTAACCGAGACCTCGTGATTTGTTCGACCTTAACAGCGACCATGAAAGAGCTGTTTTCCCGATCCTTATGGATCGCGGTCCCCTCGTATCGGCACTAACACCGACAACACCCTCCAAAAATCACAAACCCTGAAAAGGAGAAGTGACTATGCGAAAGCTTAAGTCTGCTGCACTGCTTTGCGCGCTATCCGTACCCGTCGCGGCCCAGGCCAATTGCGGCGAGGTATCCATTACCGAAATGAACTGGGCGTCCAACACGGTCGTCACCAACGTGGCCACCTTCATCATGGAGCAGGGTTACGGCTGCGACGTCACCATCGTTCCTTCCGATACCGTTCCGGCGGTAACCTCCGTTGCCGAAAACGGTGAGCCTGACATCGTCACCGAGCTGTGGCTGAACTCCGCGGGCGAGGCCTACCTGCGCCTGGAAGAACAGGGCAAAGTGGAGCGCCTTGGCAAGGTTCTGGATCCGGGCGGTGTTGAAGGCTGGTGGATTCCCACCTACCTCGCGGAAGAGCATCCGGAGCTGAAGACCATCGAGGGCATCATGGCCAATCCTGAGCTCGTTGGCGGCACCTTCAACAACTGCCCGGACGGCTGGGGCTGCCGAGTTGTGAGTGACAACCTGGTTCGTGCCCTGGATCTGGAAGAGTCCGGCATTGACGTATTCAACCATGGTTCCGGTGAGACCCTGGCGTCCTCCATGGCGTCCGCTGTCCAGAACAAAGAGCCCTGGTTCGGCTACTACTGGGGTCCGACCGTCCCGCTCGGCAAGTACGACATGACCCGGGTTGATCTCGGCGACATCAAGCCGGACGTGCACCAGAAAAACCAGACGCCGGATGTCGACAATCCGGGCGTATCCGACTTCCCGGCGGCAACGGTTCTGACCTCGATCACTACCAGCTTCAAAGAGCGCGAGCCGGAAGTGGCCGAGATGCTCAGCAAGCTGACGTTCAAGACCGAGACCATGAGCAGCATCCTGGCCTGGATGGACTCCAACAATGCCTCGGGCGAAGAAGCTGCGGTTTACTACCTCAGCAACAACAGCGACGAGTGGTCAACCTGGCTGAACGACTCCGCGCGTGAGCGTCTGGCCAACGTTCTTAACTGATTGACCTGCCCCTCCCGGGGCATCCTTCGGGATGCCCCGGGTCGTTTCCCGAAAACCGTTCTGATTCCAGACGTGCGCAGGAGAGACTGACCGCCCATGGCAACCTACGATTCCCTTTTTTCATCGCTCGGCCTTGAGCAATGGTGCTCGGAAGGCAAAAGCAGCGGCCCCATGTCGATGGCCGACCTGCTGAATAAAACCAAGGGAGAGAGCGCCGAACCGGCCTCTATATGGGAACTCCCGTTTCCGTCCATGGACGCCCTGAACGAATCCTGCTCCGCCTTCCCCCAGTCCCGGGAACTTACCAAGGGCCTGGAACAGGGATTTCTGGCAATAAAGGACAGCCTGAGTCTGGTTCTCGATCCATTAACCCAGCCTCTTAGCTGGTTCCTGGATGGAGCACTTTACGCCATGCTGAACACGCCCTGGTGGATCGTGATTCCACTGTTACTGGCGGTTGTTTACGTGGTCACCAAATCCTGGAAACTGATGCTCTTTGTAGGCGGCAGTATCGTGCTACTGGCCTTCATCGACCATTACGATTACGCCATGCAAACACTGGCGATCATTTTTGTATGTGCCTTCCTCTGTGTCTTGCTGGGGGTACCCATAGGCATCGCCATGGCACGCAGCAATTCTCTGCAACGGATGATCATACCGGTGCTGGACATGCTGCAGACGCTGCCACCTTTTGTGTATCTGATCCCGCTTATCTTCCTGTTCAGTGTTACCGAATCAAAGCTGTACGGCATCGCCATCATCCTCTACGCGATTGTTCCTGTGATCCGGCTGACGAACCTGGGCATCCGGCTGGTAGACAAGGACGTGATTGAGGCCGCAGACGCCTTTGGCATGACGCCCCGACAGAAACTTTACAAGGTGCAGATCCCGTTGGCGCTGCCCAACATCATGGCAGGGGTTAACCAGACCATCATGATGAGTCTTGCCATGGTTGTTATCGCATCCCTGGTTTCCGCGCCCGGGCTTGGCGTTCTGGTCCTGCGGGGCATCCGTAATCTGGAACTGGGTGTTGGCCTGGTATCCGGCCTTGGCATCGTGATCCTGGCGGTTATTCTCGACAGGGTAACCAAGGCGTCCCTGGCACGAATTAACGTCTCCCAGAAGCAGTGAGGAAAGCCCCCATGGCAAAAGACATCAAGATTTCGATCCGGAACCTCTACAAGATCTTCGGCCCGACCCCGGATGTTGCCCTGGAGTATGTTCGCAAGGGCATGGGCAAAGCCGATCTGCTGGAGCAGCAGCGACACGTACTCGGTCTGCGTGATATCAACGTGGACATCCACGATGGCGAGATCACGGTCATCATGGGCCTTTCCGGCTCCGGAAAGTCCACACTCATCCGGCACCTGAACCGACTGATCGACCCCACGGCCGGCGAAATCCGTGTCGATGGCGAAGACATCATGAGCTACAGCGAAGAGCAGCTGCGAAAGCTTCGCCGCGAGCGGATGTCGATGGTGTTCCAGAAGTTTGCCCTGCTGCCCCACAAAACCGTGCTCGAGAACGCCGGCATGGCCAAGGACATTCGCGGCTATACGACATCGGACTTTGAGGCCGACGCCCGAAAATGGCTCGCGCGGGTTGGTCTGGAGGGTAACGAATACCAGTATCCACACCAGCTGTCCGGTGGCATGCAACAGCGGGTGGGCATCGCCCGAGCCCTGGTGTCCGACGCCCCGATCATGTTGATGGACGAAGCTTTCTCGGCACTGGATCCGCTGATTCGGTCCGATATGCAGGACCTGTTGCTGGAGCTCCAGGAAGAACTGCAGAAAACCATCGTGTTCATCACCCATGATCTTGATGAGGCCCTGAAACTGGCCGACCACCTGGTCATCCTGAAAGATGGCGAAGTAGTGCAGCAGGGAGATCCCCAGGAAATCCTGCTCAATCCCGGCGATCCCTACATCGTCGACTTCATCAGCGATATCAATCGGGCACGGGTGCTGAGGGTACGATCGGTCATGAGTCCCCCGGATGACGGTGACTCCACGTTCGCCGGTGACATCTCGGAAAAGGACAACCTTGAAACGGTACTGCTGAAATCCGACGGGGATATGTCTCTGAATTTCCGGGTAGTCCGGGACGATCAGCACGTGGGCACCCTGCACATGAAAGACCTCGCCCGGGCGCTGGTGCCGACCGCCGCGTCGGCTGACAGGAACAAAACCGCAGCCTAGGGGCTTTTAGCCATTACAAAACCGCGACCAGGGTCTATGCTTCAGGGAGAGCCGACGTCATCGGCATCCCGGTTTTATCACCATGGCAAAAACCCTGGTTCTTTCCATCGCGCTCTTTCTTGCCGCCTGCTCGCAGCCAGAGGACCCGCCACCGCTGGTTCCTGAAACAGCGGCAAAGGCAACGAAGACCGCTCCCGCTGCGCCGGCTCCCACAGAGCCGCGCCAAAGCGTTGTCATTGCCGCTGATCCCTGGTGTCCTCACAATTGTATAGCCGGCTCCGAGCACGAAGGCTATATGATAGATATTGCCAGGGAGGCGTTTGGCCTCTCCGGTATCGATGTCGAGTACGTGAACATGAGCTGGGCGCGGGCCCTGCAACAGGCCCGGGACGGGTATATTGATGCGGTTGTCGGAGCCCTTCCGGGGGATGCGCCGGACTTCGTGTTTCCGGACGCCGCTACTGGTTACTCGACGATCGCGCTCTACACCCACCCTGACAACACCTGGCAGTACGCTGGCATCGACTCACTCAGCCAATCCAAGCTGCTGGCGATCAACGGCTACGCTTACTCACCGGAACTGGACAGCTATATCGAGAAGTACCAGGACGATCCGGAGCGGGTCTGGGTGCTGTCCGGGCCGGCACCACTGAGCCGGGCAATCGAACTCCTGCACCAGCAGCGCTCTGACGTATTCCCGGAAGACCGCTATGTGATGCAGTGGCAACTGGAGCAGGAGAACAACACGGAAAGCCTGCGAATGGCCGCGGTGATCCACGAGTCGCCGATCTACGTTGCATTTTCACCGGTCGGCCGTGATTCCGCCCAGCTCGCAGCGCTCCTGTCAGAGGGAGCGAGAGCCCTGCAAAGCAGTGGGCGGGTGGCAGAGATCCTGACGCGCTATGGACTGTCGTGGTCAGACTGAAACGCCCGGATAGACTCACCGCCCGGTGTCGACAACAGCAGTTGGCCCTGCTGCCCGATCCGCACTGAATTCACCTGGTCCAGCAGGTTCAGAAACCGCTCCTCCTGATTCATCAGCGCGGGCGCACAGGCCATCCGTGTTGATGCCAGTGGGCCTATAGCCATGCCCTCTCCCCTGAGTTCATAGGTGCCAGTGTATCGGTTGCAAGACGCCCTGCCCGCGATCCGATTGCCCTCAAGAAACTCGATCGTGATCCGGGACCGATCGATGATGCCTGCGCCCGCAAGATCCTCAACAACCCAGATTGCGCCCCGTAACAGACGCTGGCGATCACCACCACATCCCCTGAACTCATCATCACCGACCTGCAGGCGCACCTGCGCGGGATATTGAGCCCCGGACATGCTGTCGTCACAGAGCTGACGGGCTACTGTCAGGGTAATGGGGAGATCTGCCAGCGTCGCCACAAATGTCCGCCCATGCCGGTTGGCTGTTTTGACTTCAACCGGTACCCGACGGGTTCCCTGTTCCTCGAAAGGCCGTGTTATCAAGAGCTCACCGCCTTCGAGCGTCGCGTGCCAGAAAGGCTCATTCCCCCGCGCCTCAAACGGCATTTCCAGATCGCCAGGCTGCAAACACTCCGGATAGGTTTGCCCCTTCACTGTCAGGGTCGCTTTTTCACCCTTGCTCCAGAACCGCGTCTGCTCGTCGCCGGGGGTTACGTACAATGCGCCCGAGGCACTTACCTCCGGCTTGAGCAGAATACGTCGATCCAGATAGTCGATGCTGATCAGATCGCTGTCGTCGGTGCCGGAGACGGATATATCGAGTTGCCCGCAAGCATAGCTCGCGGAAACCGGCTGACTGGTTTTGGATAGAGAGGAGCAGGCGGAGATGGCAAGGCTCGCCGCAGTGACGACGGACAACATCAAAACTCGTCGTGAGTGCATGGTCAGTTCCCTTGTGAGCGTCTTTTCGGCCTACAGTTTAGAACCCAACGACCGATGAGGCCACCATGGGCATCAGATGGGACTTCTTATACCGCCCCACCGGCAGTATGCTAGAACGCTGAACCAAGGAGACACTCCATGGCACTGAAACTTTACCAATTTGCCATTTCCCACTACTGCGAAAAAATACGCTGGGCCCTGGACTACAAGGGGCTCAACTACGAAACGGTGAACCTGCTGCCGGGACAACATGTGAAAACCATCCGGAAACTGACCGGTGAAGCCTCCTCTGTGCCGGTACTGGACCATGACGGCCACGTGGTTCAGGGCTCGGCCGCCATTCTGGATTACCTGGACCAGACGTTTCCCGAGCACCCGCTGACACCGGCAGACCCGGACGTTCGTGAGCAGGCGCTGGCCTGGGAGCGCCGGCTTGACGAGGAAGCGGGGCCGGCTATCCGCTGCTATTCCTACCACCACTTCCTGCAGCGCCCCAAAATTGTGGTGCCCATGCTGGCCGCGGGAACGCCTTTCTATAACCGGATACTGCTCAGCCTTGCTTTCAGCCGGGTTGATGAAGTCATGCGTCAGTGGATGAAGATCAACGAAAAAACCTCTGAAAAGTCCCGCCAGGTCATGGAAGAGTTGCTCACCGAGCTGGCTGCCATCTACGCCGAAAGGCCTTTCCTGGCCGGCGACCAGTTTTCGCGCGCAGACCTGACCGCAGCCGCCCTGTTTGCACCCATGTTCCAGCCCGCACAGTATCCGGTGCCATGGCCGAAAACTGCGCGAATTCCCAAAGACATCAAACATTGGCTGGACAAGTGGCAGCCACAGATCCGGGCTCTGGAAAAAGTGTACGAAGACAACCGTCGACCAGGCTGAGTACCGGATTGTCGGAATCCGTTAGCCAATCTGGCGTGAACCGACATTCCGGTTTCCGGGTTACGTGCCAGAATAAACGGACTTGATGAGGAAACCGGCAGAAACCCGATGGCTTTGACCGACATGATACTGGCCGTACTGGAAGACAGCGGCCTGCTTTCTCTCTGGGCGATGGCTGCGCCGTGGCTGGCGCTGGATGAACGCCAACTGATCTTTGTGATTGCAACACCGGTTTTTGTGGGCGTTACCCTGTGGGAATACCTGAAGATTCGCCACGATCCGCAGCTGATGGATACCCGTGAGGCGGTCAGAAACTTTGCCCTTGGCGCCGGCTATCAGGTGACCGAACTGCTCTTCGCCGGCCTCATTGCCTTCCCTGTCTATGCCCTGTGCTACCACTACCGGCTGTTTGATCTGGAATTGAACGGATTCACCGTGCTGCTGGCTTTTCTGGGCGTGGACTTCTGTTTCTACTGGATGCACAGGGCCAGTCACAGGGTGCGCTGGTTCTGGGCGGCCCATGTGGTTCACCATTCCTCCGAGCGGATGAACTTCTCCACTGCCATGCGCCAGAATGCCACCAACATTTTCAACGGCATGTGGGTGTTCTACCTGCCCCTGGCGCTGCTGGGACTCAATCCTGTCTGGATCGGCGTAGCCTATGCCCTGTCGCTGGTCTACCAGTTCTTTATTCACACCACTTTGGTCGGGAAGCTGCCCGGCTGGGTCGAACTGGTGTTCAACACGCCCAGCCATCACCGCGTCCATCATGGCCGAAATCCCGGCTACATCGACCGTAATTACGGCGGCACGCTGATAGTGTGGGATCGCCTGTTCGGCACGTTTGTCGATGAAAATGCCCAGGATCCGCCCGAATACGGCATCACCCGGCCTGTTCGCTCCAATAACCTGATTGTGCTCTGGACCCACGAATACGTGGACCTGTTCCGCGACATGGCACAGCCCGGCGGATTATTGTCTCGCCTTACCCATCTATGGAAACCGCCGGAGTGGCAACGCCCGGCTGCGGATAAAAACAACAAGGAACCGGGTCGTGACAATGAACGAACACCCTCTGACGCTGAGCAGTGGTGATGACCACAGCATAGCCGGAACAGTCTTTACCCCGACGGCTCCCACCGGCCTTCTGATCATCAGCCACGGCATGGCCGAGCATGGCGACCGTTACCAGTCCCTCGCTCGCTGGCTCTGCGAACGCGGCATGGCCGTTATCACCTTTCACCACCGGGGCCATGGCCCGAATTCAGGAGTCGAGAACCTGGGGCACTATGCGGACCAGAACGGCTGGGCCAGCGTGTTGGCCGACCTGCACCAGGTGGTCCAACACGCCCGTTCACAGTTTCCCGGGCTGCCGGTCAACCTGCTGGGCCACAGCATGGGCTCGTTCATTGCCCAGGGTTACGCCCAGAGATACGGTGATTCCCTGGATACCCTGATCCTGAGCGCCACCAACCGGATTGATCGGGGCCAGCTATTGGCATCCCGGGCCCTGATCGGCCTGATCCGACTGCTCCGGGGCAAGCGGCACCGCAGCCCGTTGATTACCCGCATGACCTTTGAGCAGTTCAATCGCCGGTTCCGCCCCAACCGGACCCATGCCGATTGGCTCAGCCGAGATCCGCATCAGGTTGACGCCTACGTTGCCGATCCGCTTTGCGGGTTCCAATGCTCAACCGGGCTCTGGCTGGATTTTATCGGCGGCATGCTGGCCATCAAACCGCCGACCTGGCGCAAAGACCTGCCTGTGCACCTGTTCTCTGGAACGGCGGACGCGGTTGGTGAAATGGGCCGCGGCGTGCGCCAGCACTTTCAGGCCATTCGAGAGGCGGGCGTTGGCCATGTGACCCTGAGGTTGTTTGAGGGCGGGCGCCATGAGATGCTCAACGAAACCAACCGGGACGAGGTGTGGCAATACTTGCATTCCCTGTGCCTGCATAGGGACAATGCGTCTGCCCAATCAACCGCCGAACAGAAAGCCCTGCTCCATGCCAGAGCCCCATGAACGCCGCACCAGAATCTGCCACCCAATAACCCGGGCTTTCGCCTGCCTGTGCGTGTTGTTCAGTTTTGCTTCCGGAACCATGGCCGGCGAAGTCAGTATTGGTGTGGCCGCAAACTTCACCGATATCACCCGGGAACTGATCAGGCACTTTGAAGCGGAAACCGGCCACCAGGTGTCCGCCAGCTTTGGCTCTACCGGCAAACTTTACGCCCAGATCAGGAACGGCGCGCCCTTCGACGTATTCATGGCGGCCGACGTGCTCAGGCCAGAGCTGATCGAAGAGGCGCAGGCCGGGGTCAACGGAACCCGCTTTACCTATGCCCGGGGCAAGCTGGTGCTCTGGAGCCCGGCGCCCGATGCGTTTGAGGATGCCCCGCGCTATCTGGAGCAGCAACCCTTCGCCAGGCTCGCCATCGCCAACCCGAAAACCGCACCCTATGGCCTGGCTGCCCAGCAGGTTCTTGAGCACATCGGCCAATGGCAACCGTTGCAACCGAAACTGGTCCGC
>Ga0070725_10001905_pt1 | contig 11242 bp, 8 predicted proteins | sample tdDd002_FD_69781 | JGI IMG/M metagenome (GOLD analysis project Ga0070725, IMG submission 69781) | Marine sediment microbial communities from the Atlantic coast under amendment with organic carbon and nitrate - tdDd00.2 | ecosystem: Environmental > Aquatic > Marine > Coastal > Sediment | place... | reverse complement strand
CTATTGTCGCCATCAGTGCCACAAGAAGAGATATTCTCGCTCCGAAAAGCACTCTTACAAACATGTCTCTTCCATGAGCATCTGTTCCGAATATATAAGTTTTATTCCATATTTTCTTATGAGAATCTACTGTTGTTCCGTCTATTAAGACTTCAAACTTTTTTATTCCAGGGTTCTTCTTTGCTTTTTTTGCATTACTAAAGTCTAAAACTACTTCCCTGCCTGCCACATCATATGTTCTCTGACCCTTGGCCATATCATTCTTTGATGGTTTAAGAAGAGATTGTAGCTCTCCTTTTTCGTTTACAAGTAAAGCCTTATACTCTGCATGTACATATATATATTCATTATCTGTCACTTTATATATCTCTAGTCTTGGTGGCACATTTCCAAAATCAAGATTTTGATCTTCATAACTAAATTTTGAAAGCATTGGCCCAAATACAGCAGTCATAAAGATTAATATTATCGTTACTAGCCCTAACATAGAAAGCTTATTATGCTTTAGCCTTCGCCACGCATCTTCCCAATAAGTAAGACTCTTTCTTAATACCTTATCTTTCTCAAGATCTTCCTTAGGTACCTTCTCCCACTTGTTCACCATACTTTCCCCCTAATCTTCTAGTTTTATCCTTGGATCTATTAAACAATAAATAATATCTACTAAAAATACCATTATGATGTAAAAAGCTGCATAAAACACTGTTACCCCAATTATTACAGTGTAATCTCTGTTTCCAACACTTTCCACAAAATATTTTCCCATTCCAGGTATCGCAAATATTTTTTCGATTACAAATGATCCTGTAAGGATACTTGCTATCATAGGACCTACATATGTTACTACAGGTATGAGAGCATTCTTAAGGGCATGCTTCCCTATTACCACAAATTCAGACAACCCCTTAGCTCTGGCTGTTCTTATATAATCCTGCTGTAGTACCTCAAGCATACTCGATCTTGTCAGTCTTGCTACAAAGGCCAGTGAAAAACCTCCCAGAGCCAGAACAGGACCTATATAGTGTTTCCATGTTTTGAGTCCGAATGCAGGTAATACTCCTAATTTTGCACTAAAAACATATATAATCAGTGTTGCCACAACAAAACTTGGTATAGTTACTCCCAGAGTTGCAATAAAAGTAACAACATAATCCTGCCACTTATTTCTTTTAAGAGCTGATATCATCCCCAGTGGAATTCCTACTATAAGTACCAAGACTACTGCGGTTCCTCCTACCTTAGCTGATGCAGGCAGTCCCTTTAATATAAGGTCTGTTACATCTACTCCAACCTTTTGAAATGATGGTCCGAAATCAAAGGTAAATACACCCTTCATATAATCAAAATACTGTACATAAAGCGGCTGATCCAGCTTAAACTTTGCTTCAAGAGCTGCTATTACCGCCGGCGGCAGTGGTTTCTCCCTGGTAAAAGGCCCTCCTGGTATAGCATGCATCAAGAAAAATGTTGCTGTTACCACTAGATAGAGTGTTATAAACATCTGGATAAACCTTTTAATAATAAACTTCCCCATATACTCCCCCTTGCTTTATTTTGTTCCCTCTCTCCAACCCATTCACAGGATAAATAGTTGCGCGTTTTTTCATTAAAAACATTTATGAGTCTTGATATTATTTATACCTCATAATCACTAAAATTTAAATTAATTTTTTTTAATATTACTTATTTATTTCATATATGTTTCCTTTTTACCTCTTTTATTTCGAACACATATAATCATTTTTTATACATTTGTTCTTAAACTAACCTTAAATACTAATTTTTTTTTTCATATGTGTTTAATTTTTTTTTAATATTTTTTTAAAAAAAATAAAAAAAGACTGTTAAGAAACTTAACAGTCTTTAATATATGGTTCACCTATACTAAATTTATCCACCATTTTATAAAAATAAAGATTTTAAAATAGAAGTTTTAATTAAAAACAGACATAGATATACCTTTTTTTACTTTTAGTCCATCATTCCGTCTACAAGGTGACATGCTACAAAGTGATCCCTTGCATCTAGTACCTCTATTAGATTTGGATCTGCACTGACACACTCTGGTCTTGCATGGATACATCTCTTTGCAAATCTACACCCTGGTTCTGGACTGATAGGAGAAGCTATCTCTCCCTCTAGCCTTACTCTTTCCATCTTATGCTTTAAACTTGGCACTGGTATAGCTGATAATAAAGCTTTCGTGTATGGGTGTGTAGGATTTTTAAATAGCTTGTGAGCCGGAGCTTTTTCCACAAGCTGCCCCAGATACATTACTGCAATATCATCTGAAAAGTGCTTTACTACAGACAGGTCGTGAGTGATGAATATATAAGTTAGTCCCAGCTTCTTCTGAAGATCCTGCATCAGGTTTAATACCTGCGCCTGGATAGACACATCAAGAGCTGATACTGGCTCATCACATACTATAAACTTAGGATTTAAAGACAGAGCTCTTGCGATACCTATTCTTTGTCTTCTTCCACCATCTAGTTCGTGAGGATAAGTATTAAGAAGTCTCTGGCTCAGTCCTACTGTATCCATTAGCTCCTTTACTCTTGCTGTTAATTCCTCCTTATTTTTACACATCTTATGTATAATAAGTGGTTCTCCTATTATTTCACTTACAGTCATTCTTGGGTTTAGTGATGCAAATGGATCCTGGAATATGATCTGCATCTCTTCTCTTAACCTTCTCATCTCTTCCTTAGAGTAATCTCTGATATTTTTACCTTCAAAGATTATCTCTCCCTCAGTAGCTTCTAAGAGTCTTAATATAACTCTTCCCGTTGTTGATTTTCCACAACCAGACTCTCCTACGATTCCCAAAGTCTTTCCTCTTTCTATGGTAAAGTTAATCCCGTCCACTGCATGAAGCAGTCCCTTCGCTGTATTAAAGTGCTTTTTTAGATTTCTTACCTCTAATATGTTATCTGCCATTATCCTACCTCCTTGTTTCCAGTAAGAGCAGGTGCTTTAATAAGCCCCTCATATGCCAGACATTTTACTCTGTGCCCACTATTTAATGTAGTAGTTACTGGAGCTTTTTCTTTACATAGTGCCTGAGCGTGTGGACATCTAGGGTGGAACTTACATCCTGTAGGAAGGTTTGTAGGATCCGGCATAAGTCCCTTTATAGGATTTAGCCTCTCTATGTCCTCATCCAGGTTAGGGATAGATCCGAATAATCCGTGAGTATATGGATGACTTGTATTTTCATATATATCCACAAGGTTTCCAGACTCCACTATCTCTCCTGCATACATAATTGCTACCTTATCACATACCTGAGCCACTACCCCAAGGTCATGTGTTATCATTACCATTGCTGTTTTAAACTTTTCCTTCAGCTCATTCATAAGGTCTAGTACCTGAGCCTGAATAGTTACATCTAGAGCTGTTGTAGGCTCATCTGCTATAAGAAGCTTTGGATTACAAGCCAGAGATATAGCGATGATAACTCTTTGCTTCATTCCTCCTGAGAATTGGTGTGGATAGTCCACAACTCTTGGTCCCGGGATTCCAACAAGTTCAAGCATCTCCTTGGCTTTTTCCCATGCTTCCGATTTTGTTACATTCTGGTGCAGCTCTATTACCTCTGCAATCTGCTCTCCCACTGTCATTACAGGGTTAAGTGATGTCATCGGATCCTGGAAGATCATAGAGACAAAGTTTCCTCTTATAGCTCTCATATCATCTTCAGATTCCTTTAACAGGTCTTTTCCTTCAAATAGGATTTCTCCGCTTATTACCTTTCCCGGAGGATTTGGTACAAGTCTCATTATCCCCAGAGCTGTAGTAGTTTTACCTGCTCCAGTCTCTCCTACAAGACCTAATGTTTCTCCCTCTTTCAGATCAAAGTCTATCCCGTTTACAGCATTTACAACTCCATCTTCAGTAGTATAATTTATCGTAAGGTTTTTTATTTCAAGTAATTTGTCGCTCATTTTATCCCCCTCAAATTTGCCAGTTTACTAATTTACTGATTTCACTACTGTTTTAGTCTTGGATCCAGAGCATCTCTTAGTCCGTCACCCAGCAGGTTAAGTGCCAGTATTGTTATCATGATAGCCAGTCCTGGGAATGTAGTTACATGCCATGCATATCTCAGGTACTGTCTTCCTCCAGATAGCATAGATCCCCACTCAGGTGCTGGTGGTTGAATACCCATCCCTATAAAACTAAGTCCTGCTGTAGATAGGATTGCTCCTGCTACTCCCAATGTTCCCTGCACTATTACAGGTGCCAGAGAATTAGGTATGATGTGTCTTAATATTATCCTTTTATCACTGGCTCCGATAGCCTTTGCCGCCTCTATAAACTCCTGATCCTTTATAGATAGTACAGAGGATCTTACTATTCTCGCATAACTTGGTACCGATGATATACTGATAGCCAGCATAAGGTTAGTAAGACTTGGTCCAAGTGCCGATACGATAGCGATAGCTAGTAGTATACTTGGTACAGCCAGAAACACATCCATTATTCTCATAATAATATTGTCTAACTTTCCACCATAGTAACCAGCGATAGATCCTAGAGATCCTCCGATTACTACTGCTATACCTACTGCTAATATTCCTACCTTAAGGGATACTCTTGCTCCATGTACCATTCTTGCAAAAATATCTCTACCAAATTCATCTGTTCCAAGCCAGTATTTAGCACTTGGCCCCTGAAGTCTGTCTCCCAGGTTCTGCTTGATTACAACAGTATCATAATCTGCTATAAAATCTGCAAATACTGCCGATAATACAATTATAGATATGATAGCCAGTCCAAACATAGCCATCTTATTTTTCTTTAGTCTTCTCCAGATTTCGGCCCATTGGCTTCTCTTTTTACTTTCTCTATTGGTTTCAACTTGTTTATCTTCTACTTTTACACTTGCTGCCATTGACATAGCCCCCTCCTTATTTGTATTGTGATTTTATTCTTGGATCCACATAGGCATACATGATATCTACTAGTAGATTTACCACACTAAAGGCTGCTGCTAAGAACACCACTGCTGCAAGCACTGTAGGTGTGTCTTTTTGTCTTATAGCCTCTACCATTAGTCTTCCTACTCCTGGCCATGAATAAACTGTTTCTGTAAGTACTGCTCCTCCTAGAAGGTAACCAAACTGAAGTCCTACTACTGTTATTACAGGAATCAGTGCATTTTTAAGAGCATGTTTGTTGACTACTTTCTTTTCCCCTAGTCCCTTAGCTCTTGCTGTTCTGATATAATCCTGTCTTATTACCTCAAGCATACTCGATCTTGTCATTCTGGTAATGATGGCTGCTGCACCGGTACCAAGAGTGATTGCCGGAAGGATTATACTCTTTAATCCATTAAATCCTCCTGATGGAAGAACTCCCAGCCCCACTGAGAATGTAAGGATAAGCATAAGCCCTAGCCAGAAGTTAGGCATAGATACTCCTAATAACGCTAAGATCATACTTGTACTGTCTAGTAATGAATACTGTCTCGTAGCCGAAATTATACCAACTGGTATTCCGATAAGTACTGCTATTATTACTCCCACTACTGCTAGTATCAGTGTATTTGGAAATCTTGCAAAGATCTCCCCAAAAACCTCTCTTCCGGAAGTATACGATCTTCCAAAATCTCCAGTGACAGCCTTCCCTACAAAACGAGCGTATTGTACAAAAAAGTTATCATCAAGACCCATTTCTGTTCTTAGCGCTGCTACTGCTTCTACCGGAGCACTTTCACCTAAGATTAGCTGAGCTGGATCTCCTGGTGTGAAAGACATTATTGTAAAAACCAGAAAAGATACACCAAGAAGTACTGGGACTAATAAAAGCAATCTTTTCAAAATATATTTGTGCATATTCTCTTCCCCCTATTTTTTGAAGTGTCCCCTCCTATTTAAGAAGGGGACAAGTTTTTAAATTATTTTACGATGCTAACACCGTAGATCTTGTGGTGACCAGCTGGGTGAAGGTTAAATCCTTCTACATCATTTTGCATTCCAGCATTTTGTGTCTGATAGTAAAGTGTTCTTACAGGAAGCTCTTCCTGTAGAAGCTCCTGAATTTCTCCATAAAGCTCTAATCTCTCTTCAGGATTAGTTGAAGATTTAGCTGTATCTAGTAACTCATCTACTCTAGGGTTTCCGTAGAAAGATCTGTTTCCAGCTCCTCCCTGAGTTGATGAATGGAATAGTGCATATAATCCATAGTCAGCATCTCCAGTTACAGATACCCATCCAAGGATAAACATATCGTGGTCTCCTCTAGCAGTTCCGTCTAGGTAAGCTCCCCACTCTACGATATCGATAGTCATATCGATTCCGATCTCTTTAAGCTGAGCCTGAAGAATCTGACAGATCTGTACTCTTACAGGGTTGTCATTTGTCCAGATAGAAGTTTTAAATCCATTAGGGAATCCTGCTTCAGCAAGAAGTGCCTTAGCTTTTTCTACATCATATGTAGGTGCCTTAACATTAGGATTGTGTCCAAATACCATTGGTCCGATAGGAGAGTTTGCTTCTACTCCTGCTCCCATTAATACTGCTTCGATGATATCATCGATCTTAACAGCATGGCTGATAGCCTCTCTAACTTTTTGGTTAGTGAATGGCTCTTTCTTCATGTTGAATCCAAGGTAAGCCATTGATAGTGAAGGCTCCTCAGTTAATGTAAGGTCAGAATTATCGATTATTGCTCCCTTGTCGATTGGCTCGATATCATAAGCGATATCAACTTCACCAGTCTCAAGACCTATAGTTCTGTTAGTTCCTTCAGTGATATTTCTAAATATTACATTTTTGATTGTAGGCGCTCCCTTGAAGTACACATCGTTAGCTACAAGAGTTACTTTATCTCCTGCATCCCACTTAACAAATGCATATGGTCCTGTTCCTACTGGATTCTGACCGTAGTTGTCTCCACTTTCAGTTACAGCTTTCTCATTTAAGATAGAAGCTGCAGTATGAGATAGGTGGTTAAGAAGCGCTCCAAATGGCTCCTTTGTTTTAACTTCTACTGTGTAGTCATCTACCACATTTACAGAATCTACAGCCTGAATGATGTGGTGTACAGTTGGTGAAGATACCATTCTGTCTAAAGTAAATTTAACGTCGCTGGCTTTTAGCTCCTCACCATTGTGGAACTTTACTCCCTGTCTTAATGTGAAAACAGTAGTAAGATCGTCTGGCTGCTCCCATGATTCAGCAAGACCTGGTACGATGTTCATGCTTAGATCTGCTTCTACTAATCTGTCGTAGATCTGAGCCGATACTCTTGAAGATGGCTGATCGTTTGTATTGTGTGGATCTAGTGATTTTGCGTCTGCTCCCTGAGCTACTATTAAAGTATCCCTTACTGGTGCGTCAGCACCCTTTTCCTCTTTTGAACCACCACATGCAGCAAGCAACATGATAGCTACTAAAGAAAGAAGTAAAACTCTCATTTTTTGAAACATAAATTTTTCCCCCTTGTATTTTTAAGTTTAGTTTAACGGCATTATGTTTTGTTTTCGTTATTACGATTATTCCCCCATTTTTTTCATTTGTCAATGAAATCTCAAAAAAATATTAAAATAGTGAATTTTTTTTCATAAAACTATACTTAATATTTGGTAGTATTTTCATAAATTTTAAGTACAAATTCAGTGTACCACTTTTTATATCGATTTCAAAGAATTTTTTAACATACCACTTAAAATTAGTAGTTTTTTTGTAATAATCATCCATTTACTAATAACTACTGTATCTAAAGAGCACACTGGTTTATCCATATAAAAAATCATTATTCTGAACAAGAGTGCTAAAAAAATACGACTTTTCTCTTTTAACTTTGGTGTAAATGGTGAACATTTTTTTCTGTTATAGGATTTAAAGGAATATTCAATCTTTTTTAAATAACACTTAGTGAGGTGATTTTATGAGAGTGTTTATTTTAATTTTTATTTTGATACATATAAACACCATGTCTGCTACATACAGCTTAGCGGGTACGGATTCTGCAGTAAATATGAAATTCCTTATGAAGGAAACCGGAGTTACCACATTTCAGATAGACGTCCCCTGGAGAGACTCTCACCTTAATGCTGTCCTCTCTGAGGAGGGAATAGATAACACCTTTGCCCCCTTAGACAGACTAAAAGAGACACTGGATACTATAAAAAAGGTCGATGGGAAAGTGATCGTCCAGTTATCTGTACACTATCTTCCGGAGTGGTTTATAAGAGAACACAAAGACAAACTCCTTCGAAACTACCGGGGTAGTTTTGAAATACAGTCCGATGACCTTGAAAAACACTATATCCCCTCCCCATATTCAGACCTTGTTAAGTATCAGATAATCGGTGCCTGGTATGATTATCTGGGAAGATTTTTAAAGGAAAACTACAGCGATATAATCGAATATATCAATCCCGGTATCTTAGAAGAGGGTCAGATGTCATATCCATGGTCTGGTTATGACGGTGATGAGCTGGTATTTTGGTCCTTTGATCCCTATGCCATGGAAGGATATCGCTCCTACCTGGACAGGATCTTCTCCCTTTCACCTGATGACAGTGGAAGAACTGCTGAAAAACTTCAGCGAATCAATAAAAAATATGGTACTTTTTTTCTTACCTGGGATGAAGTCCGTCCCCCTCAGACCTTTGATGAAGTGAAATATTATAAGACGGATAATAAGGGTCATTATCCTTACTTTATGGAATTTCTGGAGTTTTATGCAGAGGGGCCCCTGTCATCAGCTAAACTTTACAGTGATATCCTCCAGCAGTACTTTCCAAAGGAAAAACTTATAATCAAGATCCCTCACTGGCACAGAGGTTCTCAGAATAAGAGAACATTTGCTGAAGGACGCTTCATAAACTACTATATTAGAGATTTAAAGGAACACTATGGAAGTATCATCTTTCTCCCTGTTCAGGATCCCGATTATCTCATTAGGTATATTAAAAATGCCAAAAACAGCGGGTATAAGGTTCTTTTGGAACCTACTATAAAGGTAGGTGACTGGAAGGAGGTAGGTGATATAATAAAAAGAGTAGATATCAACGGAATAAATGCTGTAAATACAGTAAATTTTCTGGGAGATGAAGGAAAGATATATCGAGAAGCCTATAAAAAATGGATCTCCCTTATAGAAGGGGAAAAAAATGAAGACCTCACCGAGGAGTAATACCCTTTCTCCTGATTTTTTTATCATTAATAAATAATTTAGTTATTAATAAATAAAAAAGAAGTTATCCCGCAATAGCGGGATAACTTCTATTTTTTTATATTATTAATAAAGTGAACTATCGGATTAGCCATGAGCTTATCTACATAGGCTTTTTTACCTGCCTTATTAAATATCTCTCCATAACTTGGATATGGATGAATTACTCCTGCTAACTTATTCAGCGGAAGTCCATTTACCTTAACAGCCTGTACTTCACATATGAGATCCCCTGCTCTGTCAGCCAGTATCTGACATCCCAGTATATTCTTTTTAGAATCACATATAATCTTTACTTCAAATATATCACCTTTTTTAGTTTTGGCTCTGTCCAGATCATCCCTTCCATATCTGTAGATACTTATATCTCCATCCTTCTCTCTGGCAGCTTCCTCTGTCATCCCTGCACTGGCCAGTTCAGGTTCAGTAAAGGTGCACCATGTCACATGGGTATAGTCCACTGATTTTTTAAGGGGAGTAAGAGCATTCTGGATAGCTATTATTCCCTGATAGTTGGCCATATGGGAAAACTGATATGGTCCTGCCACATCTCCCACAGCATATACCTTGCTGTTACTTGTCTGAAGATATTTATCTACCACTATCCCCTTGGGAGTATATTCTATTCCTGCTTTTTCAAGATCCAAGCCCTCTACATTGGCTTTTCTTCCCACAGATACCAGGATGGAGTCCCCGGTAAGCACATGCTTGACTCCTGCTTTTTCAGTGGTGAGCCTTACTACAGGGTCCAGGTTTTCTACTCTTACAGCTTTAGTGCCTGTATGGATATTTACCCCTTCCTCTGTGAGACGCTCCCTGAGAATAGTTGCCAGCTCCTGGTCCTCCCTAAAGAGGATATTCTCCATCATCTCCACAAGATGCACCTCTACTCCCAGCCTGTTCAGAGCCTGAGCCATCTCTACTCCTATAGCTCCTCCCCCCAATATTATCATGGATTTTGGTAGTTCTTCCAGAGTAAAGAGGTTTTCATTTGTCAGGTAGGGTACTGTATCTATACCCTCTATAGGCGGCACAAATGGGCTTGAGCCTGTGGATATTATTATATTTTTCCCGGTAAAGGTATTTTCCCCTACCACTACACTGTTTTTATCTAAAAATCTTGCTTCCCCCTGGATATAGTTTATCCCCATATCCTCCAGTACCTCTGGAGTTTCATGAGCATATACAGTGGCTATTACTTCCCTTACACCTTCCATAGCTTTTTTAGTATCCGGGATAAAATCTGCATATTTTTTAGCAGTATGTACTTCCTTTGCTATATTGATGAGTCCCTTACTGGGAACACAGCCAGACCAGGTACACTCCCCTCCTGGCTTCTCCCTTTCAATGAGCAGTACTGATTTTCCAAATCCTCTGGCAGATATGGAAGCCGTCAGACCTCCGGCACCTGCTCCTATTACAATTAGGTCATAATTAAAATCCATAGCTCCCCTCCTGAGGTAGTTTTTTAAGAGTGGATTTCAAGAAAACTCATTCTCTTCCCTGGATCGTTCCTTTGTCAGATATTCTCTCAACATCACTTATCTCCTAACCTTCTATATACATAGACTATTTTACTTCTATACTATTTCAATTCCTTTAATTTCTCCACAAAGACATCTATATCCGATCTCTCTATATCATAGGACATTACAAATCTCACCTCATTTGTCGTCTCTTCCCACACATAGAAGTAGCAAAACTCCTGCATCTTTTCAGTTACTTCTTTATCTAATATAGCAAATACCGTGTTTCCCTTTACATCATTTGTTACCTCTACATCTGCTTCCACAAGTTTTTCCCTTAGATACTGAGCCGTCTCATTACTCTTGGTTGCATTTACAAGCCACAGATCATCCTCTAATATAGCCAGATACTGAGCTGCTATATATCTCATCTTTGAATGTAGCTGAAGGTTTTGTTTACGCAGTCTGAGAAAGTCCTCTGTGAGGTTTTTATTGAAAAATACAAGGGCTTCCCCAAACATAAGACCATTTTTAGTCCCTCCAAAGGAAAGCACATCTATACCACAGTCTGCTGTCATCTCCCTTAG
>Ga0070725_10001904_pt1 | contig 11242 bp, 7 predicted proteins | sample tdDd002_FD_69781 | JGI IMG/M metagenome (GOLD analysis project Ga0070725, IMG submission 69781) | Marine sediment microbial communities from the Atlantic coast under amendment with organic carbon and nitrate - tdDd00.2 | ecosystem: Environmental > Aquatic > Marine > Coastal > Sediment | place... | reverse complement strand
AGCAAGCCACTAAAATTGGTTTGTTCAAAATATAAACAATTTCACTCGGCTTGCTTTCGTGCGACTTGAAAGGTCAGTTCTTTTAAATCGCCCACGCAACTTAGCAAGACCGTTGGCGTTCATGCAAAAAAAGCACACTGCAATAAATTAATCTAGACACTGAATTAAAACATTAGATATATATGAGTTTTTTATCAAAAGGGTCTGAATGGAATAAATGGGATTTTCATGTTCACACACCATTCTCCTACCTAAATAACGGTTTTGGAAATAATTGGGACGAGTATGTCAAACAGTTATTTAAAATGGCTATTCAAAAGAATATTAAAGCTATTGGAATCACTGATTATTTTACGATTGATGGTTATAAAAAACTAAAAGTAGAATACTTAAATGATAAAGCAAAACTCCAAACGTTGTTTTCTGATGAAGAAATCGCAGTAATAGATTCCTTATTAATATTACCAAACATAGAATTTCGTTTATCTCAACTAGTAGATGGTAATCGGGTTAATTTCCATGTTATCTTTTCGGATTGTGTTAGTATTCAAGATATAGAAGAAAATTTTTTGCATGAGTTAGATTTTCTATATGAAGGGAATCTTCAAGACGAAGATGAAAGGTGGAAGCTTAAATTGAATAATATTATTCAGTTAGGTCAGAAATTAAAAGAGGAACATCCTGCATTTAAAAATGATAGTGACGTTTTTGTTGGAATGAAGTGCGCAGTCGTTGACCATTCACAGATAACTAAAGTTTTAAACAGAAAAAAATCAAAATTTAAAGATAACTATATCATTGCAACTCCATCTGATGAGGATTTGAGTGGATTAGATTGGAATGGACAGGGACATAATGTTCGAAAAGTATTAATTCAGAAGGCAGATGTTCTTTTTGCTTCAAATCCCAATACTCGAAAATGGGCATTAGGTAAATTCGGTGATGAAGAAGAGTATGTCAAAGAATTTAAAAGTATCAAACCTGTTATATGGGGTTCAGATGCACATGATTTTGATGGTCTTTTCGAACCTTCCAATAAAAGATACTGTTGGATAAAGGCTGTCCGAACATTTGAAGGTCTTAGGCAGGTTATATATGAACCAGAAGACAGAGTTTATATTGGAGAATCAAAACCTGAGGAAAAAACAAGTTATCACACAATCAAAGAAGTACGTTTCATTGATAGTCAATTCAGCCCTTCAACTATTCCATTGAATTCAAATTTAGTTACAATTATCGGTGGCAAGTCAACAGGAAAATCTCTATTACTCAGAAGTATTGCCAGAACAGTAGATTCTAATGAGGTAGATAAAAGGCTCAAAGAATGTAATATCCTTGATTATAAAAAGCATATTGAAAACTTTGAAGTTACGTGGGGTGATAAACAATCTCAACAATATAACTTAGGAGAAGAACTCCCCAAAAAGATTATATATATTCCTCAATCTTATCTTAACCGACTTGTTGATACCCCTGAAGATTCAAGTTCAATTGATGAAATCATAACAAGTGTATTAAAGCAAGAACCTGAGGTTGACGAAGTATTTAATAAGATTGAACAACTACAAAGGGAGAATCAGAAAAAGATTTCAGAAGAGGTTAATAATGTATACTACCTGATAGAAGATATAAAAAAACAGAATGTCAAAATTAAGGAAGTTGGTGACGAAAAAGGATTAAAAGAAGAAATAAGTAAGTTAGGAGCAGAGATTAAAGGATTAAAAGAAAAATCAGGATTAACTGATAAAGAAATTACTTTATATAACTCTGTCGTATCACAGATATCGAATAATAATGATGCTATTGGAGTTGCCAGAGGTAATATTTCAAAAATTCAATTAATTACGGAGCAAAATTTATTTGCAGATATTAGTCTTGATGGTTTATCTGAAAATGTAAAAGATTCTCTAAGTAAATCTTTAATTGAAATTAAAGCGGACTTTCTCAAGAAGTGGCAGGAATCTTTGAATACCCAGAAAGTAAATCAAGAGAATACCGTTAAAAAGCTATCTGAAGAAAGTCAAAAGGCTCAGGAAAGCATAAAAGCATTGATTGAAAAAGTTAAGAGCTACAATCTTCTAAATGAAAAAATTGAAAAGGAAAAAACTGAAAATGAGAAGCTAAGAGAAATAATAAAGCAGCAAGAAATAAAAAAAGGCTTTATTGAATCCTTAAAAGCAAAATTGAAAGATTTAAAAATATTGCATCAACAATATTTTGAAGACCTGATAACTTCTAGGGATAAAATACTTGAAAATCACAAAATTGATTCAGAATTAGAATTTGATATAAATGTGAATTTTAAAAGTAACTTATTTCAATCTAATTTTGTTGAGAATATCTTAAATCAAAAGCAACTTTCGAAATATCATGAAGTAAGCTTAAGTCCATATCAATATTCTTCGAATGGAAATTTTGAGAGTGATGTTGAAAAATTAGTAATTGCTTTGTTTTCAGATAAAATAGTGCTTAAGAATAATTTTTCAAGTAAAGAGGCTATACTAAAGCTATTAGAGAATTGGTATATCTACGATTTTCAGATAAGGCATAACAACGATAGTATATCTGACATGTCTCCAGGTAAAAAATCCTTTGTTTTGCTTAAGCTTCTAATTGAATTAGATAATAGCAAGTGCCCTATTTTACTAGACCAGCCAGAAGATGACTTAGATAACCGTTCAATTTATGATGATTTAGTGTCGTTTATTAGGACAAAGAAGAAAGATAGACAAATAATAATTGCTACACATAATCCAAATTTAGTGGTCGCAGCAGATGCTGAACAAGTTATTGTAGCAAATCAAAAAGGAGATAAAGCGCCGAATAGAAATCATAAATTTGAATACGCTAGTGGTGCATTGGAAAATACATTCATAGATACTATAAAGGATATTCCAACTCTCGAAAAACAAGGAATTCAAGAACACGTTTGTGATATATTAGAAGGTGGTAAGTTAGCATTTGAAAAGAGAAAAAATAAATATAATATCAAATAAAGCACGAAACGCCAACAATGTGTAATACGCAATATGCCTGCCGCAGGCGCAACACAGGCATACTGCGCATACACGGAACGTTGTAGCCAATTATAGAAAGACTAAATGAAAAAACAGCACCTATTAATTATTTCGGTAGTAGTTTTGACAACTTTTGTAATATTAGTTTTCAGAAGTTGCCGATATGACTGGAATCCCCATTACATAGACAACAATGCTGTTACAATCGAAAGAAAACAGTTATCTCCGAATAATTCTATTGCAGTTGTATATTACACACTTGATGTAGGTGCAAGAGGAACCAGATTGTACAAATCACTTTTAAGAGAGAAAGATTACAAAAAGAACCTTTTTGATTTTAATTTACCACCAGAATTGGTAATTGAAAAGTGGTTAAATAATAAAACACTATTTGTAAAATATGATCCCAATGAAATTTACAGGTTGGGGGCAACTTATTCCGAATTGGATATGCTGAGGGATACAATAAGAGTGAATGGAATTGACTTAATTATTACTGAACGAATTGAAATAAAAAAGAGATAGTAAAATAACTGGCTACAACAAAAGTTAAAATTAATGGGCGGGTAACGCTCAATTTGATAATGTTACAAAAACAATAAACGCATGCGGTTTTGATAAGGTGGTAGTTGTAAATCGCCCACAAATTTTAGCAAGACCGTTATGTGCCATTAAAATTACAAACCTCAATAATTTATAATAAAACTTCGTAAATGGATAAGGAAAAAAATAAAATAGTTCAAAGCTTATACTTATGCACTACAAATAGTCGGGAGAAAATGCAACAATCACTGATTGAAAATATTCTTTATTCAATAGGTGAATCATTATCAGAGGCAGAGCTTTTGGATTTAATTAAAACTGAATTCCATATTGAAGTTGATAAATTTGAACTAAAAGAAGTTCTTACCCAACTAGTGTCTGAAAATCTATTAACAGAGTCTGGTGGTAAATTTGATTTAATTGATGAATCAAAACAAAACATTTTAAGTAACGTCATTGAAAATGACGAAATAGAGAATAAGCGAAAAGATAATATAATTGAATTGTTAAAAACCATAAATGCTGAACTCAATGATATTGAATTGAAATTGATAGCAGATACATTTAATGAATATATTTACGGTTGTTTTCTTGAACATGGTAGAAATGCGATTAAATTCTTCATGCCATTTAATAATGATTTAAGTATCAATGGGAACTTATTAAAAGAAAAGCTAAACGTCCTAAAAAAACCGTTGTTACAAAAAGCATTTTCAACTTTGGTTACTTCATATACTGATAATCTAACAAAATCTGAATTAGATTATCTTGAAAATTTAGCTATAAAAGCTGAATACTTCTTTTCTCTTGGTATTCCTGCAGAAAAATTTAATAAGGCACAAGACTTTAAATTAAATGGTCTTGTTATTTTAGTTGATACAAACTTTATATACTCAATTCTAGGTTTACACTCTCATCGCCAAAACGATAATTGTACTCAAATAACTTCATTAATTTCCAATAAGAAGATTGATTGTAGGCTTGTATTTATCCGCAAGACCTTAGAAGAGTTACAGAGTGCTAAATATGATTTTGAACGTCATATTACAACTGAAGATTTAACATACAATCAAATAAAATCCTTACTTGACTCTGACACGTTAAATAATTTATCTAAAGATTATTTTGAGAAAAAACTTACTGACCCAACCACACCTCATCCAGCAGAAAAAATACAGTATAGTCAGAAAATATTAACATCTAAAAAAGTTCAGGTTTATAACTATAAATTTCCCCATTTAGAAGAAGAAGCATATATAAACGCGAAATTCGAAGATTATTACGATTATAGAAATATTAAGAATGAAGCTAGGGTTAAACACAATTTACCAGAATTACCATTAAAAGCTGATAAAAAACTAGAACATGATATTTACTTAAGAGAGGCTGTTATTTCCTTAAGAAAGGATAAAAATCAGATAAATGACTTAAACTATATTTGTTTAACATTAGATAAAGGTTTAATTGAATTTGATAGATTTGTAAATGGAAGGAAGTCTAAAGGTCAACATGAAATAGCACCAAACTTTATTTTACCTTCAATTTTCTTAAGAAAAATTAGACCTTTTATTCCAATCGTCACAGATGATTATAAAAAAGCCTTTATAACTTCAATAACATCAAATACATTAGATACTGCTTTACCACAACATTCAGATGCGGTGCAACGCTCAATATCTTATTTTAAAAAACTAGGAATAGATGATTACGACTTAATAATATCAATTATTAAGCAAGAGTTATTTTTTAAAGAGTTTATTGAAAGTGAAAAAGAGGATAAGCAGAGTGAATTTATTCGCAGTGAAGTGGATAAAGCTTTCGAACAAATGAAAATTGATAGGGAAAAGGCAAAGTTAGAGTTGACCAAAGCTGAAGAACAGGCAAAATTAGAGTTATTTCAAGCAGAGCAACAAAGGATAAAAGACTTAGATGAAAAGAAAGCTAAAATAGATGAATTAAAAGAAAATGCAGCGAGTGCGAGTTCTGTTTATGAACAAGAAAAGTTGGTTTTATCAGGTGAAGTAAATAAAGCAAAGAAGGAAATCAAGAATATTGAATATGATAAAAGTAATGAGCAAATAAAGCTTAAAGAGAATTTATTCAAAGAAAGGGAAAATACTATCTCAGTGCTTTATAAACAAAAGCTCCCAATAGAAAAACAGGCTGAAAAGTCGTTTAATAATTACGTTTTTGTGTTTTTTACTATAGTGTTTGCCTATTTCGTTGGATTGGCAGTAATAACATGGCGTATTGGTTGGGAGATTATGGGCGCAATAACCTATTTTCTTGGTCTAGTAGGTTTATTTGCAACATATTTATATCCTGCTATCTCAGGTAAAGATTTTAATCCACGAAAGTATTTCGCACAAAAAAAGGAGGAATCTATTAATAGAAAATATTCTGAATTTAACTTTGATATTGAGAACTTTGAAAAATTGATTAATGAAAAAAATGTATTGAAAGTTGAATTAGATGAAATAAAAACGGCACATAACAATAAATATAGGTCATTTGGCGGATAGTGCTAAATTTGAAAATGAGTACAATTAATAAAATATATAGCGGTTTGATAAATTGGAGCTTTGAAATGCCAAACGCCCCATATTCGAGCCGTTAGGCAATATTAACCGAGACACTACGAATTCACTACATTAAGCAAAATGATTAGATTATTTATAGCAAGCTGTTTATTGATTCTATCTCAACTGGACACAACTGGACAGATAATACGGGGACAGATAATTGATTCAACGACCAATAAACCTCTGAAATATGTAAGTGTTGGGATTATTAATACTTCATTTGGTAGTATTACTGATGATAAAGGATATTTTGAGTTCGGATATAAAAACCAAGATTCATCTTCAACTGTTAGAATTTCAATGATCGGGTATGAAAACCAAACATTTTCAATTAAAGATTTATCAGAAAATGACCAAGTGATTAAGTTAGCAGAGACTTTTTATAAGATAGATGAAATACTAATTACCCCTTCGACAGAAAGGATTATTGGGGCAAATGGCTTCAATAAGCTTAAAGGTTGGAGCGGATGGAATGTTAGACACATTAGAAAGGGATGCGAGATTGGAATAAAACTAAATTTAGGAGATATGAATGTTAAGATTAAAAGCTTGCATGTTTTGCTTCATCGACAAGCATTTGACACGACATTTTACAGACTACATATTCGTAGGATTAATGATACAGTTATAAAAAATGAGTTACTCACGGAAAACATAATAATATCGCTTACCAAGGAAAAGGGGTGGACTGAGCTTGATTTGAATCATTACAACCTGATTTTTAATGGAGAGATTGGAGTGACACTGGAAATGTTAAATGCTATAGGATTAAATGAGGATAGGGCAATGAAAATTAATGATAGAGTTCAGAAAAACTATATTCTGCTGAAAAATAGAAAGAACCAAACAGGATTATTTCGTTGGGGACCTGAAGCAAAGTGGAATATAAATAATGATAATAGTCCAAGTATGTATTTGACTATTATGGAATAATAACATTGCCTAACACTGTATAAAAAACATAAGTGGCTCAGTGGGTTGCAAACTTTAGAGCATTTAATCAGCTCCGCCAAATCTGCGATTTGACGGCTGCGTTAAATCTTTTAAATTTGTGTCAAAACGCAGATTTGGCTCCATGCAACTAGACAGGTCGGAGCTTCGAAATCACTTACGTTTCTTATACTTGAACGTTAGCGTTCATGCAAACAGAGAGCTAGTTCATCCATATTATTGATGAAATTTAATCGTAGGGAATGTAAATTAATTTGAATATTTTTAACGGAGGTATTATTAAGTCAAAATAAATGAACAGAAGGGATAGTGAAATACTACTTGAAAATCTCCAAAAAAAGTCAAATGATGATTTAATTACAAATAACGAAGACCCCTTATCATTATTTGAACTTGGAGATAAAAAGGAAACCTTGGATTTAGTTCTGAGTAAGCATTATCCAGATATGTCAGCAGAAGAACGAAAACATTTCATAAACTTTTCAAATGAAAAGATTAAAGAGCTGTTTGAAATAATGCCTAGTCGCTATGAAGACCCGTTAACTTTTCCTCACCTTAATAGATTAAGTAGACTTGCTCATGACCAAAGCCAACATATAGACAAGAAAGAATTTCCTTTACCAACAATCGGAACAATACCAGGCTATGGTCTTAATGCAACTGTAATTGAAGCTTCTAAGGATGATTATCTAATAGCTCTGGATAGAGGACTTCTAAGGCTTCTGGCTCATTTAAGTAATTTAATTGCGGGCTTATTAACATATAAGAATGACTCTGTATCTACTAATTACGATTTAATATTGGAAAAAATCCTTGATGAAGATATTCAAAATACTTTTTCTGATATTTTTCTTAGATTCATAGATACAGTGCAAATTTTCAAAGGTGAATCTCAAGAAATTGAAGGGATTTATTGTAGTTTTATTGATAGACAAGTCCCCGAGATTCCTAAAGGTACTGGAGCAAGATTTGGGCAGCTACTCTTGGAGGGAGCTGAGTTATTTCTTATATCACATGAATATGGTCATATTTCAAGAGAGCATTTTATATAACCGCCAAAACAAAATGTACACAAATATAAATCAAATTGTGCATTGAAAAACACACGCACACATAAAAACAAAAGGGGCACTAAGCCCCTTTACTTCCCTTTATAAAAATACATGATATCAACATACTTTGCATTGTGATTGGTTGAAGTATTAACCGCCACACGCTCTGCATTAGCAAACGGATTTGCCTGTGCTGATACCGTACTAATCCACTCACACAGCTCCACAATTTGCGACTTGTTTGATGTGAAGTAGAAATAATCCTGACCATGCACCACTTGCAATACATCTAAATAGTCTTTTAACTTCCAGTAACCGTCGCTATTGTATGTGCTGCTATCGGTGCTTAGGTAAGGAGGATCGACGAAAAACACCACCTTCGACATATCCTTACACAAATTAAATAACTGCTTGTAATCGAGGCTTACGACCTCAACACCGTCCAAATAACCATCGGTTACATAATTGCTTTGCCTCACCGAGTTGTAAAGACTTGAGCTTTCAAAATCTTGTAAGCACGTGCCGTAATTCATCGAGAACATAAGCGACGATGATAAGGTTATCCAATCCACATATCCTTCCTTGTCAGCTTGTCGTAATATTTCAAGCACTCGCTCTTTGGGTGCTCCAACAATACGCTTATCAGCCGGACAATCTTTTAGCACCTCCCGGAGCATGCTTAATATTGCATTGGTGATATCAACTGCCGCCAATCGCTCCCGGTAGTTGTCAAAATCATTATATATCACCTTTGCCTTTGGATGTACCTGTTTGGCGGTATGGCTCAACAGACCACTACCTCCAAATAAATCAACAAAAACTGTATCATTTTCAAATTCATTTAAATACTGTTTAAACAGCTTTATAAACCGTCTTTTTTGCCCCTGAAAAGGCAACGGGGCTTGTGTGTAATTTCTCTTCATTGCTTTGTTTTTATTCTTATTCATCCTATTTTTGTCACTCTCACGCAAAAATAAAGGTGCCAAAACACCGTCGAAGGAACTTGCCCTCGTCGTGGTGTTTTGGCACCTTTACTTTTCTACAGCTTGCGTGAGAACTTCTGTAGATAAGAGTCGGGGGCTTTTATTGCCCCCAATAATACTACTCAACCATATCCATGATACCAGCTAATTGCCCGGCTGTAATATCTTCCGGTAAATCCTCCTCTTTTATCATGTGCAATTCAATTTCAATCTCGCCCTTTAAAAGCTCCTCGTAGTCCTTTGTTTGCTTATCGCGCTTTTCAAAAATCTCTTTGTGCTCAGCCTTTAATTTCTCACGATCCGCTTTATATGCCTTGTCGTTTTTTGCAGGCACAAATAGATTTCCCTGGTTATTTGGTACCGGATTTCCTTCCGCATCTTTCAAGCAATGAGTCATTACCAACTCACGCTCTTTTTCCTGTACCGGGACATACTCCTCAGTAGGAGCTATTGCCTTGCTGATATCTTCACATTCAGCATCAACTTTGCGCTTATTCTTAGCGGCGGCATAAACAAATTTCGCCCCTCTTAAATTGCTTACTTGGTCAAAGCCCTCTTGTAATTCAAATAATTTACCTTTAGTCGTTTTCATGTGTCTGATTTTTTAAAAAATTTATAATTGATTATTCGTTTGCTTGATATTTTCTATTCCAACAACCGCCATGCATCACCCATGTTATCCACTCATTTTCGTCGGCAATAGTTAAAGTTCCGGTGCTTCTTTTTGTATCACTATCCCACCTAAGTTTACTATTAACATTTGCCACAAATGCCAAATTCTTGCCAGCCGTACCAAAGCTTATTTCAGTACCTGTAGTTACCGACGATGTAGTAGGCAACTTTATATAAAACGTTCCCGAGGCTGTAAAATCGATATAATACGAACTGTAAACAACTGTATTGCCCGAGGTAGCTGACATTGACAATTGAGTAGCCCCCAACTCGCTACCTGCCCAATGTGTCGATGACAGAACAGTATAACCACCGCCTACTAATATTCGCCCATACAATTGTTTGTTCACCGTTAAGTTTTCGGTAATTGTACCGCCTGTTTTTAGTAGGTAATCATTAAGAGAATATTTCGCCGCATATTTATTCGATAACAGCTCCCCATTCTCAACAAAATTGGTAGATGCAGATACAGCTCCGGTAACTACAGCACCGCCCGCAAGAATTAGCCCATTACTTAAAGTTGCAACGCCAGCTACATTTATCGCGTGCTCCACATTAAAAATATTGGCATCTACTCTAACTTCATCGGCATCACCAACACAGGTTAGTAAAGCTTTACCTCTACCATTGCCTATTTGCGTTACTCTATAAACTGATTGCCCTGCCTGATAACCTATCATATTAATTCCTAAAGGAATGCCTTGATTATCTTGAGCACTCTCATATATGTTAGCACCATCTAGCACAGTAGTAACAAGCCCGGAAATTGTAGCGGTTATTTTCCCGGATATATTCATATTTGTACCTGTCGCCCCGTCAAAATTAATGTATTGAGCGGTTAGTACATTAGCTGCTAATTTGTCAGCGGTTATGGTTCCTGTTGCAATTTTCTCGGCGGTAATGGTATTAGCTGCCAACTTGGTGGTTGTAATTGTTCCGGCTGCAATTTTATCGCCTGTTATGCTTAAGGCTTCTAATCTGTTTGTGTTTATGTAACCCGAATTGATTTTACCAGCATCAATATATGCAGCCGTTAATTGCCCTGACACATTCGCAGCACCAACTTGGAGGTTTTGTGCTAAGATATCGGTTGTTGATAAGGTGGTGTTGGTAATTTCTGTAATATTATTACTCGATGTGACATCGTATACCCCACCGTAAGATACTCTCCAAGTAACAGCACCACTCTCTACTATATAGAAGTAGTTCGTTACACTAAAACTGCCACCAACTCCACATTTTACATAGCACACATACTCTTCAAATTTTCCCGTCCCTTCTTGTGGTGACAACCATTCATAATATCCACCTTCCCCTATATTATTAGTTGTCCAATAAATTGTTTTTCCAATTGGTATTTTTGCAATTATTTTTGTGATGAACTCAGCGTTTGGACGCGATTGTGTTTCAAATGTAAATCCACCACCACCAGGGGCACTACT
>Ga0070725_10001902_pt1 | contig 11252 bp, 6 predicted proteins | sample tdDd002_FD_69781 | JGI IMG/M metagenome (GOLD analysis project Ga0070725, IMG submission 69781) | Marine sediment microbial communities from the Atlantic coast under amendment with organic carbon and nitrate - tdDd00.2 | ecosystem: Environmental > Aquatic > Marine > Coastal > Sediment | place... | reverse complement strand
AAAATAATTGTTAGCTATTAAATGATAACAATTGGCATGTTGATTTCCTTTTAATTCGGCTCTAACTGTTGGTCCATTATTCGACTTTCCAGCAATATAACATGACAACAATTCGTTACGTTGTCCCCAAAATTCAATCCAATGATCTTTTTTAGTTCTATCCAATTGTGTAAAATTCTCAATCACACAACTTACTACCTTACAATCGTAGGCTGCATTCTTTATGTCACTTTTAAACTGAATAACACTATTAATAGGAGTATATCCATTACGGAAGTACAATCCATGCACCTCAAGATATTGACCAGAAATTTTTAAGAATGATTGTCCCTCAATAAAAACCTGTCCTGGAGTTTCTGCTTTTAAAACAATAGGATTATTCGTTAAACCCTTAGCTCTAAATTCCATTTCAGCATCTTTCCAAACACCATTCGACATTACAATAACATCTCCTGGCTGAGCATTATCAATAGCCGAATTTAACTCAGTCATATTGTTCACTAAATTTTCCGTCTTATCTGCACAAGAGGTTAGAATAAAACTGGCAAATAATAGTATTGTGAGAGATTTAAACAATTTCATGTTTTTTTGCTTTTATATTTTTGAATTCGTTTTTTATCTATTTGGATTGAACAAAGTGGAAAGCTCCATTCCATTTGTAATTCACTCCATTTATTTGGAGCTCATGCTTAGATTCTTTGCCAGCATCTTTGTTAGCAAGAATCAACATCCAATTGTTCTCTTTTTTATCTTGAAAAGAGACTGCCGTATAATCATCTGAGTTTGCCAAAACTTCAACTTTTGAAATGCTACTAAAAGCATTATCTGCAAATTCAGTAACTCTGTCATATTTTCCGTGTGCTTCTACTATTGTAACAAACAGTGCCTTTTTCTGTGGGTTTTTCTTAATAATAAAAGCAGGATCTCTTCGAAGGTTAAAGTTCGGATCGTTAGCACCAGAACGCACCAATTGCAATTTATCATCAGTACTCACAAAACTTGTGATTGAATAAAAACGATCATTTACAAACCATGTAAGTTTCGCATTATTTGTTGATGACTGACCTTCAGCTTCCAATCTCAAGTGCTGATAACCATGAGAATCTCCCATAGGTTCTAACACCTTTGGTTGCTCATATTTATAGTTGGTTGATATCAACTGACCAAAGAAATTATAGGGTAATTCATATTGATTTACAGTATTCGAAGTCGCACGAAAAACGTCTAACAACAAAGGCTTTTCAAATCGATCATCTTTAATTAAAGCCAGTGTTCTGTGCATCTCTACTCCTGGATATGCATTCATTTCTTTAGCACTAACTACTTGTATATTTTCTTGACCAGCATTAAATACAAATGGATCTGAATGAAACTTATTCCCAGTATCTGTACTTCCACCAAAATGAGATTTACCATTAACAACAAGGGTATTGTGAGCTACTGTTTGTTTTGCCCAAGTGTTGTTTTCTTTCAGATATCCGCCACCAAATTTTTGCTCGATATTTACATATCTTGCACAACCATAATCAGGTAATACTTCACCCATATTATCGTAAAAGGAGAATGACAATTTATCAAAATGACCATGTCCCATTCCTTGAGATGTATTTTTCATGACCAAACAAACTTCTTTATCACCTTCGCCAGCGCGAAGAATTCCCAAAGCCCCTTCTGTTCCCGAAGCTCCATCTTTATAATTGGCAGATTTTTTCTGATAGTTTCTTTGCTTACCTTCTTTTATTGCCTTTGCAACTGATAATCCAGTATCATCCAACATTACCTGTCCTTGCTTTTCAGCAACTGATAAAAGACCCGAATCCTGTCCTCCAAAGTGATAGGCGATATTTACCGATGATACCAATTCTCTTGACAAATAAGACATCCCTTTTTGTGCGTCGTTAATTGGAAAAAACAATCCGTTTACATCGGTTAGGTTCAATAAGGTTTCAACAGCTTTAAGCAAAAGACCATCGCGATACTCAAATATTTTTACCTCAGGTTTGCAGTTTTCAATCGCTTCGGCAAACATAACAAAAGGATACATGGCGTAACGCTGATAGTAAGGTCCTTCTGTATAATATCCATCAGGTGAGAACAAATGGTCTAATTGTGCAAAGAATCCTGCTTTACCATCACCTTGCATTTTAATCAATCCACCATCGTTATCCTTCTGATCTGCTTTTATATTATCTGATTTTAATCCGTAAAATGCACGATCAATTAATTCCTGGTCTTCCATTACCAATCCAATCATTCCTACTGCTGCATTTCCCCATGTACTATGATTGTGAACTCTGTTATAAAACTGAGGCGAATCAACAGACAAGTGATCTGCGAATGGACGGAAAAGATCTTTCTCTAATATTTTTCTCTCTTTTGATGACAACCAATCGTAAACACAGTCATATGCTTGACTAGTATAAACCAACCAGTTTGCATCATTCAAATTCTGCCAAAATATTTTACCGGGAGCATAAGAACGCACAACCGGATGTACATCAAGAGTTGGATACAATTCTGCGTATGTCATTAACATATCGCGAACAAAAACAGCGTATTTTTCTTCTTCCGTAATTTGAAAAAGAACACCTGCCTTTTGGAGTACCAGAAAATTCTTCTTATGACGATTATGAGTATATCCACCAGCCATATCTTTAGGTACTGGCACATCAATTCCCTTCGCCATTTCTTCCTCTACAAAACTGATAGCTTTTTGCACTGAAGATTGTAGCATAGGCAACTGATCCAATTGCTCTCTAATCTCTGTCACTCCCTTTTTTGTTAAAATTAACTTAGGATGCGATTGAGAAAAAACACAAGTACTTGTTGAGAAAAAAAGCAGTAAGAGAATGTATATTTTTAATTTACTCATGATCATATCAGGTATTTTATGTCCTATAAACCAATTGAAATCGATTTCTTATTTTTTCTTAAGTGCACTATGTGTTTTTAGCCAATCTTCTCCTTTTTTATCTAAGAAAAAGTCCATCCACATATAGTACATTTTTTTTCCATTCTTAACTTCAACAGAATGATTTGAGCCTAATGGAATATGTAAAATAGAATAAGCTGGGAATTCTACTTTAGCATCATCAGCATAAACTATCACTTCGTTGTTGGTAAGACCTAAAAATAATTGTTCCAGCATTCCATGTTCATGAGCTTCAACCTTATCGGGTCCTGTTGTCTCAACTGTTCCCATTGCTACACGAGGAATATATTTGTTAGGCAATACCGTTCGACTTATTGTATTAGGGCTTTTTATTGGCTCTGTATAAGGTTCGCAATCAGTAAATTTTGCAAAATATGGTTTTTGAGTATTTTCTTTTGGAAACTCTTTTAAATCTTCAATATCCTGTTCAGTTAATTTACTTGATATTTTTAGATAGTGAAGTGTATCATTTTTATTTATTCTAACTGATATATCATTAGCTGAATTAGGCAATAATATGGTCTCAGGAACAATACTATATTTTTCTTTATTAGCAATTACACTTCCTTGTCCTTTAATAAAAAGATAAATGTATTTATATCCTTTTTCTACCGACTCTTCTTTAACAACATCGCCAGTTAAAGTTATGTGATCTACTTTTAGCCCACCAATTTCATGATCGAGTACTGTTTTACAATACTCATTTTGACTAATAGGTAAATTCATATGAAGAATCTCAATAGGAATTTCCTGTGCTCTTACTAATTCAATTGAAAGTAAGGCCATTGCAAAAATTAAACAAGTAAATTTTATTTTCATAACTACTGACTACTTTGTTTCGATATTTATTTGATCCAATAAATTTTAGTCCGCTTTAATGAGCCTATAAAAAGGTCATTTAACTATGATTTAAAATCAATAGATTTTGATTTATAACTCTTCTCGAACAATACTCCACTATTCAATTTTCAATAGTTTTTTAAAACTTGGGTTTACACTTTAGTTGGGGTAAACCCAAGAATGAAAACTGATCTTAAAAGTTTTTTAATTTAAATTCGGATTTCTATCTATCTCTTCTTCAGGAATTGGAGTTAAATAATCTTCTGCAGAAGACCAATTCGGCTTAAGACCTTCATAACCACCAGAACCAAATACAACATCTCCTAATTGTCTTCTCTTAATATCGTACCATCTCTTACATTCGAAGGCAAGTTCAATTCTACGCTCTTCCAATACATCATCAATAGTAACAGTACCAGTAAGATCTGCAGGAACAGCACTAGGATCTATAGTAATCGGAGTAAAACCACCAGAAGTTGTATTTCCACCTTGTCTAGCTCTTTCTCTTACCAAATTAATATACATAAGTGCTGATGCATTATCTCCTAATTCTACAGCAGACTCAGCAGCAATTAACAACACCTCTGCATAACGCATCATAGAATAATTGTGACTTGTTGCTCTGGTACTTGAACGAGCATATTCTCCTGGATAACGCGAATATTTTGCGATATATGGCTGATTTGCAGCATGCTCGTGTCCACTAATGTCAAACTGAGTATAATCTACAGTAACACCACCAATTGTAGCTTCTGTTTGAAAACTCACAGCAGTTCTATAATCAAGCGGATCGAATGATTGATAAACAGCCATAGTAGGAACTGCAACAGACCAACCGCTTACTACATCATCTCCACGAATACCACACATTGGAGCAATTTGATCGTAAGCATTATCTTCAGCTTCAACATTATTATAATCTAATGAAAAAATAGGTTCCTTAGAAGCATCTATTAAATTGGCATTAAATAAAGTTTGAAAATCCGGATCTAGCTGCAAGTCATAAGTACCAGCATTATCAATAACTTCTTTCGCTTCATCAAAGGCATTTTGCCACTCACCCATTGTTAAATTCACCAAAGCAATATAAGAGCTCGCTGCTGCTTTAGAAGGAATTGCTCTTGATGCAACAGTATTAGGCAACCAAGTTTTAGCATATTCTAAATCTGAAAGGATATTTGCATAAACCTCTGCGGCTGGCGTTTTAGTGATATTTTTAGCAGCTTCTGCATCTGTTATTGGAGCATCGAAATAAGGAATATCTCCAAATAATCTTACCAAGTGAAAATAATAAAAGGCTCTTGCAAAATAAGCTTGCGCAGTAACTGGATTCTTAAGATCGTCCGCTACATCAACATCTGCAGCACCTGCAATGGCATTATTAGCAGCTGAAATACCCAACCAAATTCTTTCCCATGGATCGTAAACCATTTCATTATTACCCGAAATAGTATGTTCATTCATCTCTACTCTTCTTGTTTGAGTAGATTGAAGATTTACCATATCAGAACGTAACATTAATGCCACAGAAAGTTTTCTTCCCCAAATCTCCTCATTAATTGCATGTGTTAAAGAACCATTTACGGCTGTTTGTATATCTGCTGTAGATTGAAAGAAACCATCTGGGGATAATAGTCCTACAGGTTCTTCCTCTAAATCTGAGCATCCCATTATTGACAATCCTATCATCAATAAGAATAAATATTTAATTTTTTTCATTTTATATGCTTTTAAAAATATTTATTAAAATGTTAAGTTAAGGCTGAAGTTAAAGGCTCTCAAGGTTGGGTAATTTCCGAAATCGAACCCACGAACTGTATTACTTGATGTGTTATTATCACCATCAGCACCATAATAATTTACCTCTGGATCTAAACCAGAGTAATCTGTAATTGTGAATAAATTCTGTGCACTTACAGATACTCTAACTGATTCCATACCTAATTTAGCAGTAAGTTCTTCAGGTAAATTATAACCTAAAGCAATATTTTTCAATCTAATATAGCTGCCATCTTCTACAAAACGAGAAGAAATTTCTCTAAAACTATTGTTCCCAACACGTGGATCATTTGTATTCGTATTTGTAGGTGTCCAAGCATTATTATAATAATCTTGAGTGGTATTTGCATCACCGTTATACAACTGTACATTAGTCATGTTAAAAATCTCTCCACCTTGCGAACCTTGAATAAAAATACTTAAGTCGAAATTTTTGTACGAAAAGTTATTTGTAATTCCCCAAGTAAAATCTGGATTAGGATTACCTATTATCGTTCTATCTGCTTCAGTAATGTCACCACTACCATCTAAATCGGCAAACAATGGATCTCCTGCTTCACCACTAGCCAAAGTCATTGTTCCTTCAGGAACATCACTTCCTTGATATACACCTGCATATTTATAACCCCAAAAAAGACCAACTTCTTCACCTTCTCTTAAGACATAACTCCTATCATGGCTAAAATAACTTGGTGCACCATTACCAAACCAATCGGCATCATTAATTAAGGCTACTACTTTATTTTTATTCTTTGAAAAAATAAAATCTGTAGTCCAACGAAAATCTTCCTTAGTTATATTTCTTGTATTTATAGAGATCTCAAATCCTTTATTGTTAATCTCTCCAACATTTGTTAATATTTCTGCATTAGAATATCCAAAATAATCAGGAATACCATTATCACCCATAATTAAATCTTTAGTATCAATATTATAATAATCTAAAGACATATTAATTTTACCTTGTAACAATCCTAGATCTACACCAAGATTGGTTTGATATGACGATTCCCATTTAAGATCTGGATTAGCTGGTTGCTCTGGAGTAATAGCTGATACCGTTTCCCCATTACTCGAAGCATATAGAATTTCTGAACTTGCTAATGATTGGTAAGGAGCAATTGATGGGTTACCTGTAACACCATAACTTGCTCTAAGTTTTAAATTTGAAATCGCTTCTACATCTTGCAAAAAGCTTTCATTAGACACTTTCCAACCTAAAGCAGCCGATGGAAAAATAGCATACTTTTCGTTTGCTGCAAAATTGGATGCTCCATCTCTTCTTACTGTTGCGGTAATTAAATATTTATCATCGTAATCGTAATTTACTCTACCAAATTGAGATTGAATTTCTTTTTCTCTCAAATATATATCACCACTTGTTGGTTGTATTATATTTGTTGCGGTATATAATCCATAGTAAGAAAAAGCATCTGAAATGGTACCTGTACCTTCATTATAAGATCCTTTTTCAGTTGTTTTTTGGTAAGAATATCCAGCTAATAAAGTTAAATCACCTTTTCCTAATTTTTTCTTATACGTCAGGTAGTTTTCACTCAAAACACTCTGACTCTTATCTTCCTCAATAATAGCTCTACCATCAAGACCTCTACCTGCCGTAACTTGCAATGTTCTTGGCATATAAATTCCTCTAAATGTGTTTTTAGTGCTTAAACCAAAAGTTGTTTTAAAGGTTAAGCCTTCTATAATTTCATAATTTCCGTAAAAATTTGCTCTGAAATTTTCTATTTCCGTTTCGTCCACTCTTTGTGAAGCAACTGCATAAGGATTATCTACTTCATCTCCAATTTTATCATTTGTTGAAAAAGTACCATCTTCGTTATATATACCTTTATCTGGTGCAAATCTCATTGCCAAAGAAACAACATCATCTCCACCTACAGTAACAGAACCATCAGATTGAGTAGCAACTCCATCTTTATTACTTTTACCTCCAGTTAGATTAATACCTAACTTTAATTTATCTGATACTTGTGCATCTATTTTTGCTAAAAACGTAGCTCTTTCGTAACCCGAATTAATAAGAATACCTTCCTGCTTATAATAGTTACCAGAAGCATAATAGTTTACCTTCTCAGAACCTCCTGAAAATGATAATTGATAATTCTGCGTACTACCCATTCTGTAAATCTCATCTTGCCAATCTGTATTTGCAGATCCTTTAGTATAAGGAGTACTATTACCTTGATTTGTTCTTATCTGATTTTGATAATCTGCAAAATCATTCGCATTTAATAAGTCCAATTCATTTGCCGTTTTTTGAACAGAATAGTTAGCATTAAAACTGACATTTAATTTACCACTTTTACCTGTTTTAGTAGTAACCAAAATAACACCGTTTGCACCTTGAGAACCATAGATAGCTGTTGCTGATGCATCTTTTAAAATCTGCATCGATTCAACATCTGCAGCCTGAGGCATATTAGCTCCTACAAATCCGTCCACCACTATAAGTGGATCACTACTTGCATTAATAGAAGTATTTCCTCTAATTGTTATACTAATAGGAGCTCCCGGCTCACCACCATTATTAGATTGAATAACTACACCCGCAGCACGTCCTTGAATAGCTTGTGCTGCATCCAATACTGGAAATGCAGTTAATTCGCTCGATTTAACTGAAGATACTGAACCTGTTACATCACTTTTTTTACGCGCTCCGTATCCAACTACAACCACTTCCTCTAGACTTTCTGTATCTGCACGTAGTTCTACATTTATTGTAGCAAGTCCTTCGGTAAGTTTTTCTATTGTTTCGTATCCCACAAATGAGTAAACTAAAACACTCTCAGGTCCGGCAACACTTAACGTGTAGTTTCCATTGTAATCAGAAACTGTACCATTTGTTGTACCCTTTTCATATACGCTCACACCTATTAAAGGTGAGTTATCTTCCTTATCAACAACATTCCCCGTAATCGTTTGCTGAGCAAACAAAAAAGATGAGAATCCTGTTAATAAAACCATTAGCATTAGGATTTTTCTTTTCATTTCACTTTAATTTAGTAAAATTAGTTAGTTATTAGATTCTATAGATTAACACTTTTCAAATTTCAAAATATACCAAGGGCCCATTCCGACAATCCCAAAATTCAAAATGTATTTAACAAAATTAGCTGCTATGCCTAATCTTATTACTCTATCATAACAATAGAATAATAAGATTAGTTTTGCTACATGTTTATTTTCTTCTTACTAAACTCCAAAACTTCCTGAAGATGATTCTTCATGTGCTTTGATGCTTTCATAATATCTTTTTCTTTAATTGCTTTTAAAATATTTCTATGCTCAATTAATAATTTTTGTTGATCTCCTTCTGCGCAGACATTTTCTCTACGATATATTTCAAGGATATCAGGCAATACAATTAGCATCATTGTTTTTAATACAGCGTTGTGACTTGCCTTAGCTATTCTTAAATGAAATAGGAAATCTTCATTTTCTGCTGGTAATTTTTTTTCGACTTTTTCTTCAAATTCAGCATGAGCTTTTTCTAACTTTATTAAATCTTCTGTATTTCTTCTCGCCGCAGCTTGCTCAACACAGAAAATCTCCATAAAACATCTAGTTTCTACTAAAGAGAAAAAATCAGGGCTTTCGATCTTCATTACATTTGTTATTAAACCCTGCATTGCAATTAAATCTGCACCATTCACAATTACACCACTCTGAGGATGAGTTGTTAGAATTCCAAAAAATTCTAATTTTTTGATTGCATTTCTAATATGAGTCCGTCCTATGCCAAATTTTTCTGAAAGTCTTCTCTCTGAAGGCAACTTATCACCAGCTCTTAAATAGCCCGCAATAATTAAGTCTCGGATCTGACGAATGATTTTATCTACCGGACTTTCTACTTCAATTGTTTTAAAATTTTCTAAAATTCCCATATTCTCAAATTAACAAACTAGCATCTGCTCGCCCTACAACTGGTCCACCAAAACTACAATATTTTTTCTTACTACAAAAACACAAAGAGTTTATTTAATAATATTTCGACACTTGAAAACTCCGATTACTCAGATAATTGGCACTACGCAAAGGATTGATTTTTTTTGAAAATATTTTAAGAAGAATGTTGATTTTTGTAAAATTTAGCACTTATTTTCACTTAACCACTCATTGCTGATTGGTTGACCAATTATTGAATTGGAATCTTAAGCCCCTTTTAAAGCTTCTAAAAAGCAAGATTATTTTATTATTTAAAAGACATTATTAGTCAACTAACATTCGTAAGCGATTACGATATTTTTGATATTGCAAGTGGTAAAAAATTAAACCATGAAATGACTGGTTTTCGAGAAATTGCAATTTTCAAGCCTGGTGTTACTTTATAAAACAGCCCCCAGCTGCCGCGCGAATCCTTTCGTGTAGTAAGCATCTAAGATCAAACACTCTATAAAACCCAAAAGGACTCCCTTCCAAGATATCCGAAGCTTCTTAAAACCTGTTCAAACTTGCCAAGCATCATAAAGATGCTAAACAAATAATGCAAATAAAAGCATTACAATAAAAACAAAGAGTTAATTTTAAGCATATCACATAAATTCAATAAAATGAAAGTTCGAATTACAATACTAATCATTAATATCATAGCATTAATCGCTTCTTGGTTCCTACTGGATACAGACTATACGGATAAATTTATTGATGAGAATTTCCTTGATAAAACCTTGTTAGTAATTGGGCATGTTTATGCCAAATTAGTGTTAATCTATTCATTGATTATGGGAACATCCATTATTGGAACTATATTATTCGGATTACTTAAAAGAAAAGATCTATTTATGGGATTTCTTTATTGTGTGGTATTAAACTTGATTTTATTGTTAGTAGTAATAGTAGCAAACTGAAAATACAAAAAGCTCTTCAAACAAAAAGGGCACCCAAACATGGATGCCCTTTCTCTTTTCTATATGTAATTGATTATTTTACTTCTTCTACTTTCTCTTTGCTCCAAGGCACCAATTTCGATTGGTAGTAGTTGATGTTTAGGATTTCGAATCGCTCTTGCTGCTTGCCCAAACGAACTTTGTACTCGTCCCATGAGTTGTTCTCATCTGGCGACCAGCCCAATTCGGCATAGCCTAACAGGCGAGGGAAAACAAGGTATTCTATGTCATCCATAGTTTCGATGGTTTCAGCCCAAAGTGGTGCTTCAATACCAATAATATCTTCTTTGGCGATTCCTTCCACATTGCTTTCCAATGTCCAGTTGTATGCCTTATCTACCTCAAGGTATCCTGCCCAATGCAAGCCAAGCGGAGAAATGGAATCGTACTGCATATCCATATAAGCGCGAGTTGCAGGCGACATTAAAACCTTTACATTTTGCTTTACTGCTTTTAAAGCATTTGTTGGTTTGGTTTGCCAAAACTGAGCTACCGAACTTTCGTCGAGAGTAGCGGCAGCCACGTCGGCCCAACCCATCATTTTTTTGTTGTGCGATTGAACAATCTTCTGCACCTTATTTACAAACTTGATGTAGTCCTTTTTCTTGGTTACATGCGATTCGTCGCCACCAATATGAATGTACTCACCAGGGGTTAAGGCAGCCAATTCGCGAATTACATCATCAATAAATTTGTAGGTAATCTCTTTATCGGTAGCCAAAGTACTAAAACCAACCCTTGTGCCAGTGTACAATTCGGTAGCTTTGCCATTGGCATTTAATTCGGCGTAA
>Ga0070725_10001900_pt1 | contig 11264 bp, 10 predicted proteins | sample tdDd002_FD_69781 | JGI IMG/M metagenome (GOLD analysis project Ga0070725, IMG submission 69781) | Marine sediment microbial communities from the Atlantic coast under amendment with organic carbon and nitrate - tdDd00.2 | ecosystem: Environmental > Aquatic > Marine > Coastal > Sediment | place... | reverse complement strand
ATTGTTCGTGATGAAAATATGGATAAAACAGTGGAAACTATCATTGATGCCGCCAAGACGGGTGAAATAGGTGATGGAAGAATATTTGTTTCAGACATTGCTGATACCTATCGTATTAGAACGGGCGAGTCAGGTCCTGAAACCCTTTATGAAAAGTAATCAAACCAGAGAAAATTTTAAAAAGAGAAATTATGGACGCAAATAGTGCATTAGATATATTATGGGTTTTACTTGCTGGGATTTTAGTTTTCTTTATGCAGGCAGGTTTTGCAATGGTTGAAGCTGGTTTTACCCGAGCAAAGAACGTAGGTAACATTATTATGAAGAACTTTATGGACTTTTCTATTGGGTCATTATTGTTCTGGATTATTGGATATAGCATCATGTATGGTGGTGAAGGGGCTTTTTTCGGAGCTTTTGATTTTTTCTATAGTGATGGAACGGATTTACACAATTTATTCTTTCAAACTGTATTTGCAGCTACGGCAGCAACAATTGTATCGGGTGCTATGGCTGAACGAACTAAGTTTAGTACTTACCTGGTGTTTTCAGTTGTTATTACTGTAGTAATTTATCCTATCTCAGGCCATTGGGTATGGGGTGGTGGATGGTTAAGCGGGCTTGGCTTTCACGACTTTGCAGGATCAACAGTTGTACACTCAGTTGGTGGATGGGTGGCTTTAGCTGGTGCCTGGACCATCGGGCCGCGTATTGGTAAATACAACGGCAGAACCAATGCTATACCAGGACACAATATGGTGCTTGGCGCCTTAGGTGTATTTATTTTGTGGTTAGGATGGTTTGGTTTTAACCCTGGTTCTCAATTGGCCATAAGTGGCGATAATGCTTATGCTGTTGCATTAATAGTGATTACAACAAATCTTGCTGCAGCATCAGGTGCCATTGTAACCATGTTTGTAACCTGGTTCCGCTATGGTAAGCCTGATTTGTCAATGACGCTTAACGGTGCTTTGGCTGGCTTGGTTGGGATTACTGCTGGTTGCGATATTGTATCTCCGGCTGGAGCTGCTGCTATAGGAGCTATTGCTGGTTTGGTGCTTGTATTCTCTATTGAGTTTATCGACCAGAAACTTAAAGTGGATGATCCGGTTGGTGCCATCTCGGTGCATGGTGTTGTTGGAGCAGTAGGTACTTTGCTCGTTGGTTTTTTTGCTACTGATGGCGGTGTATTTTATGGTGGTGGTTTTACCCTGTTAGGTATTCAGGCATTAGGCGTTGCTTCAATTGGAGCATGGGCTTTCGGACTAGGATTAATCCTATTCAGAACTTTAAAAGCAACTATGGGCTTACGCGTGTCTGAACAAGAAGAACGCGAAGGGCTAGATATACATGAGCATGGGCAGAGCTCGTATAATTACTGATAAAATGTTGCGTTGTTTTATTTTATATTGAAAGAAATGGCCAGATCAAACGGTGATCTGGTCATTTTTGTATGATTACATTTAGGAGATCAAAATTATTTGTAAGGAATGATTGAAAACACCTTAGGAGATACCAAAAGCACCTCAGGAAGCCATAAATTAAATTTTTGTAGCTTCCTGAGGTGCTTTCATATGTTCCTGAGCAGTTTTTTGTATCTCCTGACCAATATTTGATAGCTCATAACTTATCTAGCTGAAAAATTCCTCATGTATGGCATCAATAGCTGTGTCGCGGTCAACCGAATCAACAATAAAATAGGTAGCCACAGCGGATGCCCCGGAAACAATCATTTGTATATTAATTGATCTTTGGGCCAGTGACATGAATAATCGTCCTGCAACGCCTGGTTTATTTAGTAAGCCTTCTCCCACAACAGCAATAGTTGATATTTTTTCAGTGGCAATAAGTTCGGTAATTGCCGATAGTTCCAGTTCTTCAACTATTTTATAAGCCTTTTTAATGTCCTTGGCTGCTAAAAGTAAGTTGATTACAATTTGTGAGGTTATTACCGATTTGATGTTAATGCCGGCTTTATCTAATGCTACAGTAACTTTTGCCAATACGCCTTTTTTCAGACCAACACCTGCGCCTCGCATTTTAAGGATGCAGAAGTCATCACTGTAGGTAACACTTTTTATAATACAGTCGGTTACTGTTTCGGTACTGTGTACAACAGTACGCGGCTCAACACTACCATTGAAGGCATCAATATTACCAATGTGAATTGGTATGCCGCCTTCTTTTAGGGGTTCAACAGTGCGAGGGTGCAATATGCTGGCGCCAAAATAAGAAAGCTCTGCCGCTTCCGCATACGATAGGTGGGTGATACGTTTAGGCGATGTAACTAATTTTGGATCAGCGCTCATAAAACCATCAACATCTTTCCACACATCCAGAGATTCGGCATCTAAACACCTTGCCAGCGCTGCTGCTGAGTAATCACTACCACCACGTCCTAAAAGCGTTACTTTGCCTTGCTCTGAAACGCCATAGAAGCCTGGGACAACATAGATCTTATTCTCAGAAAGACGTTTTTGAACGTTGGGGGCTGATATTTCAAAATTAACTGTTGCATTACCAAATTCGCCATCGGTTACCAATGGCATTTGCTCTGGCAAAGCCTCCTCGGCGTTAAGCCCGTTACTCTGAAGAATAGATGTTAAAACCAATGAACTCAAACGCTCGCCATAACTCAGAATAACATCTTCAACAAATTCGGGTATATCACCAATGTAATGAATACCTGTTAGGTATCTGCTGAGTTCTTTTATGCGCGATTGAACTGCATTCATGGTTTTGTCTTGCCACTCTTTATCGTCAAAATTCTCGAGTATTGCCTCTTGTTTTAATTCGCGTAAGAAACGCATAAGGATTTCAATGTTCGATTCGTCGTTTTTAACTTCATCCATCGATTTTATTAGATGGTTGGTAATGCCATAAAAGGCGGAAACAACAATTACCATAGGTCGGTCATAAGCCTTAATAACGCGAACGAGTTTTTGAATATCTTCTTTTTTCTTAAGGTTAGACCCCCCGAATTTGGCAACAACTTTCTTCATTTTTAATATACAATAATAGATGGCATACAGCCGTTTATAAACTGGATTATTTCCTGAATGCAATTCAGAAATAAGAAATTGAGGTAAAATAATTTATGCCCGGCAGGGCATTCGAAAGTAAAATATTTGCATCATAGTTATTTGTTTAAATTCATCATCTTCCATCTGGAATCAGGTTTTGGCACCTGCCATTTTGGTGGTTGCCAGAGGTTCATAGAGCCTGTCTCTCCCCTCTTCTTAATAAACTCAAACATCCTGCATACATCCATGCAGAAGCTGTGCAAACATAATTGATTACTTATTAATAACCAAACATGTGACGAAATTCAGGTCTCTCCCCATAGTGTTTTATTTTTTAGCATAGTAAGCAAGTCTGGGTGCTTAAACTGCAAGCCAAGTAATTTTTTTATCTTATTGTTAGTAATGATTTTATACGATGAATCATCTTCCAGGAAATGAGGCGATGGAAAGTTTGCAAGCTGGGCAGCTAGTGTGTAAAATTCTTTTTTTGGAGGATGTGTATCAGCTACGCCGTTAAAAATTTCATCCCAACATTCTTGTTCAATTATTGCTTTAAGTATTAAAATACAATCGTCCAGATGAATTAAGTTAACAGGATGTTGAGCACCTTTTACAATAGAATCAGCCTTGAAGAAACGGCCAGGGTAACGTGTTCCACCAACCAATCCGCCAAATCGAACGATTGTTGTTTTAAAGCTCGCTTTCTGAAATTCGCGTTCAATATCGAGTATGGGACTTACGCCTTGTGCGATAGTTTGAGTTGAGATTTCTTCTGCAATTCTATTGTTTGCCTGGTATACTGATGTTGAACTAACTAAGATGACCTTCTTTATCGATGATGCCTCAAGTGTATTTATCAAAGGGAGGTAGGCATCTTTATGGCGTAAGGTTTTACCTGGTGGGATGTTAATTAATAGATATTCAGAAGAAAAGAATTGTTTGTTCTGCAGTGATTCGTTCTTATTTAAATTGATAATAAAAGGGATTATCCCAAACGATTCCAGGTGCTTTATTTTTTCGGGTGATGTGGTGGAGCCGCAAATAGTCCATCCCATATTTGCAAATGCTTTAGCAAAAGGTAATCCTAGCCATCCACAACCCAAAACACTTATTGTTTTTGCCATAATAATTGAAAGTTAAGTCTACTAATACTTTTCCATGCACGAAGAGTGAAGCATGCGTATAAAACTCTTGGTGTTTTTTATCTCTTTATAAAATGCAGAGATGTATTTGTAAGTTTGTTTTCTCGATTTAAGAGGTAAATGCTCAAACTCCATAATTGTTTGGTAAATTATTTCTTCTGCAGCCAGAAATTCTTCAATTAAAATATGATAGTTATTATCTAAAGTCCGGTAATGTCCACAGTAATCTCGTTCGGTAACACTTTTAGCGTTTGACCATTCGGCAGGATTAGCATATGGAGCGTTGATTAATCCGGCGTGGTCAAAGTCGTATGGTATTGCAGATACCTCTTCTCGGCGGTGGCCAAATCGTTTGATAAATTTAATATTGTGTCCACTCTTAATGCGCCAGTCGGTATTGCCAATCATATAATTAAAAAACGCTACCCGATCAGCATCGAACTCATTAATTTCTTCATCTTTAAAGTACTCACCTTTAATCTCAATGGTCTTAGTGCGACGTGTCATCATATACAATGGTTCAATCAAAAATCCCAATTGTTGAAGGTTTCTATTTTTTTTTGGACCAATATCTTGATAAGAAATGTTGAGTAGTCGTGTCCGCAAAGCATAGGGGCTGATAATCTCCCAGAGTTTGTAAATGAGGTATTCTTCAAGTAAGCTTTTTGTGTACAGCTTAGAGTTCTGACAGTGGCTTACGAGTTTAAGTTTGGTAAGGTATCCATCGGTTGTAAATAATGTATCAGGTTTAAAATTCAACATTATTGGAGGAAAGAGGCAATTATCTTTGCGGTAGTTTCCCCGAGCACGGCATCTTACATTAAAAGATATGGAATCATTATCCGAGTCATAAATAACAATCTTTCCTTGAGAATAGGTTTCACTTTTCTTACGAATATGGTTCGTAATATCAAAGCTTAGAGTAGCTTTCAATATTTTATCGTTCTCGAAAAAGGAAGGGTACTCGGCCCGAATACTATCTTGAGCAAGTGTGCTTATAGAAAAAGTTAAAGCACTTATCAGCAATATTTTTTTTATACTATACCCCATCGTAAATATTTATGGCAATAATTTATAAAAAAAATAAGCCGTATAAAAATGATGCTTGATATTCAAATTTTTAAGTTGTAGTTTGAAGTATCAAAACAATGGAATATGTACAGATTTGCGATTGATAATCAGGAAGAATTTCAAGAGGGGGTAACGCGTGTATTAAAGGAGCAATATGCTTTTATCTCTAAGCAAACACTTATACCGGAAAATATTGATAGGTCGGTACATGAAATCCGCAAAGCATTAAAACGAATTAGAGCGGTGCTGCGTCTTGTTAGATGGGATATAGGAGAGGAGCTCTATCAGAGTGAAAATATGCGTTTCCGCGATTTAAGTCGTCAATTATCAGAAGTACGAGATTACCATGTTGTTATTTCGTACCTGGCTGAGAATTTTGAGGCTGATGAACTTCAGATTCCTGAAGAGAGTTTTATTCGTCTGGTTAATCACCTTAATGCGAAAAAGGAAGACGAAATAAAAAGGCTGGTAGGTAACCAAACTTTGGAAACCATAAAGGAGCAGATGGAATTAGCAAGTGCTGATTTAGAAAATTATCCATTTGAATTTTTAGGACCACATACTATACGACAAGGGGTTACTAATATTTATAGTCAGTGTCTTGCAAAAATGTCAGAAACCCAATTAAAACTAGATGACCATCCATTACATGAGTTACGTAAGCGTGTAAAGTACTTATTGAATCAGATGAACCTTATGCAGGAAGTATGGCCTGATTTCTTTGTTACTTACTCAATATCATTAAAAACCGCATCTGATTTATTAGGTGATGACCATAATTTTGCTGAAACCATATCATTAATTACTAACCTTCCAGATAATGTGATAAGCAGTGTTGATAAAGAGAGTTTAATTGTTGGTTTTCGGGCTGAACGAGAGCATATACATCGCGAATTATGGCCTTTGCTTGGGAAGTTATTTACCGAAGATGCCAAAGCATTTGTTAAGCGCATCACGTCTTACTGGTTAATAAGTAGAGAATAGGAGGAGACAAAGCCTCCTCCAAATATAATTTATTCCGCTATACTGTCTTGTGATGAGGTGGCGGGTTTGATTTTTAATGAGGCTTTCATAATAGCTCCTAAGGCTAAAAGTAAACCTATATTTCCCGCTAAAAATGCAAAGTCGTTAAGTTGGAGAAGTACAAAGAGGAATGCATATAAAATACTTAATAGTATAAATATCCAAAAGGCTTGCTGTTTATCTTTTATCATACCATACGAGTATAATGTGACTAATGAAATGATGGATAACGATGCAACTAAATAAGCCCACGTGAAACCAAGGTGTTCACTTAATGCCGTGAGAATAGAAAAAAACAAAACCAAAGCCAAGCCCACCAGCATATATTGAATAATTTGAATTTCTTTCTTTTTAACCAGTTCGATAAAAAGAAAAACCAATAACGTAAGACAGATAATAAGTATGCCATATTTTGCTGATCTTAAGGATTTCTGATAATGATTAACTGGATCGTAAAGCTTAACGCCAAATTGATGTTCATCAACATGGAAACGCTTACCAATCCAATGTTGGGGAAAGTTGCGATTAAGATGAGTTATTGTCCATTTAGCCGTAAATCCATTTTCATCAATGTTTCGATCGACCGGAAGAAATGAACCAAAGAAACTGGGATTAGTCCAAGTTGATGCTAAGTCAACACTGGTTTTCTTACCGACTGGATTAAATAGGAGGCTTTTAGCACCGCTGATGTTTAAGTTGGCTTCAAAACATTTCTTTTCATTTAGTATTGCAATGGAGAGTGGTGTTTTAAATGAAACACCGGAGGATGAGAGATCAGATGTTATTAATCCAGATTCTGGCTCAATTAAAGTATCGTCCAACTTAAAAATGAATTCTCCTTTAACTCCTCTATTATCAGATACCCCAATTGTTACATGAGCGTTGCTCCAATCAACTTCGTCAGCTTGAATATCAATTTTATGCAATGCTTCAAAATAACCATTAAGCTTGATGTCGGCATTATACAGAACTTGTTTGTATATGCCCCTGTATCTGATTTCTGGTTCTACGTTTCCGGTCACAAATAGATCGTTAGGCATAATGTGTAGCCATTTTTTTACTTTTGTATTTTTTTTATCTATAAGATGATAGGTATAAACCGGAATGTGCAGAACTGGTCCTGATATGAGCTGTTCACTTCCCCATTGTTGAATCATTTCACGCTCTACTTGACGCTCAGTTTCTTCTCGTTCACGAATAACTGATTTAACCATTCCTAGTGGGATTAATAGCAGAAGAACTAACAATCCAATAATGGCAAATTTGAATGTTGTGGATTGATACCAGCTAGTGTGATGTTCTGAATTAGCATTTATTTGCATGGTGTGATTGATTTAAAAGTACTTTGAAAATCAAAGTAAATGAATAAAAAAAATTATATGCCTCCTAATAGCTGTTCAAGTGCAGCTAAGTGTTTTTTAAAATTGATGCGTCCCAATTCGGAAGCACTGTATGTTGTATTAGGTTTACGACCAATAAATTGCTTCGACACAAGAATGAGTTCATGTTTCTCTAAAGCCTTTAGATGACTGGCTAGATTTCCATCTGTAACTCCAAGAAGATCTTTTAAACTATTAAAGTCCAGAGTATCATTAACCATTAAGGCTGACATAATACCTAACCTTATGCGGTTTTCAAAATTCTTATTTAAGCCTTCAATAATCGTCTTCATCGGTCGTATTTATAATACATACTTATACCATATACAATGTGGAATACACCAAAACCAAGTGACCAGAAAATAAGTCCATAATTTAAAAATATCCCAGCTAGTAAACCTAGCATTATTTCCGTATAAGCCAAATATTGAATGTCTCGATGTGTATAACGCGAAGCCATTAATAGTGCTAAGCCGTAAAAGATGAGCATAATTGATGCCACTAGTCGAATATTTTCATGATAGATGAGTATAAGGCTGAAAGCTCCACCAATGGCTAAAATAAAAATTAGATTCCACGCAACGACTTTGGCTGCGTGTGTCCAGAATTTGGCTTTTGATTTTTTGGCTTTTCGCCAACTTAAGTACCATGCCGAAGAAACGGCTAGAATAAATACCGTGACTGCAGTAATCATCATGCCTAAAGGAACGAAGTTTGTATTGGTTGATTTAAGCCCCTGTATGTACTCGTTATATACATTTTCGCCTTGATTAAGAACAACAAAGTAAGCAAAGGCAGCACCAAATAATGCGATGATTCCGGCAGCTATTCCTGATAATCCACTTAATGACAAGAATTTAGATGACTGTTCCATCATTTGTCTTATGGCTTTAATATCCTGTAGAGATTCTTCTTGATTCTTCATATCATAGTACTTTGCATTTCAAAGTAAGATATTTTTTTGCAAATCTCAAAATATTATCTGCTTACAATTGATAAAACAATTTGCCATTATCACTGTTTCTTTCAAAAAAACACACATATGTATAATGGATTATTGCACGCACATAGCGGACTTAGGTATATTACATTAATATTATTACTTGTGGTCGTTATTCAAAGTTTGGTTGGATGGCAGCGTAAAAGAAAATTTGCTAGTATCCATAAGATGATAGTGAATTTAAATTTCTATACCATCATTATTCAGTTGCTAATTGGTTTAGGACTGTATTTATTGAGTTCAAAGGTAATGTTTGATCCTTCTATGTTCAAAAGTACTTTGGTGCGTTTCTTTACCTTAGAGCATCCGATGATGATGTTGATTGCGGTGGTATTAATCATTTATAGCTCAGCAAAAGCAAAGGTGTATGACAATTACAAAACACATAAAAAGTTGTTCTGGTGCTACGGAATCGGTCTTCTCATTGTAGTTGCATCTATTCCCTGGCCATTTCGCGAGCAGTTAGGCGCAACATGGTTTTAAGAGCAGTTCATTGTTGATGTCGTTTTATTGTCCATGTAAAAAAGCTTATCTTCACGAAACATTAAACTACAAGTTCTAACCTATGATGTTTCTAGAAGCAAAGCAAGTGGTTAAAAAATTTGCTAATCATCTTGCACTTAATGAGGTCAACCTACAAGTTCCTGAAAACAGTATTTACGGTTTATTGGGTCCCAATGGAGCAGGTAAAACAACTCTAATTCGTATTATTAATCAAATTACAGGACCCGATTCTGGTGAAATTACCCTGAACGGTCGTCCTTTGCAAGCGGATGATGTACACAGTATTGGCTATTTGCCCGAAGAACGCGGCTTATATAAGAAAATGAAAGTTGGCGAACAAGCCCTTTATCTAGCTCGTCTTAAGGGTTTATCGCGTCACGACGCCACTAAAAAGCTGAAGTATTGGTTCGAAAAATTTGAGATTCAACCTTGGTGGGATAAAAAAGTAGAAGAACTATCAAAGGGGATGCAACAGAAAATACAATTTGTTGTAACTGTATTACACGAGCCAAAGCTTCTAATTTTTGATGAGCCATTTAGTGGTTTCGATCCTATCAATGCCAATCTCCTAAAGCAAGAAATTCTTACACTAAAGGAAAACGGAGCAACAATTCTTTTCTCAACGCATAATATGGGATCTGTTGAAGAACTTTGTGATCATATTACGCTAATTAATCAGGCAAAAACCATACTAACTGGTCAGATTGATGAGATTCGTCACAGTTATAAAGACAACCTAATAAAGTTTGATTTTACAGGAGATGATGAAGTTATTAAGCAGAAATTGTCTGGTAATTTTAATGTCGAAAGTATTCAAGCAGTTAATGGCTATCATACTGCTTTTGTTAAGATGCTGAACAATGCCACCATCAATGATATGATTGGTGCTGTTATTAACGATGCGCAAATTCATGGTTTGCAAGAAGTGTTGCCTACCATGAATGATATCTTTATAAAAGTTGTTGAGCAAAGTAACCTGTCTAAAACCCAAAAATAAACCCTTATGAGTAAGATTTCACTTATTATACAACGCGAATATTTAACACGCGTAAAAAAGAAGAGTTTTATTATAATGACCATTATAGGTCCGGTACTTTTTGCTGCCATGATGGTGCTTCCTGGATGGTTCGCTTCTATGGAAGATACTGGTGAGAAAAGTATAGCTGTTGTTGATCTAACAGGGAAATATACTAATCAGATTAAGGATACTGAATATCTTAATTTTAGTTGGCTAAGAGAGGCCGCTGTTGATGATGTTGGAAGAACCTATAAGGAAGATGGATACAATGCTTATATCGTTATTGAAGAGGATTTATTAATTAATCCTGATGCGATAAAAATTTATTCAGACAAACAAGTCACTATTGATGTGAAAGAACATATCTCTAGAAATCTGGAGAAGCATTTAGAGAAGCAAAAATTAAATAGTTACCAAATAGATGGATTAGATGCTATAATTAAAAATATTCATGATGTTCGTGTAAATGTCAAAACCATAAAGATTAGTAAAGATGGCGAAGAAACGGAGAGCTCAGATATTGTAGTGATGATTGCAGCTATTTTCTTTGCAATGCTAATATATATGTTTGTATTGGTTTACGGGATGCAGGTTATGCGCGGTGTAATGGAAGAAAAAGTGAGTCGTATTGTTGAGGTCATTATTTCTTCGGTAAAACCATTTCAGCTGATGATGGGAAAAATTATCGGTATTGCATTGGTAGCTTTAACGCAGTTTATGTTATGGGTTGTGTTAACCTTAATGATTGCAACGGCAATTAATGCTGTCTTTTCTGGTCAAACAGATGTTATGAATACTGGTAATCAAATGGAAATGTTGCAATCTGCGGATGCTCAACAGGTGTCCGGTGAGATGTCGGAAATTGGCAAAAGCGTTAGCAATATTTTTGATAAAATATTAACACTTGATCTTGTTGCGAACTTACTTTCCTTTGTGTTTTATTTTTTAGGCGGATATCTATTGTATGCAAGTTTATTTGCAGCTCTAGGAGCAGCTTTGGATAATGAAGCAGATAGTCAGCAATTTGTGATGCCCGTAATGATGCCTCTGATTTTATCAATTTATGTTGCTATGGCTGCCTTCCGAAGTCCAGATGGTGATTTG
>Ga0070725_10001899_pt1 | contig 11266 bp, 10 predicted proteins | sample tdDd002_FD_69781 | JGI IMG/M metagenome (GOLD analysis project Ga0070725, IMG submission 69781) | Marine sediment microbial communities from the Atlantic coast under amendment with organic carbon and nitrate - tdDd00.2 | ecosystem: Environmental > Aquatic > Marine > Coastal > Sediment | place... | reverse complement strand
TAGAAAACGGCAGAATATTCACCTAATGTATTGCCATCTTCACGGCCTACACCTACATAGGAATAATCTGATAAACATTCATCCAGGGCTAGTATCCAATCATAATCCGCCTCTTGTACAGAAATAATATCTGACTCATAGCTATTTAATCGCTTGATCATTTGATCCTTTCTTGAAGGCCAGTCTTCTAAGTTACTTGTAGAATACTCTAAGTTATAAAATACAATCCTTAAGTGTGCTTTATCAGGTAGTTCCTTTAAGTTGGGTATATAAAGAAAATACAATCCGAGTATCAAAAGTATTAATAATATTTTTTTCATCCTTTCATTACTAATACGATTGACACTTCATATTTTGTGCAGACAATTATCTTTTTGTATAAGTTAAGATAGTAATGCCATCATCTAGGTTTACTTGATCTAAATGTAAATCAATTTTTCCATAATTACTGTTAAACAGTCTTCTACCTTCACCAAGAATAGTAGGTATAATTGCTATGATATATTGGTCAATTGCATCAGCTTTAACAAAGTGGTCTGTTAAACCTGAACCACCAAACAACCAGATATCCTTACCTACCTCTCCACTTAGTTCTTTTATCTGAGAAACTATATCTCCACTAATAAATTCTGTATTCTTAAAGGGTGTCAATTGTCTTGTAGTGGCAACGATTTTATGGTGATTATCAAATGATTCAAGTCCTGATAATATACAATCTTCATAAGCCAGCGATCCCATTACAATGGTGTCAACCGAATCTAAAAATGCATCAAAATCAAACTTATTGTCAGTATCTAAAGTCCTATCATCTTGTCCTAAAATCCAATCGAATCCACCAGCTTCATCACAAATGTAACCATCTAAGCTCATAGCCAAATTTAATACTATTTTTCTCATGTCCACCTCCAATAAATATATACCACATTATGATTCTATAACTCAAAAAAGACTGATTCTCTCTACTCAAAATACAAGCAAGAAAATCAGTCCAGCAATGTAGGCTAATTAATGATTACCACAAGAATCATGATGAGCATGTTCTTTACATACAGAATTTGTTGATACTAAACGCCCTTCATTATATGCATTAATTGCACCTGCTACACTACCTGTTACACCTACAATAACATCAATGTCATTTTGTCTAAAAAGTGTTTGAGCTGATGCTCCCATACCACCTACTATGATAACACTGGTGCCTTGTTCAGATAAAAACTTAGGTAAAAAACCTGGTTTATGTCCTGGATTTACTAAAAACTCATCATTCTGGATTTTACCATCTACTACCTCAAAAACCTGAAATCCTTCGCAATGTCCGAAGTGACCTGATACATTTGTCCCATCTTTTGCTACAGCTATTTTCATATTAATACACCCTTTCTATTTAACTTTTCCCAAATACTTATTATAGCATCACCTGCAGGCGCAAGCTTAAAACTCACAATTGGAAGACCTTTATTTATAGCTTCATTCACATGAGAGTCAAAAGGTATTTTACCTATAACTTCTAGTTGATTACTTTTACAGTAATCCTCTATTTTATCTGTCATATCTTGGTTGATATCAAACTTATTGATGACTACAAAGGTTTTAATACCAAAGTGTTCTGTGAGCTGTTTTATTCTTATGAAGTCCTCAAATCCGGAATAAGTTGGCTCTGTCACTATAATAGAATAATCACAACCTGTTATAGATGCCATGACAGAACAACCTGTACCAGGTGATCCGTCTATAATATAGTTTTTTGAACTTTTAATCCCTTTAGCTTTCTTTCTTACATCACTAACTAACTTGCCTGAGCCTTCTGCACCTGGTAATAAGTCTGCACTAGATAAGAAACCTTTATTCGATTGACTTATATATGTTTGACCAGTTGTTTCATCAATTAGTGATATGGCCAGATTCAAACATACTTGACGACAAGCACCACAACCTTCACACCTCAAGGTATTTACTTTAAATATATGTCCTTTGTCTATTGCTCCATACCTACAAACCTCAAAGCAAGCACCACAAGCATTGCATTTGTTCTGATCAATAGTTGCAACTTTTGCGCCTATAAAATCTTTTGATTCTACTAATTGACCACCGAACATCAAATGAAGGTTAGAGGCATCCACATCACAATCTACTTTAACAAAACTTTCGTGACTTAAGTAGGCAAGTGAAGAAGTAAGGGTTGTTTTACCTGTGCCACCTTTCCCACTAATTACAACGAGTTCCACAAGCATCCCTCCCTTTTATTTGATTCATTATAGTCTGACCTAAAAGCTCAAATGACTGAAGATACTCCTCGTTTTCTATAAGAAGTTTCCCCTTAGAATAAAGTACTGCAGCCTCCTTAGAAAAAGGTATCTTACCTAGTAATTTAAACTGATTTTCCTCACAGAATATATCTATCATACGAGTTTCTTGAATCGATCTGTTGACTACAATACCAAAAGGAATATTCATATCCTTAACTAAATCTGCAGCCAACTTTAAATCATGTAGTCCAAACTTTGTAGGTTCAGTGACTAAAACAGCATAATCTGCTCCATCTAATGTTTTCACAACACTACAAGAAGTACCTGGTGAGGAATCGTAAATTACATGATCATCCTTAGACAATATCTTCAATTGACTTATGATTGGTCCACCCATAGGTTCGCCAACATTTAATTTACCACTCTTAAACCCGTGACCGATTGATATGGTACCTATTTTTCTACCCACTTCTGAAATGGCACCATTTTTACAAACAAGTGAACACGTCCCACAGCCATGACATAATTCTTCAAATAATGTTAAACCATCTAATACTTTAGCAAGTGCGTTGAACTGACATGCTTTAACACAGGCACCACATGAAACACACTTGTCCTTATCAAACATAGGATTTAAAATCTTTACATCATCAACCTTCTGAATTTGTGGTTTTAAAAAAATATGTCCATTAGGTTCTTCCACGTCACAATCTACATAATCCATTTTAAGTACACAACTTAGATTAGTTGCAACTGTTGTTTTACCTGTACCACCCTTACCACTTAATACAACTATTTTCATAAGGTCACCTATTAAGTTGGCGAATCAATTTTAGATAACTTATTCATCTTAAAAGCTAAAACAGCTTCTTCCAAACTTCCTTGCTCAGCCTTATAACCTACTATGCCTGAATCATTTAATACTCTTAGTGCTTTTGGACCCAAACGCCCTGTTAGTACAACCTCTGCATTTAATTCTGACACATACTGAGCGGCTGCTATACCTGCTCCATGTGCTTGATGGATACTGGTGTTATCTAAAAATTCATATGTATCTTTTTCAGTATCATGCAATGTAAAGCAATTACATCTACCAAACCTAGGGTCTATCTGAGAAGATAAATCCATATTTATACTGCTTATTACAATCTTCAAACTTCTGCCCTCCTTATAGACTAGAGTTATTGTCATATGACAATAACATCTTACTCTTCAATCCGGTTTTTGTCAAATGCCAATAACTATTCGTTTCTAACTACTAGAAATCCCAAAAAGTAAAAAAACTGCACTAATTGTGCAGTTTACTCATCTAACATAGCAGATGCGACCTTGAATTCATCTTGACTGGGCTTATATGTCTTTTCTTTTTTTGGAAAGTCCTTATCAAAAGCTTCAAGTGTTTCCTCATCAGGATCCTCGAATACATCAGAAAATGAAACATAACCATGTAGACCATCTAATGCTCCTTCATAGAGTGGCAATGCCATAAATCCTTTGTAGAAAAGACCATCTGACATAGTGATGTTAAATGCCTTACTGCCTTTAAAGCCATAAGGCTCATAATGATAAGGATAACCCAGTATAAGAATAGCCCTACAACCTTGATTTCTTGATTGTTCAATGGAGTATTCGATTAACTTTCTACCAAAACCTTTTCTATGATAATCTGGGTGAATACTAACAGGTCCAAAAGTAACTGTATCAATAACTTTATCATTCATAACAATACTTGATTTCGTATAATAGATACTACCAATCACTTGTCCATCTACTTCAATTACAAATGATAGCTGAGGCAAATAATCTTCATGCTGTCTTATCTTGTGTACGAGATAGTGTTCATTACATCCGGGAAAATATAGATTCCAGAATGCTTCGCGTGTAATCTCCTCTACTAACTTATAATCTTCTTTTCTTTCATGTCTTATCAAAAAACTCATTAATACCTCCTTACGATGCAAGAATATCATCCAAATAAGCTATCCCTAATTACATTTTATCTCGAGAGAAAAAATAATGCACATTAATGTAAAAAATTTCTATTATAAATAGTTTGTCAACTTTATATAGTGTATAATGAAACTACACATTTTGTAAACTTTAGATTAATTATTAAATCATATCGGAGGGTTAAGTTGTACGATATAATCATTCATTTGGCAGGAGTATCATTGTTTACTATATCCTGTTGTGTTTTTCTAGGATATTTTGCAATGCTAGATGGCAAGGAAAATCATGATAACTTCATTAGAAAGATCATGAATACTTTGCTTTTGTTGCTCTTCTCATCCTATTTACTTTTTACTAAGTTATTTGCTAACACCCTATATTTAGGTTCAGTAGGAAAAACTAGCTTAATTATATTTTCTATTTTTGTGGTATTTGTTACGATTATCATCATGTATAGGAAAAATCATACTTTTATCAACTTCAGAGATAAGAAAGATATTGCTCTCGCTTCCATGGTGATTGTATTCATGCTTTCTCAGTATTTCATTTTAGATGAAGTCATTACATATATTCTTTCACTTTCAATATTTGCAATAAGCCATTTGCATCTTTTTTCATCTTGTGTTAGAAAAAAATATAAGGGTGAAATCATAGGACTTATCCTCATGTCATTTGCTCTTGTAATGATTCTCACTATGAATCTATTATTTAAGTTTATACCACTTGAACTTGTTGTTGCATCAACTTTTGGATTACAAGTACTTTCTGCAATAGGATTGATGATATTCTTCTCGTCTAACTTCAATATGAAAATGACTGAATCCAACAGGAAACTGCAAAATAAAAATAAAGAGCTCAATGAGATATATGTTCACTTTAGAAACAGTGTATTGGTCGATTCTATTACTCAACTGAATAACAAAGTTAGCTTTTTAGAAATGGCAAAATATAATGATACATATCAATCTATTGCTCTTATCAACATAAGAAATTTCTTAAATATAAATCAAATTCATGGTTTCCAATATGGTAACTCCATCTTACGTTCTTTTGGTGTAGAACTTAAAAGATGGCATGGGAAACATGGTGATGTTTATCGTTTCGATTCTGATCAATTTTTAGTTTGTTCTGTTGAAAATGCAAACGACTTAAAAACTCGTCTTATCAATCGTAAAATAGAAATTTTAAATTGTGAAATTCCAATTCATTACTATGCAGGTGTTTCAAATAGAGTAAAACACTATGACTTATTTGAAGCTTTAAACATGCTTGAGTATGTTACACAAAGAGCTAAAGATGAAAAGAACAATGTCCTTCTTCTAAGTGAAAATGAATACAATCAATCTAAGGAAGATGCAGACATGCTTTTAAACCTAAAAAAGGCAATCTCAGATAAAGTATTCACAGTTCATTATCAACCTAAATACAGTCCAATAGATGAAACCATCGTATCATATGAAGCACTAGCTCGTTGGTATGATAAGGAAAAGTACATATCACCAGCTATATTCATACCACTGGCTGAAAAGGAAGGCCTAATTGACAACATTGCGGTTTCGATAATTAAACAAGTATTTAGAGATATGTCAAGTAACTGGCATAAAGGCAAATGTATTTCTATTAATTTAACAGTTATGGAATTACTTGATGAAAACTTCCTTCAATTTATAATTGATACCGCTAGGATCTATGATGTTGAACCTTCTGAAGTGACTTTAGAAGTGACAGAGTCTATGTTCGATTATGATATGTACCATTTAAAACAATCTATAGACCTTTTGAAGGCTAATGGATTTAAGATTTCTCTAGATGATTTTGGTTCTGGGGCTTCTTCTTTATATCGGTTTGCAAAACTTGATTTCGACGAAATCAAGTTTGATAAGTCATTTGTTAGTGAAATGATGACAGATGAAAAGGTCATGACAACATTTACTAAATCAGTTGAACTATTCAAGGCATATAATATGAATATTGTAGCAGAAGGTGTAGAAACTATTGATCAGTTAAACTTTCTTAAAACATTACCTATTGATCAGATTCAAGGTTATTACTTCTCAAAACCATTACCTCTTGACAAGGTAATGGTTCTATAATAGTTTAATCCACAAGTGTATTTGTGGATTTTTAATTTTCCGAAGTGAGAAAATCATTTAAACTTTTTTGCCAAACTAAAAATTAGAATTTTCCGTCAACTAGTGATATATTTATTTATAGATAGTAAAGGAGGAATGAGGCTATGATAATACTACGAGAATGGTACAAGAATAACGGAAAAGATGATGAATGGTTTCGAATTAAAGAATATGTCGCTAAGCTAATATCCGATTTTGAAAACTTAGATGATATTACTGATGAAGATCTTCAAATGTATCTAGAAAAACTTAGGAATAAAGATCAACTGAATCTAGAAGTCATACTCGGTCTAGCAAGATTATTTAAACTCAATAACAATCATCAACAATATATTTATTTCACTAAACTACTTGGAGGACATGGCGTTTTGGAAAGTATACATCATAAGGCCACCGTTCAACTGGGTCAAGTTGCAGCGGATAATATTTTTTATGGATGTTTTCCTGATATTGCAACTGCGCCTAAAAATCTGCCTGACTATATCGAACGACTTATGAAGAATCTAAACACCCTAGATGAAAATACTTGTAACAATATACTGGCAGACAATCACCACAACATACCTGAAATAGCATTTGAAAACGATATAGAACTCTACAAAAAATCTGCTTGTCTTGATGACTTTTTGAAGCAAAGACATGAAAATAAAATCTCAGAACTTGAAAAACATATGGAAGAAAATAAGGTTTGGTTTGAACAGATTATTACACAAGATGTAATCGACTTTGTTAGAAAGAATCAAGAAGTTTTATCTGCAGTACATAAAGATAATTGTTTGTATGTCACTAAAATACCTTATGATACAAAAGCATATTTAAATGCAGAAAATGATATTGAAAGAAGATATCATTATTGCCATTGTCCCTTTGTTAAAGAAAGTATTCTTTTAGACAAGCATATAGATGAAAAGTGGTGTAACTGTAGTGGCGGTTTTGCTAAATATCCATTTGAAGTAATTTTTAATCAAACCTTGGAGGTTGAAGTATTAGAAAGTGTTTTAAAAGGTAATCAAGTTTGTCGATTTAAGATAAAAAATATAAACACACTATGAAAATTAAAAGTGTAGCAGTCATCAAACTGCTACACTAGTTTTTTATTCAACCGTTACTGATTTGGCTAAATTTCTTGGCTTATCAACATCGTTACCTCTTGCAACTGATACATAGTATGCAAATAGCTGCATAGGAATAACACTTAATAGTGGTGCTAATGATTCTAACGTTTTAGGAATAAAGATTACTTCATCTGCAGTCTTTAGAATTTCATCATCACCTTCCATAGCTACTGCTACGACATGAGCACCTCTCGCCTTAACTTCTACAATATTAGATAACATTTTATCATATAAGTGTTGTTGCGTTGCTAAAGCTACTACTAATGTGCCATCTTCAATTAAGGCAATTGTACCGTGTTTTAATTCTCCAGCTGCAATTGCAAATGAATTGATGTACGAGATTTCTTTAAACTTAAGCGATGCTTCATATGCAGAATAAAGATCAACACCTCTACCCATGAAAAATACACTTTCGTTGTTAAATTGAGAATCAGCAAACTCTTGTACTTTGTTACTCTGCTCTAATATTGATTCAATAAAGTCTGGCATCTTATGAAGTTCATTTATGACTTGATCAGATACTTCTTTAGGTAGAGTACCATAGATTTGACCTAACTTAAGTGCTAGTAAATAGAATACTAATGCCTGTGATGTATAAGCTTTTGTAGAAGCAACACCAATCTCAGGACCAGCCCATGTGTATAAAATTCCATGAGAGTCTCTAGCTACAGAAGATCCTACTACATTTACAACAGATAGGATTGTTGCACCCTTTCTTTTTGCCTCTCTTAGAGACTGTAAAGTATCTAAAGTTTCACCAGATTGAGATACTGCAATAAACAATGAATTTTCATCAATAAAGGTCTCTTTATATCTAAACTCAGATGCAATTTCTACTTCTACTGGTACTTTTGCAAACTTCTCTATTGCATACTTACCAATTAAACCGGCATGATATGCTGTACCACATGCTACAACATAAATCTTATTGAATGATTTAATTTGCTCATCTGTTAAATCTAAACCTTCTAATGTAATGCCATTACTTGCATCAATTCTTCTACTAAGAGTTTCTTTAACTGATTGAGGCTGCTCGTGAATTTCTTTCAATGTGAAGTGAGTGTACCCTTCTTTTTCAGCTGCTTCAGCGTCCCAAGTTACATTAAATACTTCTCTATCTACTGGTTGTCTAAACTCATCAAAAATTTGAATCTTGTCTTTAGTTAATAATACAAACTCATCATTTTCAATAAAATGAACCTTACGAGTATATTTTAAAAGTGCTGGAATATCTGAAGCTAAGAACTGCTCACCTTCACCTATACCAACGATTAATGGACTGTCTTTTCTAACCGCTATAATCTTATCTGGCTCGTCTTGAGATATAACAGAGATTGCATATGCACCTTCCATTCTATCAACAGCCTTATAAACAGCATCCATTAAATCACCTTCATAGTAATAACTGATTAAATGTGCAATAACTTCTGAATCCGTTTCAGACTTAAAGCTTACTTCAGACACTTCATTTAACCATTCTTTAATTTTGAGGTAATTCTCAATAATACCATTGTGAATTACTGCAATAGAATTTACTGTATCACAGTGTGGATGGGCATTTAACTCTGTTGGAGCACCATGTGTTGCCCAACGTGTATGTCCTATACCGATGACTGAATTATGGTTGTTTACATCTAATTCTTCTTCTAATCCTGCTAAACGACCTTTTCTCTTCTTTACAAATAATGATGCATTATCTAATAGTGCGATTCCTGCTGAATCATAACCTCTATACTCTAATTTTGATAAACCATTTAATAACACTGGTAACGCCTTATTCTCACCAATGTATCCTACTATTCCACACATATTCTTTCCTTTCAAAAACAACAAAAAGAACCATAAGGTTCCTTACACTAAGTTCCATACGTTTTTGCTCACCAGTTGAATTTGTCCTATCAATCACTTGATAGTTTTGCCAACTTTTTTGGTGTGAGTTCACCACGGGGCACCCGCCGAATCTTTCGATAAAACCCCGTCCTCGTCAACTGTATCTACAGTCCAGGCGCTTGACATTCAGTTTTCATTTATCATCTTATAATATCACCTCTCCTTTCGCATCTATTAAATTATATCATACAGCAATCTAGGAATATATATTTTAGAAAAAAAAGTCAAAAAAAATGGAACTTTTTTTAGTAAATCACGTCATATGTACATGAAGACAACACAAAGGAGAAAACAATGAATAAGAAAAATATAGTTATTGGAATGGTTACAGCGGCTCTACTTTTGAGTGGGTGTGGAAACAATCAATCGGAGTTACCAACAGACACAAATAAGAATGTTGCAATCACAAGCAACATTTCAAGTGTATCTAACATCAACGCTGAAGTAACAGACTATGAAACAGTTGGTGAAATCCTAGAATTTAATGGTCAAGAGGTACATATTATCACTGGTGATGTTGTAGAAATCTTTAATGTCCCTGGGGATTTAGAAGACTTTTACCTTGGACAGACAGTTTATGTTACTAAAGAAAGTGAAACAGATTACTCTTTGATCCCCTTTATTCAAAAAGACTTTACCAATAGACATACCAACATGGGACATATTATAGAAAGAAAAACTGGTAAAGTTATTTCAACTGATAAAGATAAAGCTGAGCTAGAAACAGAAGATGGTCTTATTACAGTAAGTATTCCAGAAAACATCTACTTAGATGAAAATGTAACATATGAATTTGATCTCATTATGTTTGGCGAGAAAGACTATTATCTAGAAAACGCATATAACATGGATTGGAACCTTACTTTAGTCATTGAATCACTTGATCGAAATACTAATGGTGAATTAGAGATTCTTGGATTAGAAAATGGTTTAGGAAGATATATTGTAGATACTTATAGAGCTGTTAAAAATTTTAATCTCTCAGATTTGAAGGTTGGTCAAACAATCAGAGTATATGCCCATGAGATTATGGAATCTGATCCAGCGCAAGTTCCTGCTATAAGAATCGACTTAATTGACTCATTTGCTGAATCAGCACTTGAATATGATGTAGTTGGTGAAATAGTTGAAATGAAAGACAATGAAGTACATATCCTATCAGGTGATATGGTACAAATCTTCAATATTAATGATGATAAATTAAAAGACTATTACTTAGGTGAAACCGTTAAACTTTACGATGACAATGGCGAGTTAAAGATAGAGTCATTTTTAATAGATGATTTTACTATAAGACATACAAGTATGGGGCAAATGATTACAGAAAAAGTCGGTAAAGTTACGAAGATAAAAGAAACAGCTGAAGGTGCTATTCTTACACTACTAATAGATGGTGAATCATTAGAGTTCAATTTCTATGGTAATGATATTCCTGAACTTGAGGGTACATATGAATTTGAGATTATGAGTATAACACCTGAGAATCATTCAGTGTTCAATTACCATAACCCTGAGACTATTATTAAGATGACTATTAAAGGGATGTTTAGAGCAGATAACGGTGAACTTATTTTAGAAACAGAAGACCTCGAGGGTGGTTTATATCATATTGGTACTTCTTCTCCACTTAAAAACTTTAATTTGTCAGAACTTAAAGAAGGGGACATGTTAAATGTATACGCTGATGCTGTTATGGAAAGCTGGCCTATGCAGGTTGATACTAAAAAAATTATAAAAGTAAACGAAAGATAAGACAAGCCAAGATTCAAATGAATCTTGGCTTTTAACATAGTTTTAGTTTGGTACCTAACATTTCTTCGATTAATGGCTCTATATCCCCATCCACTTGCATAGTACCTGATGCAAACAATGTAGCCATTCCTTGAACCATGCACCACATAGCAATAATGTTAGCAACATAAATAGCCTCAGG
>Ga0070725_10001898_pt1 | contig 11269 bp, 10 predicted proteins | sample tdDd002_FD_69781 | JGI IMG/M metagenome (GOLD analysis project Ga0070725, IMG submission 69781) | Marine sediment microbial communities from the Atlantic coast under amendment with organic carbon and nitrate - tdDd00.2 | ecosystem: Environmental > Aquatic > Marine > Coastal > Sediment | place... | reverse complement strand
TCACTTGCCCAAGACGCTCACCTATCATTTGATGAATTAATTTACTTTTGCCCGAATTTGATGGGCCTACTATATAATGAATCATAATAATCTCCTTATATCCCATTATAACAAAAAAACCTGGAAAATAACTTCCAGGTTTCTAATATTAATTGTTATTAAAGTTGTCTAGTGATTCTTGAAGGTATGAGTTGATTACATTTTGTACATGTGAATCTTTCAAAATAACAGAAATCTCTATCCTTCTATTTCTTGCATAAGCTTCAGATGAAGTGCCTAAATCTAAAGGTCTAAACTCAGAGTATGCACTTGCAGCAAAATAGCTACCATAATCATCTGCTAAATTTGGATTAGACTTCATTAGATAGTTAACTACATTATAAGCTCTTTCTGCTGATAGCTCTCTATTGTACTCATGAGAAGATACCTCATCAGTATGACCTTGGATACTGATCGCATCAATATTTTGTCTAATGTCCGGGTCATCTAATACATTTTCAAATGCTATGGCAAGATTGTCTAACAAGTCTTTACCAGATGATTTGACTTCTGATGAATCCACATCATATAAAAGACTTTCATTGATAATGATGTTACCATTATCACCTATTGTAACAAGAGCTTCTCCAGATGCATTTGTTTCACCTAACTCATCCTCAATAGATTGTTTTACTTTATCCAATACGTCTACACGTAATAAGGCTATACCTTCTAACTTAGATCTAAGATCTGCTAATTCCTCATTACTCTGTTCAATAATAGCTCGTTGATCATCAATTGCTTCTTGAGCCAATTTCAAATCGTCCTTACCTGCTTCTAATTCAGCTTGAAGCACTTTTAGCTCTAATATGTTACTTTCAATTTCCAGCTTACTCACGGATAAATTCTGTTCAGTTTCAGCCAACGATTCCGTTTTTTCGTTTAAAACAATTTCAGTATCTGCTAATTGATCCTGCAAAGCACTGAGTGTCTTCATCGTAACGATTTTTTCCATATAGAAGACGAGTACTAGAAAGAACAAAATCAAAACAACTGTGGAAATCATATCTGTAAAGGCAGGCCAGAAATTCTCCGGTTCTTCATGGTGTCTCGTTCTACGTCTACGAAGTTTCATAGCTCACCTACCCATCTTTTCTCGATAATTGTTCTAATCTATTATTTAATGCATTTACTTTCTCATGACCAGCTTTCATATCCTCAACATTCTTATTCATCTCATCAGACAAATCATCAAAAGATACACTTAATCTTTGGATATTTGTTCTTAAATGATGATTAAATTCTGTGAAGTCACGAATGTTTTCTGAGAATTGATTCAACGATCCATCAAACTTATTTACAGAAGACTTCAGTGATTCTGCAGTAAGTACCATATCACCTGTAGCATCTGCTAACTGACTTGTAATATCATCTGCTACACTTCTAAGACTTGCTGTTAAAGTCTCATTAAACTTATCAAAACTTAATGATAAGGCAGTATTTCCATCTGAATCCACTGCGCCTAATCCATTTGAAGAGACCATAAGATTATTATCTAAGAATTCTTCGATATGTGTGATTAGTGATTCCTTAGAATCTAATAAACCAAATAAGATATTAATGATGTTAGTAAGAATTGATGCACCAATACCAAACATCGATGTAATAAATGCAACAGACATACCAGTAATTGAATTAATTAAACCATCTGTAATAACATCAACACCTGTTATTTCTTGTGTATTTGATAACATCTCTACCAATTGTTGAATAGATAAAATCAAACCAAAGAATGTACCAAGTAATCCAAGAATAATCATCATAGATACTGCCTTCTTTAAGAAACGTTCACCTAACTGAACTGTTTTCATATGGCTATTCATATTCTTTTCTATAATTGCCACTGTATTAATTTCATCAATATTATTGTTTAAAGATATATTGAAATCATCAATTATATCATTCATCATTCTATACTTAAATAATCTGTTTTTTCTGTTTTCCTTGTCTGAGATGTCCCTTATAAGTCCACTGTATGTACGTTTTATCAAAGATGAAAATATGATTGTACATAAGAATAAGAGTACGATTAAAACTATGATTGACTGTGCAAAAATATGCATATTAAGTATTGCTTCCATTAGGACCTCCTTTTGTCTTCTATTTTTATTGTATAGGTATAGAGTTACTCTTTCAATAAGGTATACCAATTGTAAGAAAACATTAACCTATCCTTAATATATAACAAAATTGTGTCATAATAATGTTTTTGTTTATTTTTTATCAAAGTGGGTAATTAAAGAGTGGGAGGTGGGTTCATGAAGATGAAATGCGGCTATGCTATCCCAACAAACATAAATGTATTTAAGACTCATTTTGAATACTATTATGGGATAGGTACTCTCACTCAAAAAGAATGTATCGATCGGTCGTTACTGGTTTCTGGGGTCACCATTGTTTCAGACAATGAATACCAAGATTTTAAAAGGACAAACCACCTTGATCACATTCTAGATTAATTTTAAAAAGCACTGCATATGCAGTGCTTATTCATTGTGTACTTCATTGTATTCTATTAATAATTCCAGTAATTGTTCTAACTCCTGAGAACTCACCTTTTCAAGTTCATGCTCTAAGAACGCTATAGACTCTTCCACATAACCTAATTTGTAATTACAGAATGCTATATATCTTACCACATCAATATTTATAGGTTTATTCTCATATAAATAAGTAAAATACTCCAAAGCTTTTTCAAACTCTTCCTTTTCACTATGATAAATACCCAAACCATATAAGGCATAAAAGTACTCTTCATTGATAGCTATAGCCTTCTCATAGGCCAACTTGGCTTCTTCAATATTACCTAAGTCAAAATATGCATTCCCTAAGTTTGAATACTCAACTTCACTTTCCTCACCTAAGTTTACTGCCTTTTGAGCTGCTTCCAAGGCTAATTGATACTCACCAATAGCATCGTAACACAATGAAATATTATTCCATGATGTATCATCTTCTGGTTCCAATTCAACAGCTTGATGAAGTAAGTTCAAGGCTTCTGTATAATTACCTTGTCTTATGAATTTCAGTGCATCTCTATTATAAGTATCCACTTGATTTTCACATCCAATGAGCATAATCGCAAATAATATTATAAGAATTTTTTTCATGACGACCTCCAAAGATATTATAACATAGCCTACAAAAAAAGAAACTCTATAAGAGTTTCTAATTAATTCTTTCTTCTGTCTCAGTATCAAAGAAGTGAATAGCACCAATATCAAATCCAAAAGAGTGCTTTTCTCCTGCTACATAGTCGTAATGACCAGGAGTAGAGATGATTAACTCTTTGTCATTTTCAAGTCTAGCATAAAGAATTTTTTCTTTACCTAACATTTCAACAACGTCTACTGTTGCTTCAAATGTATCGCCAAACTTACCACCAGATTCGAATCTTTCTGGTCTGATACCTACTGATACTTTTTTGCCTTCAAAGTCTTTTAAAAGTTTAGCGTCATCTGGTGTTGGTTTGATCTTAATCAACTCATCAGTTGAAATGAAAATACCATCATCCATTGAACCTTCAACGATATTCATAGTAGGTGAACCGATAAACTTTGCAACGAATATATTCTGTGGTTTATTGTAGAATTCTTCTGGTTTACCAGCTTGCTGAATTTTACCACCATTCATTAACACAATCTTTGTAGCCATTGTCATAGCTTCTGTTTGATCATGTGTTACATATATCGAAGTTGTACCTAACTTCTTGTGAAGTCTAACAAGTTCAACTCTCATATGTTCACGAAGTTTAGCATCTAAGTTAGATAATGGCTCATCCATTAAGAATACAGATGGTTTTCTAACCATTGCACGACCCAAAGCCACACGTTGACGTTGACCACCAGAGATATCTGATGGCTTAGAGTGTAAATAGTCTTCAATTTGAAGCACTTCAGCAGCTTCCATTACACGATCGTGAATAATTTTCTTTCTTTCTTTTCTCATAGATAATGAGAATGCCATATTATCATACACTGTCATATGAGGGTAAAGTGCATAGGATTGGAATACCATTGCAATATCTCTATCCTTTGATGCTACCTTATTCACTCTTCTACCAGAGAATAATAAGTCACCTTCTGTAATTGAGTTAAGTCCTGCAATCATTCTAAGCAAAGTTGTTTTACCACAACCTGATGGACCTAAAATAACACAAAAATCTTTTTCTTCTATTTCTAAATTGATGTTTCGTAAAGTAAACTCTTCACGACCCTCATATTTTTTACCTATATTTTTTAATACTACGTTCATGACGCCTCCTCTATCCTTTAACAGATCCTTTTGCTAATCCTGAAACAAGTTCCTTTTGTAGTGCAATAAATAGAATAACGATTGGAACAGCTGTTAATAAACCACCTGCAGCAAATGCTGGTTGATTTAATGTTCTAAAGTCATTGATCAGCGTGAATAAACCAGCTGCTAATGTGTATGACTCTGGATTGGTTAACAATACTCTTGGTAGTAAGTAGTCCATGAAAGGACCGATGAACGACCACAAGGCAATTATTGCAAGCATAGGTCTTGCGATTGGCATGATAATCAATCTGTAAACCTTCATACTTGAACAACCGTCGATTCTTGCAGCATCATCAAGTTCTGTAGATATTGAGTCTAAGTAACCTTTTAAGATAAATGTATTACCAGCAATACCACCTGCAGAATAAATTAGAATCAACATCATCTGTCTAGTAAAACCAGGCATAATACTTGAAATAATTGAATGCATTGTGTAGTATGCTGTGATACCAGCAAAGGCTGGAATTGTTTGAATTAACATGATTGCCATTAGAGAAGGTTTACGACCTTTAAATCTATATCTCGAATAAGCAAATCCTGTGAATGATACAAATATAATCGTTAGAATCGCTGTAGCCGATGCAACGAAAAGTGTATTTAGAACCCATTTTAAATATAGGGTTTCACTGAATAAATACCTAAAGTGATCTAATGAGAAGGTAAATGTATTATTCAGCATTAAGTATTGACCCTGATCACCGTTGAAAGATGAAATAACCATTTGAGCTAGTGGATATAATATCGCAATAGACCATGCAATTAATACGGCATAAGTTATGATAAGACCTATAATTCCAACTACTGTTAATGGTTGTTTATCAGAGAGATACAAGTCATTTTTTTTCTTAAAGAATTTCATTATAACTTCTCCTCCTTAAATGCTTTGGAATTTCTAAATCCTATAAATGCAAACAACATCAACCCTAAGGATATAACAACTGTGATCGCAGCACCAATAGCCTGGTAATCATTATCCATAGTTAACTTAACAATGTAGGAAATCAGTAAGTCTGTTGAACCAGCTAAGTTACCATATTTGGTCGGATTAAATGGTCCACCTCCATTGAATAAGTAAATAATTGAGAAGTTGTTAAAGTTAAACGTATACTGACCAACTAACAATGGTGCTGTTTGGAATAAAACAATTGGAAGTGTTATACGTTTCAATTTTTGCCAAGCTGTCGCACCATCAATTTGTGCTGCTTCATATAAATCAGCTGGTATAGCTTGTAATACTCCTGTTGATAACAAGAATATATATGCAGAACCTAACCAACCTTGTAAACCTATTAAAGTGACTCTAGACCAGAAGGGATCATTCTTTACAACAATTAAAGAATCAGAATTAATCAAAGCATTTAAATGCGATGTCAATATACCATCTGGCGAGAACATGATACTAAAAAACATGATTGTGATAAATGCTGGAACTGCCCAAGGTAAAATAAATACTGACCTAAAGAATACCTTACCTTTTACTCTTTCGTTGTTTGTTAAAAGAGCCAACATAAATCCAATAAAAATTGCTAAAGTTGTTGCAACTATCGTCCATGTTAAAGTCCAGCCAAGAATTTTCCAGAACGGACCACCAGCTACACCCTGACCTAATGCGATCATTTTGTAGTTTTCAAGACCAATCCATTGGAACTTGTTTTGATGATCTGGATCTAAGTTTGTAAATGAAAGTAATATAGCTGTTGTAATAGGTACAATAACTATAAACATGATTGTCACTAAAGCTGGTAACGAAACCATATAAGGGAAACCATCTTCTGTGATGTTTGTCCAAGTTTCAAACCAGTTTCTTGCTCTTTCTCCTCGTACTCTTTTACGTTCTACATTTAAGACATCCTTAAATGATGAATATAAAATAACTACGACAAATACGACAAGAACCATGGCTATAATACCTTCAATCATAAAAATGATTGAACGGTCAATCTTTCTACCACCTTCTGCTAAGCTGACTAAACCAGCCACACCTTGACCTTGGTAATTACCAAATCCCAATGCATAAGGTACTGCCACGACATATGTGAATGCACTTAGTAAGAAGAAGAAAAATGATTTGATGATTTGACCATTTAATAATTGGCCTAGACCTGGTAATAAAAAAGTCAAATATGCAATAATAGCTTGTTTCTTTTGAACTTCAACAGGTGTTTTTCTTCTTAAATCTGATATATTAGAGTTCATTACAGTAATCTCTCGTCTTGTCCCTTTAGACAATTGATACTTAAGATTTCCTTTTAACTCTTTATTGCTCTTACTAGGTATCTCATATTCCTTAACAGTAATAGCTTCTTTCATTTCTTGTTTTAATTGAGTTTTTTCATTACTTAGAGCTTTATCTGAAATTAAACCTGATTTCTTCTTAGCCTTTAGCGATTCTAAACCTTCATCAAACACTTTTTGTTGTTCAACTTTAAATGCAGCTAATTCATCTTTAGCTTTCTGTTCCTCTATAGGATCAATTTTTACTGCTTGAGCTTCTTTCAAAGCAATTTCATTTTTCTCAACAAAATTAATGATTTCAGTTATTTGATCACATTTAATGATTGCCTCTTCATAAAAAAGTTCAGCATCATAAGTAAGTTCTACATACTTCTTGTAAAAAGCCTTTGCCTCTTGACTTCTTAATAAGTCCAAACGAAGTTTCAAAACTCTTCTCGAATGTTTACCTTTTAACTCATTTCTTTTTGATGCAACTTTAGCTCTAACATTTTTCTTAAATTCTTTTTCTTCATTAAAATAATCATTCAGCTTTTTAATATAAGGATGATTTTTTTTGTTCGAAGTTAAAGCTTTTAATTCTGATTTTAGGGCTGAAACATCACCATCGCCATCTTCTATTCTTTGTTCAAGAATTGCGACTTCTTTTAAAAATAGATTTTTTCTTTCATACGGATTTCCGATATCATCGTATAAAAATTCATTGTATCTAGCCAAATTTCGCCTACCTTCTATTGAGCTTTACTCTGGTTTATGACACCTATTAAAGACAGGATTGTTCCAATCAGTATCATATAGAAAACAATTATAATGTAATAAAAAATAGAATCAAACTGTCTACTAACTATGACCATCGCCAGTCCTCCTCCGAGAAGAACTGTCCACATAAAAACAAACAGCTTGTTAATTCTTATCTTAACATATGCAAAGTAAGTATGAATGCCGAAAACTACTGGTGCTATTATACTTTGAAAATAAACAGACAATAAGCCTGTAACATAAACACTAAATGCTGCTTCTCTCGATACCTCATTATGATTTTGGTACCAAATGTCGAACAAAGCAACATCTTTAACTCTCATCATCATTTCCATTGAAGTCATAAAGATGATAACACTTAAAGAGATAAGCATAATATACATATGTTTTTTCGGTAATATTGTTCCTGAATGCATTATTACACCTCCATAGCGCTAAAGAAGAGAGGTTCCCCTCTCTTCTAAACACTATTTACACTTCATTTAGAAGTTTGACATCATTGCGTCGAATGCAGCTTTTACTTCTGAGTAAGCATCTTCAACAGTTGCTGGCTTTACAGCAGACCATGATAATACTGCATTTTCCCAAGTACCCCATACTTGACCCCACTCTGTGAATAATGGTCTAGCAGGTGCATCTTGATATGATTCGATTACAGCAGCAACTACTTTTTTATCAATTTCTGATAAGTCAGAGTTTGCATAAGTATCTGCATCTACATTTTCTAAAATTTTACCAGTAGATTTAAAGAAGTCTACCGCATATTCTGGATTAACGATTTCAGCGATCATTGCTTCAGCTAATGCCATTTGCTCATCTTCACCTTCAACTCTAGCGTTAACAGCTAAGCCCCAGCCACCTTTCCAGTGAGCTAATGGTAAACCGTTAATAGTTACTTGGTTGATTGGTAAGATAGCTAAATCTTCACCGTTACCAGCTTTTTCAGATAAACCACCTGTTGACCATGGACCTTCAAGTCTTAATGAGTTAGTACCACCTGATGTGAAGGCACCGTCCATGTAACCCCAAGTTGCATCTTTATCCCATGCATCTGTAGCAGCTGCATCATGAGCTTGCCAGAAGTTGAATAAAGCTGTGAAGAACTCTTGTTTTTCTTTTGGAAGATCAGCAAAATCTGAAGTTAAATCAGAGAATAAAGTACCATCTTCTTTCATACCTAATAATTCAATATCAGCAGAGTTTGTCATTGCAACACCAAACCAAGCGTTGAATGCAGGTACTAACATATCTTCATAGTTTAAATCAGTAAACTCAATTGTTGATGATAAATCTACACCATTTGCTTCAGCGTTTGCTGAGTTAGCAAAGATGATTAATGTTTCTATGTTCATAGGGAATGCTAAGTAGTCACCGTTTACTTTGAAGTTTCCACCTAAACCAGCATCGTAGTTATCAAATCCACCTACAACTGATGCTAAACCTTGTGCATCTAATGTAGCTAAGAATTCGTTGTTAGCTAAACCGTAAATTCTATCAGCTGGTAATGCAAATACATCAGCAACGTCAGGATTAGTAACATCTGTACCATCTAATACATCTAAGTGATCAAATGATCCAGTTTCGATAAAGTTGATTGTAGCTTTAGGGTTAGCTTCTAATACTCTAGCTTTTGCAGCTTCATAGTATTCTAACCATCCAGATTCTACTTGTACTGAGATTGTAGCTTCAAGACCTGATGCTACTTCAGTTGTTTCTTCAGTTGTGCTTTCGTTTGTACCTTCGTTTGTACCTGTGTTTGTACCAGCATTTGTGTTTTCAGTATTTGCGTTGTTACCACAAGCTACCATTGTAAATGCAAGAACTAGTACAAGAAGTAAACTTACGACTCTTTTCATTGTAATTCCTCCTACAGTAATTTTAATCTTCCACCCTATTTAGTGCATGCGTTTGCATAAAAAGCACGCACTTGTTACGTTTTGGTTAATTCTATGATAATATATCTTGCCAAAATTAGCAAGACTAGAAAACGTTTTTTTTCGCTTCACAATGGTTGCATTTCAACACCTAAACTCTATAACTGTTGGAAATGCAATGTCACGACCTAAGTGACTTTATGAAAATGTTTTCTTGGAACACAAAAATATATTCCAAATCATAGAAGAAGGCACTGATATTCAATGCAATCGAGTGCACTTTGGTATCCCGTCATTGTCCCGAACCCCTTGCAACCGGTTTTCTTCTTTTTACTTTTAATGTGCAATCATTTCATGAATAATATACCCATCAGTGCACAACATACACAAAAAAAATACTAATTTGCATTAGTATTTGCATTGACTAAACCACCAACAACAAAGTGATTCATCTCTTTCACATGTTTTTTTAGCCATTCTATGTCTAAATCATACATTAGGTAATGTTTAATTGTATTGAAGTACATCATAAGCAATTGAGATATTAAATGTTCACTTGGAAGTTCAAGCTCTACATCTATTAAACTTAAGCCACTCATTTCAAACTCTAAATAATGATTAATAAATCTTTCTTCAAAGTTCTCATAACTGGATCCTTTTACCTTTAGTAACAAGATTATCATTAGCTCCTTATTTTCATCTAGCCAAGATACTATATATGACATGATATGATCAAGATAGCTAAGGAAACCTTCTTTTGTAAAATCACTTGGAAGCATGTCTTCACTGATTTTTAAACTGAGAAGTGCATTACTTTTATCCCCTACAAGTGCTTGGAGTACGGCTTCTTTGTTCTTATAGTAGTTGTACAAATTACTTACAGACACTCCTACCTCGCTTGAAATTTTCCTCATGGACATTTTCTCGTATCCATAGGAGATAAGTAATTTTTTAGAAACCTCTAAAATCTTATTATTGATATGTTCTTTTTTTATCTGTGCCATTATGACTCCTTATGAAAAAACTCAAGTGTAGAATCAATAACCTTTTGACTTTCTTGTCCCCACCAAAGGAAATGTCCAGCATTCTTCACCAATAAGACTTGAGCATTTAAACGATCTCTCACTCTTTCAATATGATGTATAGGGACATCCTTGTCAACTGTAGACCCAACAGCAAGAACAGGTGCTTGTATAGCTGACCAGTTGACATCATCATCAAACTCCGATTTTCTTACTTCATCCATCATACCATCGTATATTTTCTCCATAGGTGCTAAAGACTCGACAAACTTGATCATTCTCATACGTTCTTTTTTATCACGAGATACCATTTTACTTATAGCATTAACTTCCTTCTTATCTAATATAGCTTCGGTACTAATAAAAGATGCAATAGTTTGTTTTGGAAATAATCTAGCAGATCTGGCCATAAGCCATGAAATAATAGCCTTTCCTTTACTCGACATTACCAATCGGCCCAAAGGTGAATTCACAGCCTCTTCGTTTACACTGTAGGGGCCTGATATAGCACACCATAAAACCAATGATTTAACATTATATTTTTCTGCATAATATAAAGCGGATAATCCACCCATGGACACACCAAATACATGAACTGACTCAAGCTTTAAATGTTCAACAACACTATGATAAATATCTGCGTGTTCTGATATGGAAGTTGCTACATGAATAGGTAAGTTATAATAACCTGGTCGATTGACAGCTATTAGTCTATACCCTTCTTCTTTTAGCCAATCAAGAGAATAAATAAAATCAATACCCGTACCCCCACCATATGATATTAAAATAGGTGTATCTTTTGGATCACCCCAATCTAAGTATTCCACTGATCCATACTTGGTTTCTAATGTTAAAAAGCTTCTTTCAACCTTCAATCTTTTACTTTTAAAGTAGTAGTAATCCAATACTATTAGTATAACTAGGACTGATAAAGTAATAATAATCATTACGCCTCCTTGTATAACGAACACCGTTCTTTATTATAGATTAACACGTTGTCTTATTTCTGTCAAAAAAACACCCTAGCTAAGCTAAGGTGGTAAT
>Ga0070725_10001896_pt1 | contig 11275 bp, 10 predicted proteins | sample tdDd002_FD_69781 | JGI IMG/M metagenome (GOLD analysis project Ga0070725, IMG submission 69781) | Marine sediment microbial communities from the Atlantic coast under amendment with organic carbon and nitrate - tdDd00.2 | ecosystem: Environmental > Aquatic > Marine > Coastal > Sediment | place... | reverse complement strand
GAGAAATCACATTGGTGAGGGCCGCAAGGGCACCTTGGTGATTCTGCATATCAATTTGCAGCTCAGTAATAAACTCTTGTTCGTAGTCGTTCGACCACTCTACCGCCATGTACTTATCGAACTCTTTTTGGTAACCGCGTACGTTCGGACACGTTTCGCGATGCACTACAAGTCCGCGGCCTGGTGATACGTGAGCAATAATGTGGTCATCCGGGATCGGGTGACAACAGTTAGCGAAGGTGAGCAGTATCCCTTCGGCGCCACGAATAGGCAGTTTCTTCTTCGAACTGCTACCACTAGGTTCTTGCGACTCGGTGAGTTCATCGGCATCGCCTAGTAGGCGGCGTGCAATGACAATACTCATTAGCTCGCCAAGACCAATGGCGGCCAGTAAGTCATCCAGAGACTGAATGCGCAGCTCAGCGAGCACATGGTCGATATTGTCTTGTTCGATATCGGAGATCGAATACTCACCCAATGCGTGGTTGAGTAAGCGGCGGCCGAGAGTCACCGACTCTTCACGGCGCATGGTTTTAAGTACCTGACGGATCTTAGTGCGCGCGCGTGAAGTCACCACATAGTTTAGCCATGCGGCGTTCGGTCTTGCGCCCGGAGCGCTGATGATTTCGATGGTTTGGCCGTTTTTCAACGCTTTGCTAAGCGGGTACGGGTTGCGATCAACGCGCGCACCGACACACATGTTGCCGACATCGGTATGAACGGCGTAAGCAAAGTCTACCGCGGTCGCGCCAACAGGCAGCTCGACAATTCGGCCTTTTGGTGTGAAGACGTAAATCTCGTCTGGGAACAGATCGGATTTTACGTTTTCAATAAATTCAAATGAGTTACCTGCACTTTGCTGTAGCTCTAGCAGGCTTTGCATCCAGCGCTGGGCTTTCACCTGCGCGGTGGTGCCAGAGCGCTCACCATTGGTTTTGTAAGACCAATGCGCCGCGACCCCTTTGTCTGCCATTTGATCCATGTCTTCGGTACGGATCTGTACCTCTACAGGAACGCCGTGAGGCCCTACCATAGAAGTGTGCAGTGATTGATAGCCGTTGGCTTTCGGCACTGCGATGTAATCTTTCATTTTGCCAGGACGCGGCTTATACAAGCTGTGTACTTGGCCCAGCACGCGATAACACATGTCGGGGGTTTCCACCACGACACGAAACGCGTAGATATCCATAATGGTGTGAAAACGCTGCTCTTTGGTTTTCATCTTGTTGTAGATGGAGAACAGGTTTTTCTCACGGCCAAAGACGCGAGCATTCAGCCCCACTTCTTCAAGGCGGCCAGTGATTTCAGACAGGATACGCTGGATGATCTCCTTACGGTTACCACGCGCGGCTCTCACCACTTCTTTTAATACGCGATAACGGTTCGGATAGAGGGCTTCGAATCCGAGCTCTTCAAGTTCAACCTTGATGTTGTGAATACCGAGGCGGTGCGCAAGCGGCGCATAGATCTCAAGGGTTTCTCTCGCAATGCGACGTTTTTTATCTGGGCGAAGGGCACCAAGCGTGCGCATGTTATGCGTCCGGTCAGCGAGCTTGATCAGAATAACGCGGATGTCTTGCACCATGGCAAGCACCATTTTACGAAAGTTCTCGGCTTGAGCTTCTTTGCGATCGCGAAATTTAAGCTTATCCAGCTTAGATACACCATCGACCAACTCAGCTACCGTATTGCCAAACTGCGCTTCCAATTCTTCTTTGGTTGTTTCGGTATCTTCAATAACGTCATGCAGCAGGGCTGCCATTAGGGTTTCGTTATCAAGGCGCATTTCTGCGAGGATACGTGCAACAGCGACAGGGTGGATAATGTACGGTTCGCCGGTGGAACGGGTTTGCCCTTCATGGGCGTCTCTTGCTACCACATAAGATTGACGCAGAGCCTCAAGTTGAGGCTCTGTTAGGTATTCTTGGGCAACGTCTTTTAGGCTTTCAAAAAGATACAAATTATAGGCCCAGCTCTTAAGCTTTAAATCTAAAGATTAACGGTTGTGAGCGATGCTGCTTACTGCTGCAAGCTCTGCCGCTTCTTGCTCTTGTTGCTCTTGACGCTCACGAGCATCCAGTACTTCTTTAGTGATAAGACCTTCTTCGATCTCGCGTAGAGCGATAACCGTTGGCTTATCATTCTCTTCAGGCACTAGTGAATCTTTGCCGCCAATTTGCATTTGACGTGCGCGGCGAGCCGAAATAAGAACTAGGTCGAAACGGTTGCCAACTTTTTCAACAGCGTCTTGAACAGTTACGCGTGCCATGAGGACTCCAATATTGTAGTAAAAATTGATATGACGAGAAATTATACAGTCTAAAAGGCTATTCTGCCAATAGTGCTGTTAGCATGCTGCTATATTTCGCCGCTTGTTTGTCTTGCTTTAATCGCTCTGCACGCAAAATCGCTTTAAAATCGATCACTGCGGTGTCGAAATCGTCATTCACAATTACGTAGTCGTATTCGTTGAAATGAGAAATTTCAGACTGTGCTTCGCTCATTCGTTTTGCAATCACTGCTTCGCTATCTTGACCGCGCGCATTTAGACGGCGCTCAAGCTCTTCTTTTGAAGGAGGCAGGATAAAAATGCTTTTGGCCAGTGGCATTTGCTCGCGAATTTGACGCGCGCCTTGCCAATCGATATCCAAAAAGACATCGATGCCTTTATTAAGGTTTTCTTCAATCCAAGGGCGTGACGTACCGTAGTAGTTTCCGAATACTTCCGCGTACTCAAGGAAAGCGCCTAGCTCGATATGTTCTTCGAACTTATCTTTGCTGACAAAATGGTAATGCACACCATCTTCTTCGCCCGGACGCATGCCGCGGGTAGTGTGTGAAACCGATACTTTCATCGCGTAGGTTGGATTTTTTTCCAACAGCGCTGAAATAAGGCTCGATTTACCTGCGCCGCTCGGTGCAGAGACGATGTATAAAGTACCTTTGCCCATGGTATTTCCGCTCGTGGTATGAATAGCTTCCTCGTTGCTTAGTGTCGTGCAAGGAGAAAAGCGATACTTAAAAAATGGGGCGAAAGGATAGCATTTTTTGTGGCTTGGCGGCAATTGAAACTATTGTGGTTGGTATAAATAGATGCTGATAAGCAGAAGAAAGGGGCCGCTTGGCCCCCTAAACTTACTCATCATTACTGCTGTGGAAAAATGGAATCCAGTTTTCGGTAATCCATGGTTTTGCCACTAAAGAGTAGCTCTTGGGTAAGCTCGTTAAAGTTACGGCCTTGTTCATACAAAGGCTGTACCCAATCCTCGCCACAATCGGCTTTATGTAGCTTAATGGTGTTATCGCCGATGGTGTAGCAGCGCTGCAGTTCACCATTGGTGGAGTCAATGGTGACGAGCTTTTGACCATCAACCCAGAAGTAGGTGCTTCCATCTGAGAAACTGGTTCGACTTTTATAGTTCTCATTGAGAAGGGATTGCCCTGTAAACCAAGGAGCACTACCACCTAGCCAGTCTAATGCCGTTGCACCAATATCTCGCTGAGATGTGGCGCCTTTGTGGTGGATATTAGGAACACTATCATCAGTGGCGTAGATCAAAAATGGTATAGAGTTCTGAGCTAAATCTGGTTCAGTGATTTTTGCTGTGTGATCTGACATTAGGACAATTAAAGTTGGCTTGTTCAGCCGATGCTTTAATTGCTCTAAAAACTCATTGAGAGCATTGTCGGCATGGTGTAATACGCTAGCTCTAATTTGCGGCAGTGTTTCATCGCCGAATAAGTGGCCATCCTCTTTTGGTAGGTAACTGCCATGAGTTGTCCCTGTATTGATAGCTAAAAAGAAAGGTTTATCGGGACTTTCATTTTGCATTTCGTCAATTCGGTCTAGTGAAAAGCGATAGATCCCCCCATCCATGTAGCCCCATTCGTTGAACTCGTAATCAAAATCGTAGTCTTTTTTACCATATGACTCTGCAAATCCAAGTGTTTGAGCAAATGCACCTACGATACCTTTACCGCTCCCTTGGACAAACCTAGTATCCCAGCCGCGTTCTTTCAGCATTTGAGGAAGACAAGAGTACTGATTATTCTGTAATTGGGTGTTTGGTACAATGCCACCATTTGGATTGGGGAATGAACACATACTTGCAAACATACCCTGCACGGTTCTATAGCCATCTGCATACATCGCGTGAGAGGTAAGAGAGCTTTCTCTTAGTCTATCGAAGTTTGGCGTCGCATTAACGTCAGAACCGTAGCTTTGCATATCGATGGAGACCCAACTCTCTAGGAGTACAAAAATAATATTGGCATCTTTTAGCGAAGCAAGCTCTGCTTCAACTGTTGGTTGCTGATAAAGCTCCATTTTGAGAGGCTCTGGGGCTGGGGCTGTAATATGAGTTGCAGCCTTTTTTGTGCCATTGGCTAGGTAGTAGGTCACACTATAAGGCGCGTTCCATGCTAGATAGGCTTTATGATTATCCCCTATTTTATATGCACTCATCGGAGATTGTGGGGCATCCATCCAACCGCCACGTACAGCAGTAACACTGAATAGCAGCCAAATAAAAACAAAAGCGCTAAATCGTCCTACCGTGATGCGAGAGGATTTAGTCGGGATGAGTTTAAGTTTATAGATGGCAATTGATGAAGCGATGCAAAGCAATAGCCCTAGAATGATTAAATGATAATAACTGATAAAAGCTGTTTTTATTAGTTCTACTTCCGAGCCCGAAGCAGTAAAAAGCTCAAAGGTAATATGCTTTCTAGCGTCGCTTGCGTAGATGGCATCGGACATTGTTACTAGTACAAGCCATAAACCTGCCACAATCGCGAGGCTACGTAGGAGAGGGCGAATCTCAATTCTTGTGAAGTTAACAAAAAAAGATAATAGAGCAATTGGGGCAGTTAAAAGCGCAGCAATTGTGGCATCAAAACGGATACCATAAAAGATACTGATTACCCCTTCAAAAGAAAGTAGAGGGATCTCAGAAAAAGATCCAACAGCAAGAAAGATAACCCTAGAAATGAATGAAATGGCAAGTAAAGAGCCAAAAATGGATAAAATATTTCGAATCATAGCTGTTCTCAAATATCGAATGAAAGAGGTGCTTGAGATAAAAGAACGCCGTTAGCATCCTTGGTTGACAATGCAGGTTTAGTGCCAGTTGGGATTGGCCAACTGATCGCTAGTTCAGGATCATCCCAGCGAATCGATACTTCAGCTTTAGGGTTATAATAATCTGTACACTTGTACACAAACTCCGCTTCTTGGCTCGTGACAAAAAAACCATGGGCAAAGCCTTTTGGAATCCATAGTTGACGTTTATTTTCGGCTGAGAGATAGACGCTAACCGACTTACCAAATGTTGGTGAGCCTTTTCGTACATCGACAGCAACATCAAAAACTTCACCAGAAACCACGCGAACCAGTTTCCCTTGAGTGTTTTCAGTTTGAAAATGCAGGCCGCGTAAAATACCTTGCTTAGATTTCGAATGATTGTCCTGAACAAAAAGAGTTTTAGTTCCAGTGACTAACTCTTCAAATTGGTTTTGCTGCCAAGTTTCCATAAAGAAACCACGTTCATCACCAAATACTTTTGGTTCGATGATTTTTACATCGGGAATTTCTGTTTCAATAATGTTCATAGATGTGTCTTATCAGTGATTATTCGTATTGGTTAAGCTGCGTGAGCGCTGCTTGCCAATCACTTGCCTTTAAACCCAAAGTAAGCTCAATTTTACTCGTGCAAAGGGTGGAGTTATTAGGTCGCTTCGCAGGTGTTGGGTACTGGCTTGTACTAATAGCGTTTACTTGTGGTTGTTTACTAATAACACCTTGTTGATAAGCCTGATGAAATATGCATTGAGCAAATTCATACCAACTTACGTATGGGGCTCCTGCAAAGTGATAAACTCCATACGGTACATCATCATCTTGATAAATGCGCTTGGCCATAGTGATAAGCGTGGTGGCGATATCACCAGCATAAGTGGGACCGCCAAATTGATCGTTTACAACATTCAACGTGTCTCGTTCTTTAGCCAACCGAAGCATGGTTTTAACGAAGTTATTACCATGTTCTGCGAATACCCAAGCAGTACGCAAAATAATGTGCTTAGAACAATGGCTCATTACCGCTTTTTCCCCTGCGAGTTTACTTTGGCCGTACGCTCCTTGAGGGCAAGGTGTTTCACCTTCTTTATATGGCTCAACCTTATCGCCAGCAAAAACATAATCAGTTGAAATATGTAGCAGTGCTGCGTTCACCGATTGCGCTGCAATGGCAAGATACTTCGCGCCATCTCGGTTAATTGAGTTAGATAGCTCTACCTGTTCTTCTGCCTTATCAACTGCGGTATACGCGGCAGCATTGATAATAACATGTGGCTCAAACTGGGTAACAGTATGGATCACCGCTTGCTGGTCCGTGATATCTAGCTCGCTTTTGTCCACGGATAGCACTTCAGCTTGCCCTATGAGCTGTTGGGTTAATTTTTGCCCAACTTGACCTTGGGAACCAGTAATTAATATCCGCATTAGTTTGCCGCCTTTTTTTGTGCTTCGCTCACTAAGCGTGTTAAATACTGCCCATAATCATTTTTTGTCATCGGTTTAGCTATGGTCAATACTTGCTCATCAGAAAGCCAACCGTTGCGCCATGCAATCTCTTCAAGGCACGCGACTTTAAGACCTTGTACATTCTCAATTGTTTGCACAAAAGAGGAAGCTTCATGCAGGCTTTCGTGAGTGCCTGTGTCTAACCAAGCAAACCCTCGACCTAGTAGCTCAACGCTAAGGGATTCATCTTCAAGGTACATTTGATTAATCGAGGTAATCTCGAGTTCGCCACGTTCCGAAGGTGTTACTTGTTTGGCAAAGTCGACAACCCGATTGTCGTAAAAGTAGAGACCGGTAACAGCATAATCAGACTTTGGCTTATCTGGTTTCTCTTCAATTGAGACAGCTTTCATTTGTTGGTTAAACTCAACGACGCCAAAACGTTCAGGATCTTTTACTTGATAACCAAAGACGGTTGCGCCTTGCTGGCGTTTGACGGCATTCCTAAGGGTTTGAGTAAAAGATTGGCCATAGAAAATATTATCGCCTAATACTAAGCATACCGAGTCATTACCAATAAACTTCTCTCCAATGATAAATGCTTGAGCTAGGCCATCAGGGCTAGGCTGAATCGCATAATCAATGTTGATTCCGAATTCATGACCATCACCCAGTAGACGTTTAAAACTCGCATTGTCTTCTTCGGTCGTGATCACCAAAATATCTCTGATCCCCGCTAACATTAATGTTGAAATAGGGTAGAAAATCATGGGTTTGTCGTAAATGGGTAAAAGTTGTTTCGAAATACCTCGAGTTAGAGGGTAGAGACGAGTCCCACTTCCGCCTGCTAATACGATACCTTTCATAACTTACTCCTGAACTCCTAAACGTTCACGTGAGTATGAGCCATCTAAAACCCGACTCCACCACTTTTGGTTTGTGAGGTACCAAATTACGGTTTTACGAATACCTGACTCAAATGTTTCGGTTGGCTTCCAGTTCAACTCATTAGCCATTTTGGTTGCATCAATAGCGTAGCGAACATCATGGCCAGGTCGGTCATTCACATAGGTAATTAAACTTTGATATGACGACAAGCCATCAGGCTTGTTTGGGACCAACTCTTCGAGCAATGCACAGATAGTTTTTACGACATCAATATTGGCTTTTTCATTGTGCCCACCAATGTTGTAGGTTTCTCCGACTTTGCCTTCTGTGATGACTTTAAAAAGCGCACGGGCATGGTCTTCAACAAATAACCAGTCTCGAATTTGCAATCCGTTACCGTATACAGGAAGTGCTTTCCCTTCTAGCGCATTTAGAATCATCAAAGGGATAAGTTTTTCAGGAAAATGGTATGGGCCATAATTATTTGAGCAGTTGGTTACAATGGTAGGCAGCCCATAAGTGCGCTGCCAAGCTCTGACTAAATGATCTGAAGAAGCCTTTGAGGCGGAGTAAGGACTGCTCGGTGAGTAAGGTGTGGTTTCGGTAAAAAGATCCTCGGTACCTTCAAGATCACCATAAACTTCATCTGTTGAAACGTGGTGGAAGCGGAACGAGATTTTTTTTGCTTCGCTTAAGGTATTCCAATACGCTCGTGTGGCCTCCAGTAGCGTATAGGTTCCAACAATATTGGTTTCTATGAAAGCACTAGGGCCATCAATAGAGCGATCGACATGTGATTCTGCCGCTAGGTGCATTACAGCGTCTGGCTGATAACAATGAAAAACTCTATCGAGCTCAACGCGATTACAGATATCGATTTGTTCGAAATAGTAGCGTTCAGAGTTTTCAATGCACTCTAGAGACTCAAGGTTACCAGCGTAAGTGAGTTTATCGACATTGATAGCGGTGCATTGAGTATTGTTAATTACATGACGGATCACCGCTGAACCGATGAAACCAGCACCACCAGTTATTAGGATTTTCATATGCTATTACTCGATGTTCTGGATCTGTTCACGCATTTGCTCAATCAGCACTTTTAATTCTACGCCAGAGGCGGTGATGTCTGTGCTGATAGATTTAGAAGCGAGAGTATTCGACTCACGATTAAACTCTTGCATCATGAAGTCTAATTTACGGCCACAAGCACCACCTTTCTTCAAGATGTTATTCGCTTCTTTTACGTGTGAATCTAAACGATCTAGCTCTTCCGCTACGTCAGACTTTTGCGCTAGCAAGATAAGCTCTTGCTCAACACGGGTCGCTTCAAGCTCGATTTTTGCATCTTCAAATTTAGATAATAGGCGCTCACGTTGCCACTCTAAAATCTCAGGCATACGAGCACGCACTTTTACGACTTGCTTTGTGATTGCATCAAGACGCGCTACGATGAGATCTTTCATGTTCTCACCTTCACGGCCGCGCGCGTCAATAAAGTCAGCTAGAGCATCATTAAAGCCTTCCAGTAGCGCTTTGTTCACTGCATCCATATCTTGTTCTGGCGTTTCCATTACGCCGGGCCAGTTCATGATTTGGAATGGGTTTAAACGACTTTCTTCACCGGTTAAGCTCATCACTTGATTTGCAGCATTGATCACTTGCTTAGCTAAATCTTGATTAATGCTGAGTTCACCTTTTGCAGCAGGGTTCGCTTCAAATCGCAGGTGACACTCCACCTTACCGCGCGCCAAACGCTTACGAAAACGCTCACGAAGGATAGGCTCTAAACCACGAAACTGCTCTGGAAGACGAAAATAAGTCTCTAAATAGCGTTGGTTTACGGAACGAATTTCCCATACCGCGCTACCCCAATCACCTTTGATTTCTTTGCGCGCATAAGCAGTCATGCTGTAGATCATTTAAATTATCCTTGGTTCACAATTGGTGAAAATTTGACTGGCGGTATGGTAGCACGGGAAAGGTAAAAGGCGAAAGGACGCTACGCTTAAGGGTGAAGGCAAAAGGCTTAAGGCAATAGATATCGGGTAAGTGTTATAAATACGATGTATTGGTATCAACTATTTATTGAGGGATGTCAGCGTAAGCACCTTCGCCCTCCCGCGAAGCGGGCTCTTCCCCCTAGAAAGCTTTGCCTTCTTCCGCTATAATCCTGCCCCAATCTAAAACACCCAATCCAGCTACCATAGGTAAAAGCCAATGCGCCCAAGCGAAAGAAGTGCCGAACAAGTTCGTCCGATAAAAATTACCCGCAACTATACTGCGTATGCGGAAGGTTCCGTATTGGTTGAATTTGGTAACACCAAAGTACTTTGTAACGCTACCGTTGAAGAGAACGTGCCGCGTTGGTTAAAAGGCCAAGGTAAAGGTTGGGTAACCGCAGAATACGGCATGTTGCCACGTGCGACGCACACGCGTAATCGTCGTGAAGCATCAAGTGGCAAGCAAGGCGGCCGTACTATGGAAATCCAGCGTCTGATCGCTCGTAGTCTACGTGCGGTGGTTGATCTTGAATCGATGGGTGAAGTGATGGTCACGGTCGACTGTGACGTGATTCAAGCCGATGGTGGTACACGTACAGCCGCTATCTCTGGTGCAAGCGTAGCAATGGCAGATGCATTCCAATATTTGCTAGACCAAGGCAAGATGAAGAAAAACCCAATGAAAGGCCACGTAGCGGCAGTTTCTGTGGGTATCGTTGATGGCGAAGCACTGTGTGACCTTGAGTACGTAGAGGACTCAGCTGCTGAAACTGATATGAACGTGGTTATGACTGAAGATGGTCGCATGATCGAAGTGCAAGGCACAGCAGAAGGCGAACCTTTCACCCACGATGAGCTACTAGAGCTGCTTGCCCTGGCGAAGACGGGGATCAACTCTATTGTAGAGACGCAGAAGAAAGCGTTAGAAAATTGATTTGATGAATAGCTCCTTTTTAAGGGGCTATTTTTTTGGATGGAAAAGGCTGAAGGCGATGGGCCGACGGCAATAGGTAAAGAGAGAGAGAGATGAAAGCATACCAGCGTGAGTTTATTGAATTTGCACTTGAGAAAGAAGTACTGAAGTTTGGTGAGTTTACTTTGAAATCAGGCCGTAAGAGCCCTTACTTTTTTAACGCTGGATTGTTTAACACAGGTTCAGATCTTGCGAAGCTTGGTCGTTTTTACGCGGCAGCTCTAGCAGATTCTGGCATCCAGTTTGATGTGTTGTTTGGCCCTGCGTACAAAGGTATTCCAATCGCAACCACCACAGCAGTAGCACTGGCGGATCATCACGATATCGACACGCCTTACTGCTTTAACCGTAAAGAAGCAAAAGATCACGGTGAAGGTGGCAACTTGGTAGGTAGCGCCCTGGAAGGCCGTATCATGCTGGTTGATGACGTAATTACTGCGGGCACAGCGATTCGTGAGTCGATGGAAATCATCAAAGCGAACGGCGCAGACTTGGCGGGTGTTTTGGTCGCTATCGACCGCCAAGAAAAAGGCAAAGGCGAGCTATCTGCCATCCAAGAAGTTGAGCGTGACTTCGGCTGTGCGGTTATCTCTATCGTAAGCCTAACGGATCTTATCACTTTCTTAGAAGAGAAAGGTGATAATGGTGAGCACCTTGAAGCGGTGAAAGCTTACCGTGCGGAGTATGGGATCTAGAGAAGAATTCGCTGCGCTCACTAGAGTACAGAATACAGAGCGGTCGTAAACTCCCTTTTAGAGACTAGAGACTAGAGACTAGTACTCTTTCACATAAATTATGATCAGTTGCTTTACTCAAGGTGAGGCAACTGATTTCTAGGTAGTAATACTTGGATACTTCTGCTTTTTCCCACTATCGTACTTACAAACCCTT
>Ga0070725_10001892_pt1 | contig 11282 bp, 11 predicted proteins | sample tdDd002_FD_69781 | JGI IMG/M metagenome (GOLD analysis project Ga0070725, IMG submission 69781) | Marine sediment microbial communities from the Atlantic coast under amendment with organic carbon and nitrate - tdDd00.2 | ecosystem: Environmental > Aquatic > Marine > Coastal > Sediment | place... | reverse complement strand
GTAATAGGTAGTTTGTTAGTTTTTTAAAGGGAGTTTTAAATTTTTAATGGTGAGTCAAACTTATCTAAGGAAAGCTATTGTTACTTTGGTTTCGTAATGATCTAAGAACACACGATAATCCGGCACTACATTATTTCTTAAGTCACTTGCAAGCTGGTAATACTGGCAAAGCCGTTTTTTTCATCTCTGAAAAACAATGGCGATTACATGATTGGGCACCAATAAAAATAGACTTTATTTGTCGCCATGCCAATGCATTAGTTAACCAATTAAAAGGTCTTAATGTTGAGCTTGAGCTTGTTTGTGTTGATGACTTTGCCGCACAAGTTGAATATTTAAAGGACTATTGCCAAAAAAATAATATCAGTCGTGTTATTGCCAATAGTGAACTTGAGTACAACGAGCAGCAACGTGATAAAAGCTGTGTGCTAAATGACATTCCTTTATTGTTGTTCGAAGCTGACGTCATTGCACCTAAAGGGAAAGTACTAAATCAGTCAGGGCAAATGTTTAAGGTATTTACGCCTTTTAAAAAAGCCTGGCTAAAGTATATTCGCGAGCATGGGTTTGAATATTTAGGCAAGGTACAAGCTTCATCCACTAGTGCGCATGTTGAAAGTTTAACTAGTGATGCTAAGGAGCAGGTTGAAGAACAATCATTATCTGCCAACTGGCCTTTAGCTCATGAATATGAAGCACACGTATTACCGCGTTTTATTGGTGAAAAAATATCAAATTATCATCAATTACGTGATATCCCATCTATTCGTGCAACGTCAGGTATTTCACCTTATTTAGCAACAGGTGTAATAAGTTCGAGGTATATACTGACTTATCTTTTGTCTTGTTATCCAGACATGCTTATCGCCTCTGATAGCTATGAGTTTTCTTGGTTAAATGAAATTATCTGGCGAGAGTTTTATCGTCATTTAATGTTTCAACATCAAAGCTTATGTAAACATCAATGCTTCAATGATAAGTACCAAAACCTTTCTTGGCACAATGACAAAGATTACTTTGAAGCTTGGTGCCAAGGAAAAACAGGATACCCTATCGTTGATGCTGCCATGCGACAGCTAAATCAAACGGGGTGGATGCACAACCGGTTAAGAATGGTAGTTGCGAGTTTTTTAACTAAACATCTATTGATTGATTGGCGTCTTGGTGAAAAATATTTTATGCAGCATCTCATTGATGGTGACTTGGCTTCAAATAATGGCGGTTGGCAATGGGCTGCCAGTACCGGATGTGATGCGCAACCCTATTTCAGAGTGTTTAACCCAATTAGACAAAGTGAACGATTTGATCCAAAAGGAGAGTTCATCCGTAAATACATACTAGAGCTTGAAAATATTCCGGACAAAGAAATACATTTTCCGCATCAATACATTGAAAAACATAAGCTTAATATTTATTGGCCAGCATTAGTTGAACATAAAAGTGCGAGATTAAATGCGATTGAATTTTACAAGTAACAGTTAAATTTTCTGATAGACATAAAAATATGATAACAAGTAAGACGGTTAACGAAACAGCAAATGATAAAACACAGGATATGTTGGCAAATAAGCCAATGTGGCTTTGCACATTCGTAAATAATTACCAACAACTATCAACCGATAACCTACATTTGTTAACCGAAATTTATCATCAAGACATCACTTTTATTGACCCTATACATACTGTTGAAGGGATCACAGGTTTACAAGCGTATTTTGCAAGGCTTTATACAAACATACAGGCATGTGACTTTGTTATTAACGATATTATTGCGGCGCCTAACCAGGCGGCGGTTTACTGGGAAATGCACTACCAACACCCTAAATTAAACAAGGGGAAAATAGTCTCGGTTACAGGAAGTTCTCACCTTAAAGCGCAAGATAACAAAGTTATTTAGCATCAAGACTACTTAGATGTCGGTACCATGCTGTATGAGCAGTTGCCAGTTGTAGGCCGTTTTATTCGTTGGATAAAAGCTAGGGCAGCAAGCTAATGTCTACTAAAACCGTTTTAATCACAGGGGCAACCTCTGGCATTGGGTTAGCCTTAGCGAAAGAATATACCGCGCGAGGAGACCGCGTTATTGGTTGTGGCCGAAACAAAGAAAAATTAGCTAGCTATGCAAGCTGTTATTTCCAGACTTGCCAATTTGATATTACGAATAATCACGACATTGCTAAAGCAACGACTGAAGTGAAATCATTAGATATTTTGATATTAAACGCAGGGGACTGTCTTTATATCGACGATGTACAAGACTTTGATAGTGATGCTTTTAGCAAGGTTATCAATACTAACCTAACTGCTTTAGGTGCCTTGTTAAAACATTTATTACCCAAAGTTAAGGCTGGAGGACAAGTCGTTTTTGTTAGCTCAAGTTCGACAATTTTACCTTTTCCACGTGCAGAAGCTTATGGTGCTTCAAAGGCGGGAGTTGATTACCTGGCCAATAGCTTACGCCTTGATTTAGTGAATAAAAGAATCGCGGTAACGTTAGTGCATCCGGGATTTATAAAAACGCCTTTAACCGATAAAAATACTTTTGATATGCCTTTTTTACTGAGTAGTGAACAAGCTGCGCAGAGAATATTATCAGGTGTTGATAAACGTAAACGCTATCTTCATTTTCCTAAACGGTTAACGCTGTTACTTAAGTTGTTATCTTTGTTGCCAATGTCATGGTGGCAAGCGCTTATCTTAAAGGAACAAAGTACATGAAAAATATTGCGATAATCGGTTCCGGTATTTCTGGCCTCACTGCTGCTTATTTATTGTCTAAAAAGCACCATGTTACTGTGTATGAAAAGAATGACAGAATAGGCGGGCATACGGCAACTGTTGATGTGATTAAAGAAAATGAAAACTTTGCTATTGATACTGGGTTTATTGTTTTTAACGATAAAACCTATCCAAATTTTTTAAACTTACTTGCAGAAATTGGTGTTGGTAAACAAGCAACTGAGATGAGCTTTTCAGTGCATAACCGTCAAACGGGTATGGAATACAATGGCCATAGTCTCAATACCTTGTTTGCCCAGCGCCGCAATATATTCAAGCCAAAATTTTTGTTGTTGATAAAAGAAATCTTACGTTTTAATAAATTGTGTAAATCAATTTTTGCACGTCAGCAATATCAAGAGGGACATACCCTTGGTGATTTTTTGGCTGATAATGGCTTTTCTGATTTCTTTGCTGATCATTACATTTTGCCAATGGGGGCGGCAATTTGGTCAAGCTCGTTGGAGCAAATGGAAAAATTTGAATTTAGATTTTTTGTACAGTTTTTCCATCATCACGGCTTATTAAATATTGCTGATCGTCCACAATGGTATGTGATACCTAACGGGTCTCGTCAATATTTGTCGCCACTGTGTCAACCATTTAAAGAAAATATCAAGCTTAATGCTGATATTTTAGCGATTACTCGTGATGATGAGCAGGTTCAAATAAAGCTCGCTGACGGTACTATTAATATTTACGATGAGATAGTTATTGCTTGTCACTCTGACGAAGCCTTGGCATTGCTTACAGACGCTACAGAAGATGAACAGTCGATATTGTCAGCAATGCCTTATAGTAAAAATTCAGTCATTTTGCATACTGACAAAAGCTTGTTACCAGTACGTGAAAAAGCGTGGGCTAGTTGGAACTATCAGTTAAGTGCTGATAGGCAAAAGGCAGCTAGTGTGACCTACAATATGAATATTCTTCAAGGGATAAATTCTCGTCATACTTTTTGTGTTACGTTGAATCAAAAAAATGCTATTGACCCTTCTAAGATCCTGCGAGAGTTCACCTATCATCACCCTATATTTTCAACACAGTCACTGCAGGCACAACAAAAACGCAAGATGATCTGCGGCGTTGGACATACACATTTTGCAGGTGCCTATTGGCATAATGGTTTTCATGAAGATGGTGTGAGAAGTGCTGTTGAAGTTGCCAAACGATTTGATTGTCACTTAGCTAATCAGGACGTAAAAAGCTAATGTCTAGCGCATTTAAAAATAGTCATATTTATCTTGGCAAGATAATTCATCGAAGATTTACGCCGAAAAAGCATAGTTTTGATTATCGTCTTTATATGTTGGCGTTAGATGTTGATGAAGTTGAGTCAGCGAATACCGGTGTTGGGCTATTTGGTTTTTCATGGTTTCATCCTTTGCGTTTTGTTGAAAAAGATTATTTAAGAGGTGAACCAAACGCATTAAGTCAACGTATAAAGAATAAAGTTTCTCAGTTACACAGTAACGTAGGTAAGTTGTCTGATACCACTGATATTAAAAGAATTATCATGTTGGTACAGGTTAGGTGTTTTGGCATTTATTTTAGTCCTGCTAACTTTTATTTTTGTTATGACCATGATGATAATTGTACCCATATGCTTGCTGAAGTTAGTAATACACCATGGAATGAAAGGCATTATTACTTAATAAATTTGATGAGTGAGCAGCGAGATATTAGTTGCGAAAAAAACTTTCAAGTATCGCCATTTATGGATTTAGACATGACTTATTATTGGCAGGTTACTCCGCCAGATAAGCTTGCTAAAAAGCTATTGATAACAATAGAAAACAAGGTGACTAACAAAAAAAACAGTGTTGATGAAAAAATATTTGACGCTAGCTTAGTGATGAGAAAAGAAGCGTTTGTTCAAAAGAATTTATTCGCGATTTGGTGTCAATTACCGATCATGACATTAAAAGTTATTACCAGTATCTATTGGCAGGCTTTGAAGTTATTTATTAAGCGAGTACCTTTTTTAGGTTATCAAAAATCTGACTGACTTTCCTGATTGTAAAAGAAGAAGATAAATTGTTGAGGTTATTATGGAACATATTGAAGGGCTAAATATATTAACTGCTTCGAGTTGGATCGATAGACGTTGCCGCGCAATCGTATTGTCAGTGTTTTCAAAAATAGCATATGGACAGCTTGAAATTGTTGAAGGCTGTGCTCATCAATATTTTCCAGTAAAAAGTAGTGAAGATGAGATTGTCGGTAAAATCGTTATTCACGATATTAGTGTCTATCGCGATTTTGTTAAAGGAGGCAGTATAGGTGCGGCAGAAGCATTTATTGCTGGAAAATGGACAAGCCCAAATCTAACAAATGTTATTCGGATTTTTGCAAAATCACAGCAACATACAGACGCCTTGGAGTCGAAAAAAACTTGGCTAAACAAGATAAAAAATACCATTAGCCATTGGCAAAATAGAAATACACGTGCAGGTTCAAAGCGTAATATATTATCTCATTACGATTTAGGTAATGAGCTATATACGCGTTTTTTAGATGAGAACATGATGTACTCAGCCGCTATTTATCCGTCACACGATGCAACTCTGTCACAAGCTCAAACCTTTAAATTAGACGCAATATGCCAAAAGTTGTCATTAAAACAGCAAGATCACTTATTGGAAATTGGTACAGGCTGGGGCGGTTTAGCGATATATGCAGCCCAACATTATGGTTGTAAAGTAACAACAACTACTATTTCAGATGCGCAATTTCAATATGCTAAGCAACGTGTTGAATCTTTAGGTTTAACTCAACAAATAACCTTGCTTAAAAAAGATTACCGAGAGCTTACCGGTGAGTTTGATAAGGTTGTATCTATTGAAATGATTGAGGCGGTCGGGTATGAGTTTTTGCCTAGCTTTTTTGAGCAGTGTAATCAGCGATTAAAGTGTGGTGGCAAATTGCTTATTCAATCTATTACTATCGCAGATCAGCGATTTGATTATTATAAAAATAATGTCGACTTTATTCAGCGATACATTTTCCCAGGCGGTTTTTTACCGTCAATAAACACGCTAACCAGCTATATGACAAAATATAGCGAATTAGTGATTGAAGGGTTAGATGATATCGGTTTGGATTATGCTAAAACACTGTCTCATTGGCGTGAAAATTTTCTCAAGTCTTGGCCAGAGCTTTCGCAACTTGGTTATGATGAAACCTTTAAACGCTTGTGGTTATACTACTTTGCTTACTGTGAGGGCGCGTTTTTGGAGCGCTCTACCAGTACTGTCCACCTTGTCGCAAGAAAGTAAAAATTTATAGGGGTTGTTGATCTTTCGAGGTTACCTTTACAGCAACTTATTTGGTATTTGGACAAGGAAGAGCATGTGAAGTGTAGCAGGCTACATGAATATGCGATAAAGACTTTATGCTCCTGCAAAGCGACCTTACCCCACATCCATGTGGGGCAACGACGTATAAATTTCAAACAAGTGCTCCTGATATTAAAATCATTTTTATTTAATCTAAATTGTCATAGTAAACGTATGAAGAACTAGGTGTTCTTTTTATGGCTATGTTGTTATGCCGATTTTATTAAATTTGATGTTCTTCAACATTATGTGGGCGGGTTTAGTTCTTAGCGGCAATAAATTTATCATTTATGCTTTGTTGTCGCTTATTGCTCATATTAGCTTTTGTCAGAAAAAAGTTGCCGAAATAAAATTAATTGTCATAGTTGTGAGCATAGGTGCTTGTATTGATTTAGCACTGTTAAGATTAGACATTTTTATTTTTCAATCTTCCAGTCAGTTGCCAGCATGGCTGATCGTTCTTTGGGCATGTTTCGCTGCTACCTTAGCGCATAGTTTACAGTTTCTTGCTAATTCTCGATTAGCACAATGGTTTATGGGAACATTTATTGCCCCAATTAGTTATATTGCGGGTAAAAGCTTAGGTGCTGTGGATTTTACTCTAACAAATATTCATACCTACCTGATACTTTCAGTTATCTGGGGACCATTGTTTTTATTGTTGTTTTTTATTCAAAAACACCTTTTTACAAAGGATGGTTTACATGTTTAAAGCTTATTTGTTTTTATTGATTTTTCTTTACCCCTTGTTATTTGTTAATTCATACGCAGAGACATTTATTCGCAAACAAAATGATATTTTTATACCTCAAGTATTAGAGGATAGTTTTCGAAGTGAATTATTTTTACTAGGGCAGGCAGAGTTTTCTGTGCTGTTTTGGAATATTTATAACAGCAAACTTTATGCTTCATCAGATAATTTTAATGTAAAAAATATTGAGCAAGTGACTTTATTTGAAATTAATTACCTACGAGATATCTCTAAGAAAGACCTTATTGATAAGACAATAGAGCAGTGGAGTCATATTGGATTAACCTCTTCTACGTTTGGTGACTATATGCCGTTATTAAATCAGTTGTGGCCAAATATCTCTAAAGGTGACTCCTTGTCACTTCTGGTTAGTAAACATCAAAGTGCTTTTTATCTAAACAATCAATTGTTAGGCACTATTTCGGATAAAGACTTTGGCAAAAATTTTCTTGATATTTGGCTGTCAGAAAAAACAAGTCAGCCTAAACTACGTCAGCAATTGTTACGTAATACACTTCCAATAAACAAGTCCCTTGGAGAGTAGAAACTATGAAGCTTAAATTAATTGTTGCAGTGTTTTTACCGATTATTATTCTGCTTTCAAGTTGTACTACGCATATTGATGAGTATCAAAAGCAGGCGCCATTATTGGATATTCAAGAATACTTTTCTGGCAAACTCATCGCGTGGGGTATGGTGCAGGACTATTCCGCACGAGTGACTAGGCGATTTTGTGTTGAATTAGAGGGGACATGGCAAGGTAATAAAGGGCTACTCGCAGAAAAGTTCTATTTCGATGATGGTGAAATAAGTTATAGAAATTGGCAGTTAACTAAATTAGCCAATGGTGCATATACAGGCATGGCTGAAGATGTTGTTGGCTTAGCTACCGGCCTGCAATCAGGTTTCGCTTTCCAATGGCAATATAGTTTATTGGTTGATATCGCTGATAATACTTATCAATTTGAATTAGATGATTGGATGTATAAAGTTGATCAGTATCGAGTATTTAATAAAACCACTATGAAAAAATTGGGCGTTGAAGTAGCGGAAATTACTTTGTTTTTTGATAAAGAAAGAGAAAATAAAACATGTAGTTAGTGTTATGCTAAATAGCCTGCGATTAATCGGCTTAAGGTTTTAAAATTAGTTGATTGGTGATAATATCCCTTTATATTACTAACTGTTTTGTATTATTCATTTATAGGAGATTTTGATGATTGTTTTATTCACCCACCCGGTAAAATTGGTGTGAACAGTCGTTATTAAAATTAACGCTTAAATTAGTACCTCCCTTTTTACCCGGTGTTTTGCCTTAATGGCTTATCCGGGGTCAATGATATTCATTTTCCCTGCTGATTCTGTATTTGCAGTTCATTCTGCATGTTTGGGATAAAACAATGAATACATCTAATTCGAACGAAAATTCGATTACTTACGCGTTAACAGAGCTTGGTTGGCAAGCATACTTTCAACAACAACTATCACTTGATGAACTTGAACAATCATTTTGTGGGCGTGTTATTGCGCATCATAGAAATGCCTATATTGTGCAGCTAGAAAACACTCAAATATCATTAGTTATTAGCAGCTCATTACCTGCTATGACTGTTGGTGATTGGTTAATACTTGATAGTAACAAACAATTTAATCGCTTGTTGCAACGAAAGTCACTGGTCTCAAGAAGAGCTGCTGGCACAAAAGTCGTGGAACAATATATCGCAGCGAACATAGATACTATGTTTATCGTTTGTTCGTTAAATCAGGATTTTAACTTGAACCGAATAGAGCGATATCTTGCTATTGCTAATGAGGCGCAAGTAGAGCCTGTTGTGGTACTTACAAAAAAAGATTTATGTGAAAACTGGCAAGCACATGTTAGCCAAGTACAAGCACTTGATCCCTTTTTGGCGGTAGAGGCGGTATGCGCGCTTGAAAAATCAAGTGTTGAGTCGTTGAGTAGTTGGTGTACGTCAGGTAAAACGGTGTCGTTTTTAGGTTCTTCTGGCGTGGGGAAATCGAGTTTAGTTAATACGCTTTTAGGGGTTAGCGAGCAGGTAACTAGCCATATTCGTGAAGATGACAGTAAAGGACGACATACTACAACATCGCGGTCATTACATTTTATGGTTAATGGCAGTGTTTTGCTTGATACGCCAGGAATGCGAGAAATCCAGTTAGTTGAATGCCATGACGGGTTAAACAAAACGTTTGCAGATATTGAACTGTTAGAAATCTCCTGTCGCTTTAGTGATTGTCAGCATCAAAATGAACCCGGCTGCGCGATTCTGCAGGCGCTAGATAATGGGTCATTAGAGCAAAGACGTCTTGATAATTTTCTTAAATTACGAGAAGAGCAAGCGAGAAATGCTGCGAGCTTGAAAGAGAAAAGAGATAAAAGCAAAGCGTTGTCTAAAATGTATCGTTCGGTATCGATAGATGCGCGGCAAATGAAAAAAGGCTATTGATTGAATCATTGTCTAAATAATAAAAGGTGAGAAATATCTCACCTTTTTATTTTGTAATCAGCAATAGTTTTATTAAGTATTAATAAAAAAGAAAAATGTTAATTCGATTTTCCTTGTTCGATGAAATAAGGAATGATCACTGAATCTGTGGCTCTATTAATAAATAACTCTGCGGCTTTAATACCTTTTTCTTCACTATTTTGATGGACAGTCGTTAGGGCAGGTGTTGAACGTGCCGCTTCGTCAATACCATCAAATCCAACAACGCGAATATCTTCAGGAATTCTTAACCCCATTGCATTGATTTCTTTTAATGCCGCTAATGCAATTAAGTCACTCATACACAGTAAAATATTGGGGCGTGGCGTTGAGGTTAAAGCCTCTTTTGCTGCAATTAACGCAAAATGATGACTACTTTCAGGGATATTCCATAGCCTGTCATTGCCAAAGGTTACTTTTTGCTCTTGCATTGCTTTTTTATAACCGTTTAAACGTTGATGAGCAATGGAGCAGTTAACGTTATAATCAGGTAAATCGTACACTCGACAAGTCAAGTTTGAGTCAATCAACCTTAAGCCTAAAATAGCAACATTATCTTTTTCATCATTTATTGCTAACTTAGCAATCTCGTAGGCTGCTTGCTCATTGTTAATACCTACCGAGGCTTTACGGTCGATATCAAAGTCAGCTGTTACAACTTTTTTATCTGTTGTTTTTAGCTGTTCTATAAGATGAGTATTGCGCGGGCTACCATAGCAGATAAAACCATCAACAAAGTCAGATACATCGCTAATATTCTCGGATGCGCCTGAAAACAACAACAAGTTAACTTTGTTTTTTTCTAATATCGATGCAACACCCTTTACAAATTTATTGGCAACGGGATCGGTAATCATGTATTCGACACTATCAGGCAGTACTAGCGCAACAATATTAAACTGACCCTTACGTAGTGATTGTGCCGCTTTATTTGGCCCGGTATAACCAAGTTGTTGACATGATTTTAAAATTTCATCTCTACGTTTTTTTGAAAGTTGATCAGGGCGATTAAAAGCATTTGATACCGTGGCATTTGAAACACCTAGCTCTTTAGCAATACTTTTGAGTGTCCATGTTTTCTTTTCTGTCATGATTACCCTAAACGATTAGATATTTTGAAAATATTGGTATATTTCAGTTAACTGTAGCGGTTTTAGTATACTTTTTTTCTGCTAAAAACACAGTGTTTACTCATATACTATGGCACTAATACTGGTTAAGTTATCGTTCTATTCATGTAAAAGGCTACTTAGCCTAAGTATGTTGTTTTCATTATTTTCAATGATTTGAATAGATGCTTCACTAACTTTGAAATCAACAAAGAGCGTTGCTTGGCTATTGCCATTTTGCCATGTCATTTTTAATGCTGTTTCTCCACCAGATATGGAGAACTCGCCATTAAATGCATTACAGCTATTACGTAACTTGATAAGTTTAACAAGCGCTTTTGATATTGGCTTTTCAAATGATTGCGTTATTTTTTCTTGCGTTAAATAAGGGCGATTAATATCTCGGCCAACGTTTGTCTTAGCTAACAATGTCATCGCGTTATGTTCGGTTAATAGCCCGCCGTAGTATACTTGTGGTGTACCTGGTGCAAAAAATTGGATAGCTCTAGCAAGCAAATAGTCATAATCAGTTTGGCCAAGCGCGTCGTAGTAAGTACAATTTACTTGATACAAGTCGACATTACTTGCAGCAGATCCTGTTGCTTTTCTACTATTTCCAGCACTTTTAATATGGATGGTTTCGACGAGCTTATCTATTTCTGCATTTTTTAATAGCCCTGGTTTTCCATTCATTGGGCCTACGTCGATTATGCCGATACCGTCATGAGTATCTAATACTGTTATACAGTTTCGCGGAGAAATAGTTAGCCACTTAACAAGAGGAGAGCAATCTTGGCTA
>Ga0070725_10001891_pt1 | contig 11283 bp, 15 predicted proteins | sample tdDd002_FD_69781 | JGI IMG/M metagenome (GOLD analysis project Ga0070725, IMG submission 69781) | Marine sediment microbial communities from the Atlantic coast under amendment with organic carbon and nitrate - tdDd00.2 | ecosystem: Environmental > Aquatic > Marine > Coastal > Sediment | place... | reverse complement strand
CTATTTACTTGACAAGTATTAGCTGGTTTATATGACGTTATTAGTCCCATACTATCATCAGAACTGCAAATAAAATAGCAAGCACACTTGAACTAATCGTTAATTTCATTGATGTATCAATTAATTTATAATCTTCATCTGATGCATAAATATTTGAATGCTTACTTTTAAAATAAATATATGTACAACCATAATAAAACGGAAGCAAAAATACAAAAACAATTCTATGATCCATTTTTAAGAAATACCCCAAAATATAGAGCCCATATGAGATAATTATCATTAAAACTATTTGAATTAGGTTCTTAATTTTCATTCCTCCTTACTATAATGTCACATAACGTTCCCGCAGTTCGCAATCGTTCCCTGTTCATCTTACAATCTCTATAAACCAATCACCTATGTAAATCCCAGCGCAACACTTTATCTGAAGACTGGCATGTCGCTAATCATCGTGTTATGAGAAGTTTTAAACGGACACAGATACAATATAAATTGTATTCTAAACATCATACTGATTCTAAAATCTTGATTAATTAATCTTTACACTAATTAATTAATGCATTTCCATACTTGATCATTTTATCAATAAAGTCCACAGTTCTAATCTTTCTAATCTCTACGTCACTTATTACACTTTTAGATTTCAAGTTTCTAATTGCCAAAGCTTCCTCTATAATATCTCTCCATTCTATATACTCACTCGCAATATATGAACAGGATTGGGTTTTTGACTTTATTTCACCAGCTTGCACAGTATATACAATTCTAGATAAAGTTACGACAGCAAATTCTACCCACATATCCTGCTCAAATATTTCAGGTGTTTGTAATTTAGGTAGCCAATAATCATTCAAATTGTATTTCATCGTTTGAATCACATCACTAAAGTTAATTTCTGATAACTCATGTTTAATTGAAGGTGAGTTAATTGCCATTTCACATTCTTTTAAACTCCACCAAGTAACATAATTGATATCATAGTAACCTGCCTCGTATAAGTTTGCACCTGATACATATGGGTATTTCTCAATATTATTATTCATTTTACCTAACATGTCGTACTGCAAATACATACCATCCAATTTTGTTCCATATTTATGTTCAATCCCGTAATTTTCATGCAGTGTTTTTAATTTTGTTACTTCCTTTGTTGTAAGATTTGATTTAAGAACTACAACAAAATCTATATCACTATATTTGGGTTCAAAATTTCCCATTGCAACTGAATTATATAAATATAAACCATAAAATTTACTTGATAATATGTCTTCTGCTTCTTTCCTAAAATTATTTATTAAATCACTTATTTCCTTATGTATATTCATAATTTTCCCTCCTTAATTTCAAAGTATATAAGTTTAAAATTTCTCATAACGTTCCCGCAGTTCGCAACCGTTTCCTGCTCATAATCCACATTCTATACCTTAACAACTCACTATAAATTCTTATGCAACACTCAATCCCAAACATGGAAATGTCGCTAACTGGCGTGTTATAGGAAGTTTTTGTATGTAATCAAAGATTTAATTTACTGTTTGAAAGAAACTCTTATTACCTCAAATAACTAGTTATAAATCCAACTAAAATAGATATAATTATACCTCTAATAAAGCTTATTTTGTTTTCACTATATAGAGCTTGTAATTGATCAGTATTACTCTCGAAGTTCGTTACAATTTTTCTAGCTTTACGTTCCACTGAGGTAAAATACAATTGATTACCCCAAATAACTAACGAGCCATTAATAATTATAAGTATAAATCTCGCATACTCAAATGGTACTACCTTCAGTATTAAACTACTAATAGAAAAGTATATAAGCCCATATACAATCATGCCCTTGAATATCAACCAATAGCCACCAAATAATAATGGCATTAGGTTAATTTTCTTTTTTCCGCTCTTGTATAACTTATAACATTCTATGTAGTAGTCATCCTGACCAAAATATTTCATAGCTAAATCTTGAATTCTATTATCTTCTGTCAAACTCATTTGTATAATATCCCCACTATTTTTATCATCAAATCCTTCAATACAAAAATTTCCTATATGACTCTACTGAATCCAATATCACGAACTCTTTCTTCAATACGCATTGCGCTAATCATCGTGTTAGACGATCGTGCAGAGTCGGTATTAACTCTTGAATTGATACTTCTTTACCATTCCTTGTTCAGGCCATTCTACATCCTCAACAAATGTCATTCCTATTTTTATTAAAACTTTGTCAGAGGCTGTATTGGCATAATTAACAGCTGCTACTATTTCATTTATATGCAATTCATTTATACCAAATTCTAAAACAGCTTTTGCTGCTTCTATAGCATAACCATTACCCCCAATATTTTTTAGAATATCCATACAGAATTTCCATTCCATCTAGAACACTACAGTATTGAAAACCACAGTATCCAATATAATCATTAGAATCTTTTAACACAACAGAGTATTCCTTAGGTACGTTTTCTATGTTATTACATCTCTTTATATGACTTTCTAACGCTTCCTCTTTCAACATTCTAGTTACTCCACCAGTAAACTCGGCATGTCGTCTAACGTTCCCGTGATTCGCGATCGTTCCTTGGTCATCTTCTACACTCTATAACTTAACCAAACACTATCAATCCACGCGCAACACTCAGTTACCGACATGGGAATGTCGCTAACTGGCGTGTTATATGGAGTCCTAAACCGGAATTGACCTACAACTTTTAATTCTCAAACACTTCATCATTTAATACGATAATTTTATTTGTTGCATCCATTATTATATTCTTCCCTATTGGCATAGTGAACATTGGATGGGTATGGCAACAATCTACTTCCGCTAAAAACGGTATGTTATGATCTCCTAAAACTTCTTCTAATATTTCATATGGCTGACGTCCAGTCTCACTGTCATTGAACAATTCATGTTTACCAAGAATGAGACCACTTATTTTATCGAAAACGCCGTTTAATTTTAATAAAGAAAATAATCGCTCTACAGTGGCTGCATTCTTCAAAGAATCCTCTATAAATAATATATCCCCCTCTACTATTTCTGGCATATATTGACTTCCCCAAATACCTGACATTGTACTTAAATTACCAATTATTAATCTTCCTTCTGCTTTTCCATCTTTTCTCGTTAACCAATTATTATTAACTTTTTTCTTTGATCTTGATTGTGACTCCCAATCTATAAATTCATCTGTCCATACTTCTGGCATGATATATTCATGATTTCCTGTAGTATTTTCCACCATAATCTCTAAAAAATATTGATATGTCATTTCATTAAAAGGTTCTAATTCCCCAAATGATGCAACTATCGCTGGGCCATAAAAAGTACTGATACCAGTTTTAGAATATATGGCAAACAAAATGGCCGTCACATCCGAATAACCAATAATCACTTTAGGATCTCTCATAAATGCATCATAATCTATGTATGGTAACAATGAATTTGAGTTCATTCCTCCAATCGTAGACATTATACATCTCACTTCTGGATTTCTTATTAATTCATTCAACTCTTCTGCTCTTTGAAGTATACTCCCAGAACGATAAAAATCATTTTTCCCTGTCAAATTACCTTCAAGTATCTTAAAACCTTTATCTTCTAAAAATTTTTTAGATCTATTATATCTATTTTTACTTGTACTTGTAATAGGAGTTGATGGTGAAAATATTCCTATAGTATCTCCAATTTTAAGTCGTTTCATAATTTTCTCCTTTTGTTATAATCACAAGGGTATTGCGCTAATAGGCGTGTTAGACAACATTATTAACGTGTCTGCACATACTCTAAGAATGGATTAGTATTATTTCTGTAATCTTCTATAGTTTTCTGTATATACACATCAGGCATAATCGTATTATGGCTTACGTCATAATGTGCAACAAAGGTGTCAGTTGCAACATATAATTCAATGCCTTTATTAGGAGTAATACACTCTACTGTATCAAAACACATAACAGGTGTTCCGCCAGTAGGTTCACCAATCAATATCGCCTCTGTAGTTGTCTTAAATCTAGATGCTGCCATAGTACCAGCAGAATAATTCCGATTTCCAATTAAAACAAATAATTTTTCTTTCTTATTATAGTCACTTTTATACAATTTTTTAAAGAATGGATTTATAACTTCCGGATAGCCACCAGCATTGCCAGATAAATTAACAATTATTTTGTCAACCTTTTTATCTTTCACTTGATCCCAGAATTCATCATTAAAAGTCTCCATAGGAAGCTCATCATCCTCAAAACAGACGTTATAGTAAAACATCATCGTGTCTGCATCAGGAAAATACTCATATGAATAATTGTTTACGCCGCTACGATTTCCAATAAATCTCTTCTCATCAAAATACGTATACACCTCTGAATATGGAACTTTTTCTACACTACGTCTTGATATCTTGTCGTCATCATTAATCGTTAATTCTAATTTTCCCTTCTCAGAAACAATATCCAAATACCTTAAAATCATTGGATTAGACAGTCTGCTCTCAACATAGGACTCTACAATATATTCGTTTTCACCACTTATGTATTCAGATAATTTACTAATCACATCACTAGCATCATGACCATTAAATTCAATTACCTCTTTATAGAGAACATCGTCATACTCCTTGTAGGCATCTCTAATGTAAGCTTTACCATCTATAATAACGAATAGTACTGGATACCAATCCTCACTGTATATATACTTATATGAAACATAAGTATGACCATCTCCAAGCATTGCAATAATCCTGTTTAACTCAAACGCTACATCATAATCAGTTAATTCATATGTTTCAACAACTAACGTCTCCAATTCATTTTGCAAATCTTCCTTAGTGATATTATGAAACGCACGAGGATGGAACTCTTCAATCTGACTTACTATATAAGCGAAATCCTCTCTCCATTTAGAGTGTTCTATCCTCATATTGTTCTCTTCATATTTCTCAAATTCAGATATGCAGAATATCAGTAGTAACGCCATAAAAATATATGGAATAATTTTTTTCAAGTTCGTCTCCTATACTATCTCGTTTATAATGTCGTCTAATGTGTTATGCGTTAGTCTATATTATAATATGTACTCATACTCTAATATAGACTTTTCAGTATCGTCTATTATCTCAATTGTAAGTCTATCTATTACAGTTCTAAATTCTACATCAAAACCAGATAAATCTTGTACAACTGCGTTATAAATCTTTTCATCCTTTAATTTTCCAATTGTAATATGAGGAACATACGGGATATATCTATTATGGTAAGGTTTTAAGATTCCACTATATAGCTTATCGTGAAGTTCAATCATAGGATCGTTGCCTTTTTTTACATCAAGGAAAACATAACCATCTGAAGCTCCTTTTACCATTAATTCAAAAGGGCTTATCTCCCTTAACTGATTTTCCATATGCTCTATTAACTCATCCTTTGCAAACACACTTTTAAATGGAAAAACCAAAGTTAAATGTGGTGCTATATAGTCATAAAGAGGATCATGTTTCTCTCGGATTTCATCAATAAGTTCTGAGTTATTAAATTTAGGGAATATTACTATAGCTCTATTTTAGGCTTTTTACAATATCACTAATTTGATTCTCCTCTAATTCTGCATGCACTGTATACTCCGTTTGTCGTACTAATTTTAAGTCCTCATACTCATTATCATAATACATGGCATCTAAGGCCTTTCTACCACTATAAGTTATTGTTATTACTGAAACTCGATCTCCATACTCATTATAGTTGTAGTAGATTTCTCTTATCACACCATGATCACCAGTTGATTGGTGAAAGATCAAGTTATCATCTTCATACTCATAATGGCTAACAGATTCCTCAGTACCGTCGTTTGATTTAGAAGTAAACTTTATCATTTGTTGCTTATCATTTAATTCAATCTCCCCCACTAATGATAACTCGCCATTCTTATCATAATAACTTATTTCCTTGTAATTCTTTTCATACGATGTTGTTTTGTAAGTTTTGTCTTTCGTCTGTTCGATTACACTTTCTTGTCTAATTTCTTTTCCACTGCTATCATATGTATAATAAATCGTTACTATTAATTTGTCATGAGAATATACTTCTTGTCTAGACAACATGTTCTCATCATCATAGTAATGTACATTTTTCCCGTCATCATATAATCGTTCAACTACATTTTCACCATCATATTTATAACTTATAACTTTGTTATAATATAAATTATAACTACTGCCTGCTATTTCAACTTCTCCTTTTTCAATCATCTCACTTACATTAATTTTCTCATCCTCACTTACAACGCCACTACATCCTGTTAGGAAAATCAATAACACCATCATCAACACTAATTTCTTATTATTCAACATACTATTAGTCACCATACTTTCTTTAAAATAGAATTACACAGAACGTTTCCATAATTCGCCATCATCTACTTCTCCACACTCTATTACTTAACCACTTACAATCCTTATGAGAAATCTACACTCTTCGCTCCCGCCAAGTATTGTCGATAACCTCTCAACTTCGAAATTGATATCATCTCTAAAACTCTGCATTATATGTAATATACTTTGACGAGAACATTCACAGATTTGGTCCGTTTTAACATATCCATGTTTACTTAATTCACAAGTACATTCTGAAAAAGCGAGTTCATATACCTTCTGAGACTCAATTACTCGACCCTCTCCATAACCTTTCACCGATAAGCTGCTGTAGAAGATATCCAAATCATTACCACACTCTTCATAAAACTCTTGATACATTCTCAATACACCTTTTTTAACACAGTTTTCAGCACATTTAGAAAAGAACTGTGACTTTTGCTTATCATCGACAACTTCCATGCCTTCTTCAAACCATGTAAACCATTCTCTTATGAAATCATCCATTATCTTTTCCACTCCTTATCTAATTGGCAGGATACTGTTAGCAGTGCATTTCGCCTAACGTTTCAGTTATTCTCGATTGTTCCTTCTTCATCTTCTAATCTCTATAAATCAAACACCTAATATATTCCTTTGGCGTTTAGAACATCTAAACATATTCTTTTCGCAGTTTGTCCGCTTGCAACTGGATGGTTCTTCATATTTAATGCAAAATATATTGGTCCGTTTTCACCTTCTACAAAACCTACGAACCAGCCAAGATTCTTTCCACCACCAGTCTTTCCATATAATGTACCGGCATTACTGGAATCTAACTTAATCAATTCTTTTACTAACATTTGATTATCTTTATCAAAATCTAACTCATTATTGTTCAATTGTTCTAGAAATCTTATTTGTTCAATTGCCGTTACTTTCAATGATGATTTTAACCAATAATCGGATTGTCCACCTGAAATATCATTATTCCCATAGTCAATTCTATCTAAATAAATTTGTGTATCATCAGCACCGATTTCATTAGCAACTATCTGAAAATACCAAACTACTGAGTTTTGGATAGCTGTTTCTAAAGTATGATCCTTATTCCAAGTCTTTACATTGTGATGTTCTCCATCCCATTCATACAAATTATTACCGTCATTCAGAACACCTACCTCCAACCCAATAAGAGTATGTGGAATCTTAAAAGTCGAACAAGGTGACATTTTCTCGTTAGCTTGTTCCTGATTATACACTTCCATCTTCATACTTTCTGGATTATAAATTACCATTGATAAATCGGTCCATGATTGATTTACATCTAATAGATCAACTGGAATATCAATACTAAGTTCAGAAACCTCAATTTCTTTCAATTCTTTTAATATCTTTTCATTTGTAACTTCTCCATTTTTACTAGTATTGTAGTTATAATAGTAATTCATTTCTTTTAAATCATTCGTGTCATAACTGTAGTATATGTTTCCTTTATCATCAAAGTAAAAATCGTTTGAGAAGTGCTCAAATGATCCCTTTGGAGTTATCTCCTTACCTGAGCAGCTATATATGTGTGTTTCCTTTGAAATATCAGTACTTAGAACGGTTATAAAAATTTCTGTACATCCTGTGTACTTATTTAACACTGCATGTTTAATATGTATTCCATCATTCCAATTACTATTAAATGTCAAACCAAATTTTTTATGCTCAAAAATAATTTTCTTGGGATTATTACCACCTGGCTCATCTAAGTCATTCACACGTATTTTAACTATACTCCCATCTAAAAGCTTAACTTCGCCATCTTCTACTATATCAACTTCTTCTATAGAATACTCATCGGCAGAAGTGGATGATATTTCAACTTCCTCATTAGCTTGGTTGTCACTTCCAATACTACAACCTGATAATAACACTCCAAGTCCAATTAATATAATTAACCTATTCTTCATTAAACGCCTCCATTCAATTAAACAGTTACATCCCATCCTCTCGGAACACTCAATCGCCAACACAGGAATGTCGTTAACTGGCGTGTTAGCTGAAGTAAACTTGAGTAACATATCTCATGTAAACACATAGAATATTTAACATTTAAAATCGTTCCAGATTACAGGTGAAGATGATTTATTACTCCAATCACCCCTTGTAATCCCATATCCTACAGAATCATATATATCACCATTGCTACATTCCCATCCATTTCTATAATGCGCTTCCTTTACAAAATTACATTTAGAGAAAACACACCTCATAGAATAATTGTCTTGGCGTGTATTTGCCTCAATCCTATCAATTTCTTTATAATTCACAAATACATAATCCACTAACCATTTTATTGATTCTGTACCAATACCTTTACCTTTATATTTGCTATTTATACGTATATCAAATAACGGTGTGCCATCATCCAAATCATATATCCTAAGCATTCCTACTCTTCCATATTCATCAGATGAAATCCAAAACGTTTTAGTTCCCTCACTATTATAGTAATTATTTTCGAATGCTTTACGAATTCTATCTGGATTTACGTTTGGAGTTCCATAAAATTCCCATGTATCACTTACCATAAATGTTACTAGTTCATCAATTTCATCAACAAATTCTTTCATATGTAAATTCATCTTTTATCTCCTTCTTCACCTATCTAGAAAGTTTATTTCTGCTAACGTCCCCGCAATTAGCGAAATGTCCTGCTAATCTCCAACCATCTATTCCTAATTTCACCATTCTAAATTCATAAATAGTTCCCTCATAACAATCACAATGGCATTGCGCTAATCGGCGTGTTATAGGAAGTTAAATCGTCACTTACTAGAAATTACCTCAAATCTTAATTCGTAAGCACCTATCAAAGCTCCTGTATCAGTTGCATTAGGAGTCTCATAATCTACTTTGAATTCTATGTATTCACTATCACCACTATCAAGAACTATATTCTCAGTCCTAAATTCTTCAGGTATGTAGCTTAAACTAGGATGAAAATCTAAATTATCAGGAATAATTACGACTTGAAAGCGATGGCTTCTATCACCTTTATTAGCTACGTCTACAAATATTTCTGAAGTCATCATTTTAGAATTTTCAATCGATCGTTCAATAAAGATAGAAGCGTATTTTACTTCAATATCCTCACCTAACCTATTTTCACTATAATGAGTAAATCCTATGTAGAATGTAACAACTAAAACTATTACTATAAAAATTGATTTTCTCATAGACTCCCCCTCGATTTAATTTCTTATAACGTTTCCGTGATTCGCAATCGATCCTTGTTCATCTTACAATTTCTATAAATCAACACCTACCTAAATTCCAGCGCAACACCCTATACGAAGATTGGCGTGTCGTTAATCATCGTATAGGGTGTTATTACGGTCTTAAAACACTAATTATAATTAGTAATTTGACTGAGCAAAAGTAAAACTATTATCGTATAAAAAACAACTTTCGCGTAAACTTTCGAAATCATTATAGCCTCACCAATTAAGACTTGTTTAGTAAAATAATTTTCAAGATTGCTGCTACCAGATTTCATTCTCTTAAGAAAATGCATCACTATAGCAATGGTTGTACTATCTAGCAATACAAATAATAATCTATATCCTATTTCCCTTATACTTATTGCCATTAATAACATATATAGAACTTGAAACACGATATACACTTTCATGCATAGTACAGCAAGCCCTTCTAATGAATCAATCATTTTTTCCTTATTCATTTTGTCATTCCTTATCTGTCATTTTATAGTAATAATTTCCTATAACGTTCCCGTGATTCGCGATCATGCCTTGATAACCCTCTAATCTCTATAAAACAAACACCTACATAAATCTCCACGCGATACCCTATTCATAGGATGGCATGTCGCTAATCAGCGTGTTAAATGAAGTTGCACGCGGTTCTCGACTTGTCTATTGTTCCATTTCAAAGAAAGGTTCAACATTATCCTTCTCTATTTCAAAATCACTAGCTCCATAAACTAACAATGTATAAGTTTCTTCGGTTTCATTGTATATTTTTCCCCATAATCCGTCAGAAAATTCAAGAGCCCAATCTGGTTCATAACCTTCTTTAACCAAAACTTCGATTCCAAGATTACTTTCTAAGTCACTATAATAACCAAGAGCATTACTTTTTATCCAACCTTTATAGATTTCATTAGAATCATATTCTTGATAAGCATCTATGTAGAGCCATTCCTCATAAGAATCGATTACTTTCACAGCTTTGCCTACATGAAATCTGTTCACTTCCACACTATCCCTTTCAGGAGTAAGAGTCACAATAGACTCTTTTATCACGTACATCTGTTTCTGATCACTGTTATATTCATATGCTTCTTTAGATTCTTCAAGTACCCATGTTGGTATTACACCTTCTATAGATACTCTTGTTAAATAATCATCCTCTTGATCTAATATTTTCACACCACCTATATTTTCAATAGCATATCTATTCAATTTACAAATCGGACCAAATGCTGGTTTCTGAATGCTTAACTTCCCATTCTTATCTGCGGATTTCGAATAACTAGAATATAACTCAATATCGAAATACCCCTCCCTCAAAAACATCATTATATCTTTTTTGACTTTCTTACTTTCCTCGTTCTTATGATTCGACATCTGCTTCTGAAGCATTTCAATTTGGGTTTCAAGTTTTTCTATTTCTTTATCCTTCGATAAACTAGTGTTATATATAAAAGCAAAGAATAAAGCTATAATAAATATAGATGTTATAAATTTAATTTTTTTTAATCTCACTGTGCCCCCCGATTATCTTATAGCGTGCAATTTCATTTAACGTTCCCGCATTTTGCAATCGTTTCCTGCTCATATTTCATACTCTATAACTTAACCACTCACTATAACTTCTCGCGAAACACTCAATCTCAAAGACGGGAATGTCTCTAACTGGC
>Ga0070725_10001889_pt1 | contig 11297 bp, 11 predicted proteins | sample tdDd002_FD_69781 | JGI IMG/M metagenome (GOLD analysis project Ga0070725, IMG submission 69781) | Marine sediment microbial communities from the Atlantic coast under amendment with organic carbon and nitrate - tdDd00.2 | ecosystem: Environmental > Aquatic > Marine > Coastal > Sediment | place... | reverse complement strand
AGACTGTTGCGAGTGCTATAGACACGATAAGTAATAGCCTGAATTTAACAGGGAGCGGTATCGACTTTTCACCTGTTATTTTAGGTGCTAACAGAGCATCAATCATCCGCGCCGTGCTCTCATTAACGACCAGAGTCCGAACAGCCCAAAGATATAACCCATTCCCCCTAAAACATCGTGCCAACGGATGTTTGCTTCATATTGATCCAGTTGGTTTCGCAGAGGTTGAATCGCTTTTTTCATGGCGGCCTCATACAACACCTCACAACTGTCACTATTCTTATCAGCTAGCTCTATTTCCGGCTTTCGTAGTGTCGATTCAGTCGACTCTGAACCCGATAAAACAAATTCAGGAAATTCGCTACCAGCAATAGCAAATGTTGCAACATGCCCTTGGCCGGCATTCGCGCTTACCTGGTAATCTCTGGCCTCCAGATTGTGAAATATGAACTCCCCCACTTCGTTGGCATCTGTGCTTGCCACAAGATGTTTATCCACCAGCAAATCAACTTTAGCCCCCTTGGCCCGCTCTCCTCCACCAAAGTAGACTTCACCGGCCAGGTTTGTGCCGTCTACCCAGGCAAATACCTTAGTGCGATGCGCCTGCGCCGTATTTGTCAGGCACAATGAGATGAGTATGGCTAGGCAAATAAATTTAGGCATTGGACTGGACTCCATTAAGAACTTCTGGCTTGACCTTACTGATCAGTACGATAATAAATCCGGAGATCACGCCTTCCAGTACAGACAGGGGGAGATTGCCCCAGAAAACGACTCTTGCCGTCGAACTGAAGGCCTCCCCGGAAAGATACAGAGATAACGACACCATGATCCCCGTTAGCAATACCGCGCCACTTCCTGCTAGAAAGCCTAATATCCGCTCTGGAATACGATGTCTCAGGGGTCTTAGCAGCGCGCCAACCATAACCGCCGGCAAAGCAATATTCAGGCAATTCACTCCCAATACTACAACCCCTCCAAACCCGAAGAAGATTGCCTGTAATACCAGAGCTATTAACATGACAGGAAAAGCCAACCAACCTAATATCAGCCCGATTAAACCATTAAAGATAAGGTGCACACTCGAAGGGCCTAATGGCACATGGATAAGTGAAGCCACAAAAAAACATGCCGATAACACTGCCGCAAAGGGAATTTTGTCATCATCGAGTTTTCTTAATCCCAGTACAGTGCCAGCTAAGGTCATGGCGATTCCGGCCATCAATACCGGTGTACCTAATACTCCGTCTGCAATATGCATCTTGTCTCCTTAATTCATATCCCGGACTTGCAGCCAGATCACGCCTGCCTGCTCATGCTGATATTGCTTACCTTCAAGAGTGAATGACATCTCATCCGGCACAAGAGCCGCGATCCCCCACCAGCCTTCACGGGGTAAGACAACAGAAAACTCTCCCGCGGCATTGGTACGAACTTCTAAAGATGCCCAGGCATCGGAAGGTAAAACCACACCCGAGTCGTTGTAATATTCAACCTCTACGGAGACATTTGCCGCCGGCCGACCGTCAGCCAACACCCGCCCCGTAAATAGACTGTTGGTCCACAATGCAAACGGTCGTGTCAGTGGAATAATCTCAACTGGTGTGCCAATGGTTGGCTGCCACTGCCCAAGTGCAGCGAAGGCGTCAATGACAACTTTGGCATATTGGGTTATCACTACCTCCTCGGTAGGATCTAGGTAAGGTGCTTGATTGGTATAGAAGGTATAGGTTCCGGGGCGGCGCAGGTTCACATCCAATCCCCAACTCGTTTTGCTCCCTTGATTTACGGCTTTGAGCTCGTCAGTTAGCTCCACACGAGTATCATTTATCATATAACCAGCAGATACAGGGCGTGCAATGGACATAGTGGGTCCAAGGGTAGACGGATGAGTAAAATGAATGGGAAAGTGGAGCCGGCGAGAGTCCCCTGCATCAATCACTTGAGTTTTTGGAAAAAATGCCAGGAAATGCGCAGCCACCTGGCACGAATATAGCCAAAGGGCGATAAAAATGAAGCTCACAGACACTATTGATTTCATCAATGATAACCATCTAGTTAACCTAAAAAAGATCTGAAATCTAACGTGAACATTCATTGACTGAATATTAACTGCCGACTGAGTGCTCCCGCCCAGATTCCAGTGTTGTCATTAAGGCGGGTTTCCTGACTTCTGGATCGTCGCTTGCTGCACCTTCCCAGCTATGGCCAGTGGTTATGCAGTTCACTTCTCAGTTACAGTTGCGGGTACAGTCCGACATTTTCATTCGGTTCCCCTAATACCTGGTTAGCCAGATAACCTCAGTTTCACAGAGTGAAAAATGGTTATTTGACAATGGTATAAGCCTTACGGCTCCTTAATGAAATTATTTTATGGGATTTGGCAGTTGCCATCACTGTGAGTTTTCACAGTAAATTCTACGCCAAGGGTAAAGTGAGAGTTATATCACTGGCCTGAGTCACAACATCATAGGGCAGAGGTATGGGAACAGGTATATCAAGACAGCACAGACCGAGCCACTCTCACGAGAGAGGCATCGTCAGACAAAGCTGAGTGTTCGCAAAAAAACAGTATTAATACTAAGCAGTGACCTCGACTCTCCTACAAAAGAGGGCCACTAAGATACTCTCAATAAGTTCAGATAAGTTCAGATAAGGTAGTTAGTATTAGCAAGCTTGATAAGGTGGGCCATATTTCTGGCCGCAAGGGTCTCTTTTAGCACATCGATATGATAGTCGATACCACGCTCAGTAAGATGGCATGAATCGGCTATTTCAGACCTGCTATAGCCATTTGACAGCAATGAAAGAATATTTCTGGATACGGGTTTCACGATGTTAAAATCCACTAAAGGGTTGATCTCTTTTCCATGGACACTCGCAATTTTCATATGCAGATATTCTAGCTCCTCAACCATGACTGAGCTGCCATTTACGAGCTCATCTTTTATCATGTCACTGTCGATGAGTAGTGAAAATCTACCGATCATTTCTGATGAGAAGGGACAGGGTACCGTAAAGGTAAGTCTATGCTGATAACCAAACTTCATCATATCGATAAGCGGCGAAGGCTTACCTTTTATATCCCTGTCATACTGCCAAAGGTGTAAGTCATTCTCTAATACCTGTTCAAAGTTTCTGTCTTTGACTATCCAGCGATTCCCCCAACAGCGCCAGTAACTCAACGCATTGGCGGAGCTTGCATAGATATGTTTTCTGCCGGCGACTTTTTGATGAATTATTGTTTTAGAGCTGTAATGAGAAAATCGAGGTTTATGGTCAACCAAATCGATACAATAGGCGATATCTGATATTTGATATTTCTTACAAAAAAGCGTTAGCCTGTCGGCTATATCTTCCCGGCAATGATCATCAAGTTTATTCAAGAGTTATCTCCTTAGAATTGCCCGTAGCATAAGTCAGAATGTAAAAGTTATGTCCCGGGCGGTGTTGCCAAACATATCGAGAGTAACTCGTTAGTGTCACAAGATAGTCAAAAGCTCACGCTAGTTTGTTTTAACCTTATTAACCCTACTCGATCATACCTCAGTTAAACAGATGTGAACTCTAGTAAAGCAGTTATTAATAATATAAGGCACTCGTGTTAGAGATCATACTAACCGCAGTGCATTTTGTGACTCATGGCGTCATATTCCTCTACGCCAGCCCCCGACCGGCGTAGAGTTGTAGCAGGCATTTTGTGGAATTCAGGCTGAGGCTTTTTTGCTACATTCATCTTCAGACTCTATTTCCGCAGAAACCCACTGCAAAACCTCAGATAGCCTGCACCACTGAAGCTCATCTGCCGGCAGACCAAAACGTAATGCATTTCGTTCGTCGGTTAACCGGGTCAAGATCCCGTGTTGGCACAGTCGTTCGTGCCATACAGGAGCCCTCGACAGGTGAACACATTGAAACAGTGCCGTACCGACAATATGGCCAGGTAACACTGATAACAACTTACGTAGACGTTCACTCGAGTTGTGTAATCGACGAATCTGCATCTGCTGCCACTCTATATCGCAAAATGCCTGTTTACATATCATTCTGGCTGGCCCATTTAGGCACCAAGGGCCTAATCGATCCTGCAGAGCAAGTCTGATCTCGTCTGGCGCAAACACGAAACCAGCTCTCAGTCCCGCTAGTCCGAAAAATTTACCAACTGAGCGCAAAATAACCAGGTTTTGCCCTGCCGCCGGTAACAGACTTTGTTGTGGCGTCGCATCCATGAAAGCTTCATCGACCACCAGGTATCCACCTTTAAGCGATAATACCTCTAACCAGGCGTTCAGCTTAGTGGCAGGGATCTGGCCTGCAGCCGGATTGTTGGGATTGATGAATAACAAGACGTCGCAGCTGTCTATCTGCTCAGACGTTGGCTGTTGGTTATATAGAGGAGCACTCACTTCCCTTTTGCTATCTCCATAATATTCTATCTGCCATCCCTGCAGTCGCCATGCCCTTTCATGCTCCTTATACCCGACCTTAGGCAGCAAGACTCTGCCGGGGCCTTCGCGCATTGACGTTAATACTTGTGGCAGACACTGAATCGCCGCCTGAGAACCGGCGACAGGCAAAGCATTGTGGCCGCCATAATAGCGATCGGCCGCCGAGATCAGGCCATCATCCTCCTCGGGTAAACGATTCCATGCCGACGGCGGAATATCCGGCACCGGATAGTGCCAAGGACTCACACCAGTAGATAAGTCCAGCCAGTCCGACTCGACTATTCCAAATCTCTTAGCGACATCCTGCAGGCGGCCACCATGATGAAGTAAGGTCATAACACTCTCTCAACTAAAGCAAATATCAATAACAGTGCAAGCCAATAGACTGCACTTAACCATACCAGACGGCTCGCCCGTGGAATATCGCTCGCTTGTGCCGGTCTGCCAGCCCCCAACACAGGTTTATCACAACGATACCCTTCATATTCGGCCGCACCGCCCATAGTAATATTCAAACTCCCCGCACCAGTAGCCATCACAACACCGCCGTTGGGGCTGGCACACTTAGGCGCCTGCTCACGCCAGCAATTCAGTGCCAGCGATGAGTTTCCCCCAAGCGCGTAGGCCAGTGCACACAAGCGCGCCGGGATATAATTTAACAGGTCGTCGAGTTTGGCAGCTCCCCAGCCAAAATTAATAAAGGTCTCATTTTTATAACCCCACATGGCATCTAAAGTATTACTGAATCGATAAAGCAGCGCACCGGGGATCCCTGCGATACAAAACCAGAACAGAGCGCCGAACAGTGCATCGTTGCCATTTTCCAGTACCGATTCAAGGGTGGCATTGACAACCTGTTGCTCAGTCAGATTGTCTGTCTTACGGCTGACAATCATGCCGACCTTCTTTCTTGCCAGAGGTAAGTCTCCCTGCATTAACGCCTGACTCACTGCGTTACCATGCTCTGACAGGCTTCGACCACCGATAACCAGATAGAGAATCAAAACATCAAGCCACCAAAGGCGCGGAGCCAGCAAGAAGGGCAATATCGGTAATAGCACCAATATCACCGCCACTACGCCCCTCGCCTTCGTCGGACGCCAGAAAATACGTTTGACCCAGCCCGCATAACGCCCCAGCCCAACTAAAGGATGAAAACGAGTCATCTCACCCAATACCCTGTCCAGCACTAAAGCCAGCGCAACTATGGCGGCGCAGTATAGGGGATCAAGCCACATGACGATTCTGCTCCGCCGTTAACAGGGCCAATGCTTTCCCGATATCATCGAATGCCACCAGATGATGCGCTATGCCTTGCTGGCTTAGCATATGTGCGAGTTTAGGTTTTGTTGTCACCAGATATTGCCAGTTAAAGAGATCCGGCCTTGTAATTAGCATCTCCATAACGGCGCTATCATCCACCCAACAGATATCCAGCTTACCCATAGAGAATTTGGGTGCCGTGACTATAAACTGACATCCGCATAACCCGGCATCATCCTCACTTGATACCAGAGATAATGAAGATTCCGGCGCCCGCTCATTTTCATCAATCAATAGCCCGTAACGAGCCAAATGGCACAGAGCCGATTTTGTCCCCGTTATTTCCCATGGCCACGATCGGATATCCATTTTATGTTCCGCTGCCGATGCCTGCAGCGCTTTAGCGGCATTATCATCGGCAAGCCAGAGTGCCTTTGATGCCATGATCCGTTTCCAATCGAAGGGATTAAAACCACATTCCATCTCGGTTCCCGGCCCCCTTATCACCTCGGCGCCAGCTACACGCAGGGATTCAGACACCGCTTCGTGTTGACAGGGAACCATCACAGATCGCCCGGCCAAGGGTAACCTGCTGCGCCAATCCAGCTCAGATGAAAGATCCACCACCTGACCCATAATCACCAATACAGGACTGCCATCACTGTGAATATCGGCATCCATCACCTCATCGACCTTACCTAAGGTCGTAGTGAGCAGCTTCTGTTTATAACTGGTTGCCGAAGCAACAAGCGCCACCGGCGTGTCGGGGTCGCGCCCTTCGGCAATCAATTTAGCCGCATGAACGGCTAACTTCTTAGCCCCCATATACAGCACTAAGGTGCCTGAGCTCTTGCCCATAGAGGCCCAGCTGGTCAGGGTTTTGGAAGGTCTGTGGCCACTCACAAAAGTGACATCCGACGCCATACCATTACTGGTCAACGGGAAGCCCGCATAGGCGGCTGCGCCCAGCGCGGAAGTGATACCGGGAACGATTTCATAATCGATACCGTGATGAGTCAGGCTGCGACACTCTTCGGTCGCTCGACCGAAGATAAAAGGATCGCCGGACTTAAGCCGCAATACCGTCTTACCCGCTAACGCCTCGGCAACGACATCCGGGTGCATGCCATATTCAATACTACTGCCACAATATCCCCGGTAACCGACGGGCATCATCTCTTTCTCGGGTGGGACTAAAGAGAGTATGGCCGGACTGACAAGCAGGTCATAGCAGACCACATCACAGGAGGACATTAACTTTATCGCACGCCAGGTCAGAAGACCCGGATCTCCGGGACCCGCTCCCACAAGATACACTTTTCCAACGCTCATTAGTTGGCCTCCACTATTCTGGCACGGCGAAAGCCATGGGAAAATGTGTTGTCATAGAGCTTAGAATCTTTAAAGTCTTTCTCTTGCAGAACTTTACTGACAATGATCATAGCGGTAGCTTTGATGCCAGCCGCCTCTACCTGCTGGGTAATATTATCTATGGTGCCGCGGATAATACGCTGCTCAGGGTGCGAGGCTTTCTCGACGACGGCAACAGGCCAATCACCTGAGTAGACCTCTTTGAGTTCACGTACCACCTTACGAATAAGGCTTATGGAGAGGAACAGACACAGGGTGGCTTCGTGCTGCGCTAATGATTTAAGATTCTCCTTATCCGGTACCGGCGTACGACCGGATGCGCGACTTAAGATGATGGTTTGGCATACCTCAGGTAAAGTAAGCTCCTGCCCCAATGCGGCGGCACTTGCCTGAAAACTGCTGACACCAGGAACGACTTGCCAGTCGATACCCAGCTCATCGAGTCTGCGCGTCGTTTCGGCAAGAGAACTATAGATAGAGAGATCGCCGGTCTGAACTCGCGCTACGTCCTGATTGTTATCATATGCCTGCTTACATACAGCCACAATTTTATCGAGATCCATGGCTTCGGAGCTTAAAACCAAAGCCTCATCGTTGGCACGGGCCACTACCTCGGCCGGAACCAAAGATCCTGTATAGAGTACAACCGGACAGCGCTCGACTAACTTGGCCCCTTTAACTGTGATCAGATCCGGATCGCCAGGGCCTGCACCAATAAAGTATACGGTCATGCTAATTCTCCTACTTCTGTATTAAGGCTTCTGCCACGTTTCTGGCCGGGTTTGACGGCTCCGTTTTCAAAATCATATTTTCGGTTGTAACCACGAGGGGTAATGATCTTGTCACCGAAGCGATAACTCTGACTGTTACCTATAATCACGGCGGCTGTCATACCAAATTCGCACTCCACAAACTCGCCGAGGGTCGATAATGTGATCTCCTGTTCCTCTCGATAGGCATCTTTCACAATCGCCACGGGCGTCGCAGCATCACGGTGTTTAAGTAAGATATCCCTGGCGATGCGGATATGGTCCTGACGGCGACGTGAGCGGGGGTTATAGAAAGTAATGGCAAAATCGGCTTCGGCCGCCGCAGCGACCCTACGTTCGATGAGTTCCCAGGGGGTGAGTAGATCGGACAAAGAGATAGTACAGCTATCGTGACCCAAGGGGGTACCAACCAAAGAGGCACAAGAGGTGGCAGCTGTGACACCGGGGATCATATCGACCTTAAGAGCATCACCTTCCCGCCAACCGTTGTGCTCCAACAACTCATAAACCAATGACCCCATGGCATAGATACCGGCATCACCGGATGACACCACGGCGACCTTACGACCCGTTAATGCCTGCTCCACGGCAACTCTGGCCCGTGCCACCTCACTGGTCATGCCGTTAGCGGTAATATCCTGCTCTGTGATGACAAAATGCAGAGAGTCAATATAGGGCTTATAACCCACGACAGAGTCCGCGGCCTCGATGGCTTCACGCGCCATAGGGGTCAGTAACTTTTCACTGCCCGGACCGATACCCACGATACTCAAGGTGCCGTTCATTTTTGGCTTCTCCTTCATAGTTAACTTGTTGCTCATGCTCGAGAGGCTCCTAATTTATGTAAACATTCACAGGTTTGCTCTATGAGAGCCTCTTTAACTTCCGGTTGGTCTAACAAGCAGAATCTATCTCCGTTTATGGCCTGAGCCGTCTCAACTTGTGTACATTGACATAGATCATCGGCGATATTCTTAACATCATTCTCAAAGTGATTGCCCGAAACCAAGAGTAATGGAATGAGCCGGACTCTAGTGGCACCGGTAAATTTAGCCTTGAGGGGATCGGCAATCAGCGGGTAGGGATTGGCTCCTTCCAGAGAACAGGTTAAGTTGCGTTCAGACAAGTTCCCCAGCAAAGACTCGCTATACCAGATACTGCTATAGCCCGGTGAGTCCAAGTTGGGCGCGCCATGATAAATAAATAGATTGTATTCATCTTCGCTGGTGGGAAACCGGCTATTCAGCGCTGCCAGTATACGGTTAGCATGTTTTACCTGATGTAATATCGCCGGTGTGTGTTCAATTTTTGACAGGCTGAAAGCCCTGAAGCCTTCGATGGTTTTAACCACCTGTTGGTGCTCTTCTGTTGGAAACAGGTAACAGGACACCACGCAGATCCTTTGGTATCCGGCTCGGTCGAGCGCGGCGAGTTGCTCAGGGAGCGTCTTAAGTTCAGGATCTGCAAGTTTGTTCAGCACACTGCGTGAACTCAACGCCATAAACATATCTGTGTCGAGAAATTGAGCCGTATAGAGCTTACGCAGTGCCTGGTACTTTGCCTGCTGGTTAACAGAGCCAAAGCAACACAAGACTATGGCCGTGCCCTTCTTATAATGTCGCAATCTTTTCATTTATCACTTTATCCTTAAGCATTAACGCAAAGTGTTGCGCTAATTGTTCGGTAAGACCTTTGGTGTTTTTGGGGCGCATGTCGGCGCCGGATAATGTCAGTGTGTGATCACCTACCCGTCGACTACAGGGATTGACCACATTTCCCAGAGTCGGCCGACAAGATATACAAAGCAGCTTCTTCCGCGCTTTCAGCTCATCAGCCCAGGAACTGATGAAGGCTTGTTTGTGCAGGCATTGGGGCCAAGGGATCGCCAGATAGATCAGATCCCAGCCCGACATGTCGTCGGCGGTCATTTCATAAAAGTCGGCCCGGATCTGATGGCAGGCTTCAGCCTGGATCTCAGCAGAAAAGTAGGTAGAGATGACAGTGATATCTTGCTGGTAACGCAGCGCGCTCCGCACCTTAATCAAACCCGCCCTGCCCGCGCCGATCACCAGCACCCGAAGAGGCGTTGTTAAAATAAGCGGCATCATGCTGCCACCTCTTGCTCACTGAGATGTTCCCCAGGCAATAAGGTCTTAAGCGGTATATTGTCAACTAATGCCTGAAACACCTCTTTCCACTGTTCATCCGAAAGCTTGTCTACTTTTTGTAGCCATAAGGCATGATTTACACTCGGCTCTGCCTGACTCTTGCCTTGATAAATCACCATAGGCACCAACTTGCGACAACAGCCTAAACAGTGAGTTCGGGTGACCTTTATCCGCATGGCTCCCCTCGCGAATCCAAACTGCTTTAATAAGGTGCGAAGATGATGGGCTAAGCCCGGATGGCCAGGTAGATCACAGCGCCCTCCTTCACACACAATCAGATGATACAGATAGTGCTTTATGGGCCTGTTGGGACACGCCTTCATGGGTTTATGGCTGCGGGTGATCTTTTCGCCGTTATGCTTGTCTGGCTCAGGGAAATCACGACGACAGGCGGCTAAGGTCATGTTGAAGCCATCGCACTTAAACTTGCTTTTAGGGATCAGTAGCTCGGCTCGTCCGGACGCATGCAGGCACGCCGCCTCGGCAACGGAAGATACACCGATGCAACGTTTAACCGTTTCCGAGGGATTTTCAATCCCCTCGACGTTTTCAAGTATCTGTGGTGAGAAGGTATTAAAGGGGCGGTTAAGTTGGCTCGCCGCGGCAATAATCCCGGTTTCATCTGCTTTGAGATCGATAGAGACCAGCTCTGCAATAGAATCAATCGCAAGGGAGTTATCTGCCATAAATTTAGCCATGCCCCGTTCAATCACACTTTGCGGGGTATTGCGATCACAACCAATACCGATAAACAGCGACCTGGGACGCCATACCACCAATGCAAGATCTGGATTAACGGCTAGTTTCGCCGCCAGATCCGTCCTGTCACTGATAAGAATTCCAGCCTTCACATCCTCTTGTTGCAGTCGCGCGGGATCGACCGTCAGTTCCAGGTTCTCAGGTAATGGAGTCGATTGCCTCCACCAGCTGCGTTCACCGCTGAGCTGACAGATAACAACTGGTTTAGCATTGACGATGGCTGCACTGACTCCGAGGATAGACTTTTCATAATTCGGATCCAGGGTCCACCCAAGATGGGCGCCCATCATGTCTGCCGATAGGGTCTTGCCGCAATCTGATGCCGTAGTGACGACCGACTCACCGCCTAACAGATATGCCACCCGCTGGCTTAACTCGTTAGCTCCGCCGCGATGGCCACCACAAAATGCAACCGCATGATGTCCCTGCTCATCGACGCAGACAACGGCCGGATCCAAGCGCTTGTCGATCAGACGCGGCGCAATGACTCTGGCGGCGATACCGACACTAAACAGGCA
>Ga0070725_10001888_pt1 | contig 11298 bp, 6 predicted proteins | sample tdDd002_FD_69781 | JGI IMG/M metagenome (GOLD analysis project Ga0070725, IMG submission 69781) | Marine sediment microbial communities from the Atlantic coast under amendment with organic carbon and nitrate - tdDd00.2 | ecosystem: Environmental > Aquatic > Marine > Coastal > Sediment | place... | reverse complement strand
TACCTTCTATTGTCAGTTCAAAAATTCCTTTAAGGTCACTGGTAGTAAAATCAATTTCGTAGTTCCGATCTTTTGTGAGCTCTATATTGGGTTGCCAAAGTAGATCTGTTCTAAAGTCTGGGAAATTTTCTTGTGGTTTTTGATAATTAATTTTAGCAATTTCAGACATAAAGAGTGGAAGATAATACCGCTCGGTATTTATTGGTAGTTCCTGAAGTTCACACTTATGACTCTTTGATACAATATGAACAATGCCATAAAAATGTTCACTTTTATAGTAATATTCTGATGAAACGACATCAATGTGATCTATCGTCTGAGGATCTAAATGCATCACTTTGTTAATATCATCAATAATAATGCCATCGTAAATTGTTAAAGCTCGATTTGTGAAAACCATTTTAGCTTTAGGGTTAAAGACATTTATACTGTATTTTTTATTACGATAACGAACTTTTGCCGTAGGGATTAGTTCATGGAAATATTCGGGTAAAGAATCTAGAGTAATAAAATCTTTGATACTATAAGTTTGAGAGGGCTGCCCGTAGAAGTTCTTCTCAGAGCGATAAATTGTACTATCCATTAGCATTGAATAGTCATTCGTTTTGTAAATTTCTCTGATTCTATAGTTTTCCCATTTATCTTTAAAGAATTTCTCTTGTTTCATCGATAATTGGGGGGTAGGCATTCTGTTAATCCCAATTGCCTTTTTTAGGAATTTATTTTTTAACCTGTATTTTACTTTGACTGAATCCTGATCTCTGGTCTGAAAGGCTATGTCATGCAATCCTTTTGTAATAGGGAGATTAAAATAGAATTGTCCATTCTCGTTTGTTATTTCAGGGTTTGTCTCTGCGAAAGATCCAATCTTTGAGAAAAACACCCTTTGATTTTTTAATGGTTTTTCATTTTCATCAAGAAGTCTGCCTTCCAGAATATAGGCTCCTTTTTCTGGATATTTAGACGCATCGATCTGAGAATATGAGGGCTGTTTTGCAGCCATTAACTCCAGATTTGTAGTGGCTATCCAATTTGAATTGAGTGTTGGCTTGTTTTGTAAAAGTTCGTTGAATGTATGGGCAGGATAATCAATCAGGACTTTTAAGTAGTCATTAATATTTGATTCCCGAACGATTTTCGAAGGCTCTTTCAGTTTGATTGTGGCCGAAAGGTGAAGAGTATCGCTTAAAGATCTGAAGGTTGAAAGGGAGAATTTAAGTTTTCTATTCTCTCTTTGATTCAGGTGTAGGGCTTCCTTTTTACTGATGCTTCCTGCGAATGTACTTAAATCTGTATGTAAGCAGTAATTACAAATTGTTTGGTTATCATCGTTTTTAATAGCTAACTGATGATTGTTCCCTTTTAGATCCTTTATGGGAATTTCGAAAATAGAAATGGAATCAATGGCGTTAAAATCCCGACTATACTGAGAGCCGCCCTTACCTGTCAGACTAAATTTTAAGGCTTTAGAACTCGTGTTTGTAGAATAAATCTCAAATCTTAATCTTCGTTTAAGATCTGTTAATTTCACTTTTATCTCAAGCTTATTTTCTTTAAGGAAGACAGAATTTTGTGCTTCTGAAAGTAATTTCAATTCAAAATTCTTTTCAATGCTTAGATCTTCATTCTCAGAGTTTTTTACAGTTGGGTAATTATTGTTGTATATGTAGATCTCGTTTAAACCAATTAATTCAGGATTAACAGATTTACTCCAATTTGTAAAAGAGCTGATGTAGTAATAGCCAGTAGGTAGTTCGGTTGAAATTCTGAAGCCACAATTACCCATACCTTGTTTAAGTGGAAGGGATTTTTGAATTATGGAGATACCTTGATCGTTGAGCAGTTCAATATAAGCTATGTCGCTGATTGTAGAATTTGTTTTTGTATTGACATTTATATTATAAGCTTTAAACCAGCAGCATTCTCCAGCAACAAAAATGTTTTTATTCAAATGGAGATACATCCTATCAACAGGATACTCTTGAGCTGAGAGGAGCTTTACAAATAAGCAAATAAAAGAAATTGTGATAATCGATTTTGACTTGATAATTGTTCTCATTGTACGGCTCAGATTAAAATTCAAGATTATATGAGATCATTGGAATTGCTTGTCCAAAAATGGATAGTTTATACCCTATGTTTCCACTATTAGTACTTCTAAAGTAAACAGAGTAAGTATTTTTCCTTCCTGTTAGATTGTATATTCCAAAAGTTATTGATGAATGAAAGGTTTTATCCTTCTTTAAGTTACCCATAAGCTGAAGAGATAAATCGGTCCTAAAATAGTTCGGAATCCGGTATGCGTTTCGTTTTGAATAATATGAAATAGGAATTCCCTGAAGGCGAAATTGGGCGATGGGATAGGTTGATGGTCTTCCCATATTGAAAACAGTATTCGTCGAAAGTATTAGTCGTCGGGACAGCTTATAATTAAACATCGTTTTTAGATTATGCGGTTTATCAAAGGGTGCCCTGTAATACTCACCATCGTTAATCGAAAATGCCCCCTCCTTATTATCAGTTTTGAAGAAACTTCTGGAGTATGAGTAGCTTATGATACCATTAAATCGACCCGTCTTTTTTCGAATCATAAATTCTAGGCCATAACTCTTACCATCAACATTAATTACTTCTGTTTCAATATTTCTGTTTAAGTAGAGTTGAGCAGCATCTTTATAATCTTTGCCATCTTTAATTTTTTTGTAGTAAGTTTCCAATGAACATTCTATTTTGTTATTGAAAAGATGCTTGTAAAAGCCTACAGAATATTGATCACCAATTTGAGGCTTTAAGTATTTGCTGGTTAGTCTCCAGGTGTCAACGGGTGATATTGCCGTGGTATTGGTCAGTAGATGAATGTTTTGCCTGCTACGGTTGTAACTCATCTTTAGTGATGAATTACCTGATAACTCGTAAGACAAATTAATTCTATATTCAGGACCATGATAGATGTTGTTTAAGCCACTTTTGGCAACCGAATCCACAAGATTATTCGTTCCCGGCTCATTATCTTGATAGATAAAACGATTTCTATCGCCTAAGTTTCCAAACAGAGAATAGCGCAGTCCGATTTCAGTTGTTAATCTTGAGAATGGTCGAAATGTAAGACCTCCAAAAAGAGCCATTTCCAGGCCTTTTTCTGAATCCAACTTAAAGTTTTCTACGACAGATTCTTCTGATGATTTGGTGAGTGTGCCCGGATCGATACTATATTTTTTTGCTTCAGTACCGATATTTATTTTCGAGATTGCATCCGTTTCCATTATCAGTTGACTTTTCCCACCAATTTCAGAAACCTTATGTTTTAGTCTAAATGCATTTAGGGCTATTTCATCGGTCTCCAGTTCATAGGAATAGTTTGATATATAAGCATTACTAATGATCTTTTTATTGTCACTGAATCGGTGTTGCCAATTAACAGATCCGATAAGGTTTTTAAAATTATAAGTCGAATCAGAATGAAGTTGAAAGTCATCGTTACTGTAATAATAACTCAAACTTATTTTGTTATTTCTATCAGGTTTGTAGAGGAGCTTACCATGAAGATCCTGAAAGCTTGCTTTACTGTTATTTAATTCTTCTGAATCAATTAAGTTGAGTAACCAGTCGGAGTATGTAAAGCGAAAGGAATTGCTAAAACTCAGTTTGTCTTTAATAAGGGGAAGTGCAAAATGTGTTTTTGATGTAATAGGACTAATCCCTACTTTACCAGTGAATTTAGGACTTATTTTAGTTTTAGTATGGATATCGTAAACCGAAGAAATACGTCCTCCAAATTCACATGGAATACTCGCTTTATATAAGTTGGCATCTTCAATCATATCGTTATTGAATGCCGCAAAAAAGCCGAAAAAATGAGCTGGATAATAGATAGGTGCATTATCTATCAATATTAAGTTCTGATCAGCAGATCCGCCTCTTACATTAAACCCAATGGTTCCTTCACCTGCACTTTCAACACCAGCAAGCATTGTGGTGCTTTTAATAATATCGGGTTCGCCAAGTGCTGAGGGAAGATTCTTTATATCTTCCATTTCAATTTTTTCCACACCCATGCTCACACGTTTTATTCTATCTTGGGAAGCTGTAATTTTGACTTCTTTAATCTCTCTAACTTCTTTTAGCATTTTTACATCTAACTGACCGTGACCTCTCAGATTAACTTTACGTGAGGTTTCACTTAGTCCCAGATGTTTAAAGATGATAGTGTAACGACCGGGCTTTGTGTTTATTTCAAAGTAACCAGTTTTACTTGATGTGACTCCCTTCTTAAGATTGGGCAAAAAGATTTCGACACCGTTTAGAGGCAATCCGCTTTCAATATGGGTGACATAGCCATATAATGTTACATTCTTTTTACCAGATGAGGTTCCAATATTGTGTATGATATATTCCTGTTCTTTGTGGAAATTAAATCTATTGGAATTTTTTTCCTCATTCGCAGGCAATTGGTCAGCTATTTCTGTTTTGTTCGTTTGAAAGCCAAACTCATTACTTAATTCAATGGATTTTGTAAGGATGACGGTATTATCCCTGATGATAAAATGAATGCTGTAAGGACTTAGTATCTCCTGAAAAATAGCCTCGATTGATTTATCTTTGAATGTCTTATCGATTACAATATCCTCTACCCATTTGTCCATATAGTATACAGGTATTTGATATTCTGATTGAAGAATTTTTGCAAATTGTTCAAATTTCAAAACTTTTTGCTCAATGGTTATTTTCTGGTTTTGACCTATTGCAAAAAGGGTCGTTAAGAAAATATAAACAAGAGTAAGAAAGAATTTTTTATTCATTGTTTAAGCGGATTTAGTTACTGAAATTATGAAGTATAGGTATGATAGCCTGTGGATATTTACTGGAAATTTTGATGTTTTTGGACCGAATGAAATCTTTGACTTCTTTTTTCTTGTCAGGAAAAATAGAGAGCAAATCTTTTTTGCCACCAATTGGTATGAGTTGATCTCCCTTGATAATGAAGAGTTTATTTGCTGGTACAAATTTGTAATCGCTGGTACCAGATGACGTTAGTTTACGTTTAAGAGTTTGAAGTACAACATACTTTAGGTTTGGATCGGGAGTATGGGTCAACTGATAATACTGGTAAGGGCTTAATGCCTGATGTAAGTTGTTACCACGAACAAAATGATAGACCAATTCGTTTGATCTTAGTTCGAAAGCATTTAAAATATCCTTGTTTAGTACAATATAACGCTTGGCATTTTTACTGGATTTGATATTGACAACCAGTTCGTTACTGTAAAGGTCGTAACCGAAAACGCTATTCTTGAACCAGGTTTCGTTTATCTTCAAATTCCCCTTTTGATTCAGGTTTTGCAGAAAAAAGGTGTTGTGCTTAGCAATGTTGATTTTAGGAACCCAGACCTTTCCGTTAATCAGGTTAATTGTATCATACTTGGATCTGGGTTGCGCGTATCCTTTGATAGAGATAAGCATTATTATCACTAAAAGATAAAGGTAGGGGGGGTGTATATTTTTCATAGGGTTAGGTCTTATTGCCAAAATGAAGGCTTGTTTGGGGAATAAGTAACAGTGCAGTCATAACACTCTTTAAGTCTATAGTAGTATATTGTTTCTCCATCTCCAAATCCCGTGCTTTCTACGTAAAATCTTTTGGGATCAGGAGGAATTTTCATCTGGCTCCTTAAATAACATTCCGGAGGGAAAACATCGAATTTCACATTAAACATTGACTGATTAAAAGAGGTTGATTTTGTGGACACAGATGACACTTCAAAATATCCAACAACCGAATGTTCACCGTTATTACTTACAATATTTCCCACCACATTACCAGGAGTTCTGTCAAATAAATTACCACTGGATTGATTTACCTCTTTAATGTGGTTCCAAAAGCTATAGTTTTTAAAGCTTATGGATCTAACTAATATTTTAACATAGTAATCATAGAGCAATTTTTGTTCTTTTTCTGTTATGAAAGTGATGGGTAGTTTAATCATTTCTTTATTCCCTAATGAAGAAGCATCGAATAGGTTTATATTAGTTACCTTACTTGTCGGGAAGCAAATACTTTCCGGCTCTTCTGAAAAAAGAAGACTATCTACTAGAGTAAGATGAAATGGACAGTGCCATTCCCAGCTCTCCAATGCTTCCCATCTTAAATAACTGGTTTCATTGGTTTCATCTTTAGCATCGAAGTATAATTTAACCGATTCTATTTCGGTATTCTTATCAATAAACTTCGAAAATTCTTCCCCATACATCTTTGTTACTTCTACCGGGGGAGTCATAAGTTCAGGTTCCGATTCATACGCTAGACCTTCTGCAGTTTTGATTTTGATCCAGTATGAACGTCCTATTTCACCTCTAAAATCGAAGGATACGTTTTGATAAACTCCGGGAGCAGTCTCATAAAATGTGTCAGAATCGCCTAAATCATTAAAAATTTCTACCACCGCATTTCTTTCAGGAATAATAACATCTTTAGTAGATACGGTATCTTCTGAAATAGTTTGATATATCTTAATTTCAACCGGCTTGTTTTCATTTGTTATTTTTCCGTCAACAACTAAGACCGAAAAATTACGGGAAATCTCTGGCATATACATTTCTGTGCATGAGTTAAACAAAAAAATAAAGCAAAGAATGGCCAATAGGTATTTGGGGGTTGAATTTAGGGGCATTGAGTGGTTAATTTTACTATGTATAATAATTGCGACACTAATGTAATTAAATTTTTATATTAATTTAAAGCATTATGTAATATAATTCCAGTTTTGAATTAGATCACATGAGATTTAGAGTTACATCTAATAGATTGTAATCGAATATTTTGTGGTGAGGAGCTAGTATTGGTGAACAATGTAGCTATTATTGGCAGTTGGGGATTGTTGATGTATTTAATAATAAATTTAGTTCTGATTTTCACCCATAGAATATACCGAACTGAGGGGCGTAATATTATTATGAATTATAATTTTATGTGGAATTGATTTGGGCATCCATGGATTATCAATATAATTTTCTATTTCCTAGAGTTTCATTGCCAAAAAGAAGGTTTTTTTGGGGAATAAGTAACCGTGCAGTCATAACATTCTTTAAGCCTGAAGTAGAAAATTACATCTCCATATTGGAATTCTGTTTTTTCTACGTAAAATCTTTTGGGATTAGGAGGAATTCCTCCCTGACTCCTTAAATAACATTCTGGAGGGAAAATATCGAATTTCAAATTAAACATTGACTGATTAAAAGAGGCCGATTTTGTGGACACAGATGACACTTCGAAATATCCAACAACCGAATGTTTACTGTCCATACTTACAATATTTCCCACCACATTACCAGGAGTTCTGTCAAATAAATTACCACTGGATTGATTTACTTCTTTTATATGGTTCCAAAAGCTATAGTTTTTAAAGCTTATAGATCTTACAAATATTTTAACATAGTAATCATAGAGCAATTTTTGTTCTTCTTGTGTTGTGAAAGTTATGGGAAGTTTAATCATTTCTTTATCCCCCAGTGTAGACCCATTGAATAGGTTTATATTTGTCACCTTATTTGTCGGGAAACAAATAGTTGCTGGCTCTGCTGAAAAAAGGAGACTATCAACAAGATTAAGATGTAATGGACTATGCCATTCCCAACTTTCCAATGCTTCCCATCTTAAAAAGCTGGTTTCATTGGTTTCATCTTTTGCATCGAAGTATAATTTAACCGATTCTATTTTGGTATCCTTATCAATAAACTTTGAGAATTCTTCCCAATATATTTTTGTTACTTCTACAGGGGGGGGCATAACTTCAGGTTCTGATTCGAACTCTACACCTTCTGATGTTTTTATTTTGATCCAGTATGAACGTCCAATTTCACCTCTGAAATTGAAAGATGAATTTTGATAAATTCCGGGGGCCGTTTCATTAAACGTATCAGAATCTCCTAAATCATTAAAAATTTCGACTACAGCATTTTTTTCAGGAATAATAACATCTTGGGTTGAAATGGTGTCTTCTGAAATAGTTTGATATATCTTAATTTCAATCGGCTTGTTTTCATTTGTTATTTTTCCGTCAACAACTAAGGCCGAAAAATTCCGGGCTACCTCTGGCTTATACATTTCAGTGCATGAATTCAACAGAAAAATAAGGCAAAGAATGACCAATAGGTATTTGGGAACTGAATTTAGAGACATTGAGTGGTAAATTTCACTTTATGTAAAAAATATAACACTAATGTAACTAAATTTTCAGATTTATTTGAATTATTATGCGATGTGTTTTTGGTTTTATGTTGTATTATATGAAATGATTGGTTGGGAGTTATGTGCTGCTGTTTAATCTTTTGTGGCGTGTTTGCATTATTTGTGCACAATGCGGCTATTATTGATGTGATGGAATTGTTGATGTATTTTAAATTAAATTCAGTTCTGTTTTTTTTCTATAATAGGATGCTGGACTGAAAGGCATAATGTTATTATGACGTGTAATTTTTAAACTGAATTGATTTGGCCATTCCTGGATTACCAATATCATTTTTCATTTTCCAGAGTTATTATTGCCAAAATGAAGGTTTATTTGGAGAGTAACTAAGGCTGCAATCAAAACAGAACTTATCTCTGTAATACCATACTCGTAAACCGTCTTTACCAGTTCCTATACCGGTTATATAATAAAGTTTTGGATCTGGTGGAATAGATCGTGAGTCCACAATGACCTTACTCTTTTCAATACATTCCGGAGGGAAAACAGCGAAGTCCACATTGAACATGGATTTATTAAAATTAGCTGATTTCGTAGAGATCGAAGAGACTTCAAAATAGCCAACAACCGAATGTTCACCATCAATACTTACAATATTCCCCACCACATTACCAGGAGTTCTGTCAAATAAATTTCCACTGGATTGATTTACCTCTTTAATATGGTTCCAAAAGCTATAATTCTTAAAGCTTATAGATCTAACAAATATTTTAACGTAATAATCAAAGAGCAATTTTTGTTCTTCTTGTGTTGTGAAAGTTATGGGAAGTTTAATCATTTCCTTGTCCCCTAATAAAGACCCATCAAACAGGTTTATACTAGTTATTTTGCTTGTTGGGAAACAGACATCTGCTGGCTCTTCTGAAAAAAGAAGCCTATCTCTAAGATTAACATGCAATGGACAGTGCCATTCCCAACTTTCCATGGCTTCCCATCTTATATGGTTAGTTTCATTGGTTTCATCTTTTGCATTGAAATATAATTTAACTGATTCAAGTTTTTCATCTTTATCAATAAACTTTGAAAATTCTTCCCCGTACATCTTAGTTATTTCTACAGGGGGACTCATAACTTCAGGTTCCGATTCATAATCTAGACCTTCTGCTGTTTTGATTTTGATCCAGTATGAACGTCCAATTTCACCTCTAAAATCGAAGGATACGTTTTGATAAACCCCTGGAGTCGTCTCAGAGAATGTGTCGGAATCTCCTAAATCATTAAAAATTTCAACTATCGCATTTCTTTCAGGAATAATAACATCTTTGGTTGAAACGGTGTCTTTTGAAATAGTTTGATATATCTTAATTTCAATCGGTTTGTTTTCATTAGTTATTTTCCCATCAACAACTAAGACAGAAAAATTCCGAGAAACCTCTGGCATATACATTTCAGTGCATGAATTAAACAGAAAAAAAAGGCAAAGAATAATCAAAAGGTATTTTAGGGTTGGGTTTAGGGGCATTGAGCGGTAAATTTACTTATGTATAATAATTGCGACACTAATGTAATTAAATTTTTATATTAATTTAAAGTATTATGTCATGTGTCGTAAGTTTTACATTATTTCACATGATATTGAGAGCTGAATGTAATGGGGTGAATTGAAATGTTTTGTAGTGAACCATTTGTATTAATACACAATGACGGTATTATTGGCAGGTGGGAATTATTGATGTGTTTAAAATTGAATTTAATTCTACTTTTTTTCCATATATGATGCCGTATTTAAAGGCGTAATAATTATTATGAAACGTAACCTTAGATAGGATTGATTCGGTCAACGATGGATGACCAATATCATTTTCTATTTTAATTTGTCTAGAGTCTTATTGCCAAAATGAAGGTTTATTTGGAGAGTACATGAAAGAGCAATCAAGACATTCTTTATGTCTGTATAAAAAACCATAAACACCATTTTCACTATATCCTAATCCGGTTGTGTAATATATTGCAGTATCCGGAGGTAAATCTAATACTCTTTCGAAGCATTGGGGAGGGAAAACATCGAATTTTACATTAAACATAGATTCATTAAAAGAAGCTGATTTTGTGGAAACAGATGACACTTCGAAATATCCAACAACTGAATGTCCACCGTCAATACTTACAATATTTCCCACTACATTACCAGGAGTTCTGTCAAATAAATCCCCATTGGATTGATTTACCTCTTTAATATGGTTCCAAAAGCTATAGTTTTTAAAGCTTATAGATCTTACAAATAATTTAATGTAATAATCATAGAGCAATTTTTGTTCTTTTTCTGTTATGATAGTGATGGGAAGTTTAAGCATTTCTTTATCCCCTAATGAAGAAGCATCGAATAGGTTTATACTGGTTCCCTTACTTGTCGGAAAACAAATGCTTTCTGGTTCTTCTGTAATAAGAAGACTATCAATAAGATTAAGATGTATTGGACAGTGCCATTCCCAACTTTCCAATGCTTCCCATCTTAAAAAACTGGTTTCATTGGTTTCATCTTTTGCATCGAAGTATAACCTTATTGATTTAAGTTTTTCATCTTTATCAATAAACTTCGAAAATTCTTCTCCATACATCTTTGTTAAATCTACGGGAGGAATCATAATTTCGGGTTCAGATTCATATTCTATGCCTTCATTTGTCTTAATTTTGATCCAGTATGAGCGCCCAATTTCGCCTCTAAAATCGAAGGATACGTTTTGATAAACTCCAGGAGCTGTTTCATAGAATGAGTCGGAATCTCCTAAATCATTAAAAATTTCGACTATCGCATTTCTTTCAGGAATAATAACATCTTTGGTTGAAACGGTGTCTTCTGAAATAGCCTGATAAATCTTAATTTCAACAGGCTTGTTTTCATTTGTTATTTTTCCGTCAACAACTAATACTGAAAAATTCGAGGAAACCTCTGGCATATACATTTCAGTGCATGAATTAAACAGAAAAAAAAGACAAAGAATGACGAATAGGTATTTGGGGATTGAATTTAGGGGCATTGAGATATAAGTTTTATTATAAAAACTAATTATGATACTAATGTAATTATTTATTGAACAAATATGATAAATAATGT
>Ga0070725_10001886_pt1 | contig 11300 bp, 8 predicted proteins | sample tdDd002_FD_69781 | JGI IMG/M metagenome (GOLD analysis project Ga0070725, IMG submission 69781) | Marine sediment microbial communities from the Atlantic coast under amendment with organic carbon and nitrate - tdDd00.2 | ecosystem: Environmental > Aquatic > Marine > Coastal > Sediment | place... | reverse complement strand
CGCCGCGTGTTTCCAGATCCACAGCCGCGGCGTCGTCCACAAAGAAGGTGCAATGCGGATTGCCCATGCCCGTGGCCGTCGGTGCGCCGTCGATTGGCAGCTCCAGCGTGTCCATTTCCTGCGCCAGCGGCACCTCGCTCCACAGCAATTGCGGCTGACCCATGTTGACCGAAGTCAGCCCGTCGCCCGCGTCCACTGCATACAGATCACCGCGATCCGTGGTCAGATGCAGGCTGTCTTTGCCGGTCTCATTGAACAGATAGCGCGCAATGCAACGCGTGGCATTCCCGCACGCCGCCGAAGTCGAACCGTCAGCGTTGTAAAACACCAGATGCGCATCGCCCGCGCCATTTTGGATTACGGCCAGTTGGTCATAACCGACACCCTTGTGACGATCCGCAATCGCCACCACCAGATCAGCAGGCAAAGGCACGTCGCGCATACGCGCATCGACAACGACGAAATCGTTGCCCAGCCCATGCATCTTCATAAACGGCAGGTTATGTGGCGCTGTGTTTTCCATCGCGCCGATATACGCTCGATTCCCTCTTGTTTCCAGACTCCGCCCCAAGATTGTTACCAAGGCGTTGATGCAGTCTGTTCTGCCGCATTCGGACCTGTTTGGAAAAACTTTCACAAACTCTGCGTTTCGGGGTTGACCCTATGGGCCGCTCTTTCTAGAAGCTGCCTCCACAGTGGGCCGTTAGCTCAGTTGGTAGAGCAACTGACTTTTAATCAGTGGGTCGTAGGTTCGAATCCTACACGGCTCACCACTTCATCCGATATGGAACAAGTGGTAACCACTATACCCTCGTTAGAACCATATGGTTCCGAGGGGCCGCACAGGGCGAGAGTTTACCTGATATCACTTCGTCAGTAGACATGCGAAACCAGTCCCACGGACATATATCTGCCGTGCGTGGAACATAGCTCTCTCGCTGACTGCGGATCACTCTCCTGACAGAATCCAGCCCGCAGCTTTCTCGGCAATCATCAGCGTCGGAGCGTTCGTGTTTCCGCTCGTGATCTCAGGCATGACGCTGGCATCTACGACACGCAAACCCGTGATTCCCTTGAGCCGCAAATGCGGGTCCAGAACGGCAGAGGGATCATCCGGACGCCCCATTTTGATCGTTCCTGTGGGATGAAAAATCGTGCTGGCGATGTCTCCGGCCAACCGGGCCAGTTCATCGTCGCTTTGATACTGGATGCCAGGTTTGAACTCTTCGGGCTCATAGGCCTGCATTGCGGGCTGAGCCATGATCTCTCGCACCTGCCAGAGGCTATTGGCAGCAATCTTTCGGTCCTCATCCGTATCCAGATAGTTTGGCGAAATAAGGGGCGGCTCCCTGAAATCGGGCGACCCGATACGGATGTTTCCGCGACTTGTAGGGTTCAGGTTGCACACGCTGACCGTCATCGCAGGAAAATCATGCAGATCCTCGCCAAACGCCTCCAGACTCAACGGCTGCACATGGTATTCAAGGTTGGCATGGGCACGGCCCGGATCTGACCGAGTGAACGCGCCCAGCTGGCTGGGGGACATGCTCATCGGTCCCGAGCGCTTTAGCATGTACTCCAACCCGATCTTCGCCTTGCCAAACAACGAATTCGCAAGCGTATTCAGGGTCTTTGTTCCCTTCACCTTGAACACCGCGCGAATCTGCAAATGGTCCTGTAAGTTTTCACCGACAGAGGGCGCGTCCAGCACGACATCAATACCGTGAGAATTCAGCAGACCCGCCGGGCCAATCCCAGACAACTGCAAAATCTGAGGCGAGTTCACCGCTCCCGCCGACAGGATCACCTCGCCTGTTGCAGCGACCGTCACCGTTTCCCCAGCACGGCTGACAACCGCCCCCGAGCACCGCTGCTGACCGTCTGCTCCCTGCTCGAACGTCAGTTTTTGAACTTGGGCTTCAGTCCAGACCACCAGATTCGGACGGGACTTAGCCGGGCGCAAAAACGCCTTGGAGGTATTCCAGCGCCAACCCGACCGTTGGTTGACGTCAAAATATCCAACGCCCGCATTGTCGCCGCTATTGAAATCATCCGTTTTGTCGATCCCAGCCTGCACCGCAGCGTCAGCAAAACTGTCCAGCACATCCCAGCGCAGGCGCTGACTTTCGACGCGCCATTCGCCGCCATGACCATGCATATCCGAAAAACGGCTATTGTTCCCCGTCACCGGGTCAGCGCCATCATCCAGCCTATAATGGTCCTCGTGTGCTTTGAAATCATTCAGCGAGCTTTCCCAGCTCCAGGCGTCCTCGCCGGTCAGTTGGGCCCAGTTATCATAGTCGCGCGCCTGACCACGCATGTAGATCATTCCGTTGATCGAAGAGCAGCCACCCAGCGCCTTCCCCCGAGGATACAGCAAACTGCGACCGTTCAACCCTTTGTCCGGCTGAGTTTTGTACATCCAGTCCGTGCGCGGATTGCCAATGCAATACAGATACCCAACAGGGATATGAATCCACGGATAAGTATCGGCCTTGCCGGCCTCCAAAAGCAGAACGCGGTTCTTAGGGTCTGCGCTCAGTCGGTTCGCCACCAGACACCCAGCCGACCCCGCCCCCACGACAACATAATCAAACTGGTCAGGATTCTGTGCTTTTGCCGCCATGGGTGCCCCACTTTCACTGCAATGTTCTGCGCTTTGGGAGGGGTCGGAACCTTGCAGGCAGCTGTTTAACTGCGTCTGTCATCGCTCCTGACGTGTTTCCTCCCAGAACACGTGTTGTCTGACATTTACGAAACACCACACGACAAAGCTAATGACGAATCTCTCAGACCTATATTAGAGTTTTTTATATGGAGAGATTTTCCAATATTAACACTCTTTTAGCCTTCGTGACCGTCGCGCGGGAAGGCAGTGTTTCACGCGCTGCGAAGGTTTTGAACCTGACGCAACCAGCCGTCAGCCATCAAATCAAGCGCCTGAGCTCTGAGACGGGGATCACGCTGTTCACACGTACGCCGACGGGATTGCGAATTACCCCAGCGGGGGCCGCGCTCTTCCCCAAGGCCGAAAGCGTCCTGGCCAGCATGTCTGAATTTCACCGCAGCGCCCGGCAAAGTGCAGGACAGATCAGGGGGACATTGAAAATCGGCACGATCGTCGATCCAGACTTTCTGCGCCTTGGGCAATTCCTGGCCGCGTTGGTGGATAGCTACCCCGAACTCCAGACCGAATTCAGCCACGGCATGAGCGGCCAGGTCATCACCCGCCTGTTGGGCAATGAAATCGACGTGGGGTACTTTCTGGGCGAGCTTGATCTGCCTGAAATACAGGACCAGCCCGATTTGATTCACCGGATGGAGCTGACAAAGATCACCTATCGCATCGTCGCGCCCACAGGATGGGACCGCTTGATCGACGGGCGGGATATGGCTGCGTTGGCGGAACTTCCTTGGATCGGCACACCACCGGATTCTGTACATTCACGGGTCTTGGACCGGCTTTTCGCGGCTCACGGATGTGCGCAAAACACGGTCGCACAGGTGGATCAAGAACCCGTCATGCTGGCGATGGTCAAGTCCGGTGTTGGGTTAAGCCTCTGCCAAGAAGCAACCGCGCTGGAACAGCGCCAAACACGTGGGCTGACGGTTGTTGACGGCATTCAGATCCAGACACCTCTCAGCTTTGTCGCGCTTCACGCCCGTCTTGAGGACCCCAATATCAACGCCTCTTTCAATGTACTCAAGACGGTCTGGGAAGGCTGACGGCGCAGACACCAACCAGCGCAATCCGTGGATCAAATCCTATAGATCCACGCTCGGGGCGTGTTGCGTATATCTGTACGGTTGATTTTCGGGAGATACGACAGGGCCTTGTTTTATTGGTCGGAGTGAGAGGATTCGAACCTCCGGCCCCTGCCTCCCGAAGACAGTGCTCTACCAGGCTGAGCTACACTCCGACTGTGAGAAAGCCGATTATACTTGGGACCCAGCATTTGCAAGTAGATAAAGCGGAATTTTCGTGGAATCACGCTGCTTGTTTCAACGGCCCGAAAGCCCCATGTTCTAGGCGGAATCAGCATGACACAACCAACCGACATTCTGGCTGCGCTTGGCGGCATTGGCATGTTCCTCTTGGGCATGGAAACCATGACAGCCGCGCTGAGGGCGATGGCTGGCGGACAATTGCGTCAGCTGTTGGCGCGGGTCACCACGTCTCCGTTGCGCGGCGTCGCAACCGGGGCTGGCGTAACAGCCGTCATCCAATCTTCCAGCGCAACCACAGTCATGACCGTAGGTTTCGTCGGAGCCGGGCTGCTGACCCTACACCAGGCCGTCGGCATTTTGCTGGGCGCGAACATCGGCACCACGGCAACCGGATGGCTGGTGACTTTGCTGGGCTTCAAGCTGGCCTTGGGCACCGTTGCCATGGTTGCGCTGCTCCCTTCGGCGCTGGCCATGCTGTTGGGCCAAGGCACCATCGAACGCGTAGGGCGCCTGCTGGCCGGGCTAAGCCTGCTTCTGATCGGACTCGAGATGATGCAGGACGGGGTTGGCGACGCCACGGGATTCCTGACACCGGAAATGATTCCCAACGACGGGATCTGGGGCAGCGTGCTGTTGGTGCTGATCGGACTGGCGGTCACCGTGCTAATCCAATCCTCCAGCGCAGCGGTGGCACTGGCGCTGGTATTGCTGTCGTCAGGGGCGATTTCGGTCTTGCAGTCCGCGATGATGGTGGTGGGTATGAATATCGGCACGACTTTCACCGCGATTCTGGCCTCTTTGGGAGGCTCGCGCGTCATGCGGCAGGCTGCAGTGGCTAATCTTGCGTTTAATCTGGTGACGGCTGGGCTGGCGCTGCCGTTGCTGTGGCTTGTCCGTGGACCACTGGAAGGGGTCGCAGTAGCCGCGGGCCCTCTAACGGCCCTTTTGGTGTTTCATACCGGCTTCAATCTGCTGGGTACGCTGCTCTTCCTGCCCTTTACTGCGCAATTGGTGTCGTTTGTCCGCAAATGTGTGCCGGACGCCGAGGGCGCAGACATCCTCCGACTGGACCCTGCATTGCTGAAAGACAGCTCAACTGCTTTGATGGCCGCACATGCAGCCACCCGGCAGCTGGGTGAAAGACTGTTCAGCGCCATGATAAGGGTGACAAACCCCACGCCCGACTACAGAGCACTCTCGACGCTTAGTCAGTCCTTGCCCCCCGCACTGGAAGAGCTGAGCGGCTATCTGGCCAGGATCGGAGCGACCCGCGACCATGATCCCGCCGCCTATTCGGCGTTGCTACACGAGGTTGATCATCTGCGGCGACTGGCACAAAGGGCACAGAAAACCGCCAACTTCCCGGTTTTGGCCAAGGACAAAGCCTTGCGCCGCCCCGCGCTGATCCTGACCGAGATCCTGCGGCGCGCATCCGAAAACGGCCTAGAGACACTGGAAACTGATCGCCTCGCACGTCTGGAATCGCTGCTGAATAAACGCGCCAAAGTGCACCGGCGCGGGATGCTGCTGGGCGAACATGCTGGGCTGTATGGGGTCAAGGATGTGTTCCAGCACACGGACGCAATGCGTTGGCTGCAACGGGTGCTGCATCATGTGCAGCGGATCGGCGAATATGATCAGGCTGCCGACCCTGTCAAACGGGACCGGACCAACAGGCCCGATCCCGAAAGTTGATTACAGGCTGGCGTCCAGCGCCGCGACGATTGCGTCACCCATTTCGCTGGTGCTGATGGGGCTACCGCCTTCGGGGCCCAGCAGATCGCCGGTCCGTGCGCCTTGGGCCAGCACGGTTTCGATTGCGGCCTCCAGACGGTCGGCCTCGGTGCCCTGATCGTAAGAGTAGCGCAGCGCCATCGCAAAAGACAGGATGCAGGCGATGGGGTTTGCCTTGCCCTGACCGGCGATGTCGGGGGCCGAGCCATGCACGGGCTCGTACATCGCCTTGGGGCGACCGTTGGCCATGGGCGCGCCCAGGCTAGCCGAGGGCAGCATGCCCAGCGACCCGGTCAGCATCGCGGCCGCATCCGACAGCAGATCGCCGAACAGGTTGTCAGTGACGATCACGTCGAACTGTTTGGGCCAGCGGCACAGCTGCATAGCGCCGGCATCCGCGTACATGTGCGACAGCTCCACGTCGCTGTATTCGGCCTGGTGGATTTCCGTGACAACATCGCGCCACAGGATACCCGATTCCATGACGTTGGCCTTCTCCATCGAGCAGACCTTGTTGCCGCGCTTGCGGGCCAGTTCAAAGGCCGAGCGCGCAACGCGGGCGATTTCGGATTCGGTGTAACGCTGGGTGTTGATGCCCACACGCTCGTTGCCCTCTTCGAAGATGCCGCGCGGCTCGCCGAAATAGATGCCCGAGGTCAGCTCGCGCACGATCATGATGTCCAGACCGGCAACAACGTCCTTTTTCAGCGACGAGAAATCGGCCAGCGCGTCAAAGCACTGCGCCGGACGCAGGTTCGAGAACAGGTCCATTTCCTTGCGCAGGCGCAGCAGGCCGCGCTCGGGCTTTACGCTGAAATCCAGATTGTCGTATTTGGGGCCACCCACAGCGCCCAGCAGAACGGCATCAACCGACTGTGCCAGCTCCATGGTTTCGTCGGTCAGCGGGGTGCCGTGCGCGTCATAGCTGGCGCCCCCGACCAGACCCTCTTGGACGTCGATTTTCATGTCGCGCTTGGCACCATACCAATCAATAACTTTGCGCACTTCGGCCATGACTTCGGGGCCGATCCCGTCACCGGGCAAAATAAGAAGCGATGGGTTGGTCATGATGCTGTCCTTCGTGTGAATCTGTTGGCAATCGCCTATCGTTTGCAGCCCCAAGGGTCAAGAAACGAAGGGCGCAAGCCCCTGCTCCAGGGCCTTCCAGACGATGGAAACCCGTGGGGTCCGGCGCGTTGCAGCGGGCGCTGCCAGCCAGACAGGCAGAGACGGAATCGCGACGCCAAAGTCCAAGCGCTCGATCTCGGGGTGCCGGTCAATGAGCATTTTCTGGCCGAATCCAATTCCACAGCCCGCCAGGATCAGCTCCCAGTACACGGTTTGATCGTCGCAGCGTGTCCCGAACCAATCCCGCGAGGCGGCGATGCCCAACTGCTGCATCCCCCGCAGGATCAGCTCGCTTTGATCATAGCCCACCAGTTTGTGCTGGTGCAGATCCTCGATCGTTTCCGGCCGTCCATACGCCTCAAGATACGACCGCGCGGCGCAGGCTCCGATCAGAATGTCGCCCAGATGGCGCGTAACGATATCCAACTGCTCGGGCCGGTACATACGTACAGCGATATCGGCCTCGCGGAACAACAGGTTTTCGGTTTCATCCGTCGCCACCAAATCGACCGAAATCATCGGATAATCCTGTTTCAGTTGGGCAATTATCGGAGGCAGGATATGATGCGAGACGATCTTGCTGGCGGTGATCCGGACGCTCCCCTCCAGATCGGACTCGCGTCCCGCGACGCTCATCTTGATTGCCTGCATGGCGCTTTGCATTTTGCGCGCTAGGGGCAGGATTGCCTGACCTTCCTCGGTCAGCGCCAACCCCCGCGAATGTCGCGAGAACAGCGAAACATCCAGTTCCGTCTCAAGCTGGCGAATGTGCCGCCCCAGGGTGGGCTGGCTTTGCGACGTGCTGCGTGCGGCTGCGGACAATGATCCGCCTTCGGCCACCGCCAAAAATGCCTGCATCATCGCCCAGTCTGGTTTGATCCGCCCATCCATTCACTTATGAATACCTATCCGTCCATTTTGGGCAATACCCATTCACTTCATACGGGAATATTTTGCTGACATCACATTAAATCTACCCGCAAAGGAGCCCCAAATGACACAAACAGTTCTAATTCTCGGAGCCTCTGGCAAGTTTGGCCGCAATGCAGCCGAGGCATTCTCCGACTCTGGCTGGACCATTCGCGTTTTCGACCGCGCACGCGACGATCTGGATCAGGCAGCACAGGGCGCAGACGTCATCGTCGCCGCGTGGAACCCTCAGTATCCAGATTGGGCCGCGCAGATTCCTGATCTGCATGCGCGCATCCGCAAGGCCGCGCTAATCAATGACGCAACCGTAATCCTGCCCGGAAACGTCTATGTCTTTGGCCCGGATGCGCCCAATCACTGGTCCGCCGACACGCCGCATCTGGCGACGAACGGCCTGGGTATGATCCGCCGTAAGATGGAACAAGCCTACCGGCAAGAGGGCGTCCGCACGATCCTGCTGCGCGCAGGGGACTATCTGGACACGCAGCCTTCGGGGAACTGGTTTGACATGATAATGGCCAAACACCTGCGCAAGGGCGTGATGACCTACCCCGGCAATCTCACAGCGCCCCATGCCTGGGCCTATTTGCCAGACATGGCCCGTGCCGCTGTCGCACTCGCCGAGAAGCGTGATCAGTTGGAACGGTTCGCGGACATCCCCTTTGACGGGTATACGCTTAGCGGCCAACAGATGGCAGAAATCCTAAGCAGGGTTATGGGGCGCCCAATCCGTCCTCGAAGGATGCTCTGGCTGCCGTTGCAGTTGGCGCGCCCTTTCATGCCGCTGGCCAAATACCTGCTGGAAATGCGGTACCTGTGGAGCCTTCCACACACGCTGGACGGGGCGAAACTGGCCGCGCTGCTGCCTGACTTTCAACCGACACCACCGGAAAAGGCCCTAGCTGCCGCCACCGCCCACCTGAAACGCTAGCGCGTGATATCCACCCAGACCAATCGGTGGCGGCTTGCATGCTGTGCAGAGTCGCTTGCATCAATGCCCGCCCCGATGACCTTCAACATGCGCGAAGGCAGTACATAGTCAACGCGCATCCAGCCGAGTCCCAAACCCCGCCAGTCAACTGTTGGACGCCCCGGCAAGGGGTCTTGCAGACGGGGATGGCCCAGCAGGGCGTTGATCGCTTCCTTCCGGCCCTCTCCGGCTGCGGGGTCGTTATTGGCGTCCCCCAGCAGCACAAAAGGATCTGCCATGCCTTTCATTTGATGCGCCCAGAACATCAGTTGATCGCGATTCCGCAACCCGTTGCGATCTTCGGGGCCATCAAAAACCGGCGGGGTGGCGTGAAACCCCAGCAGATCCAGCAGCCCGTCCGGCGCCTGAATCTGTACCCGCCAGTGCCCGACCGAGGCCAGCCGAAGCCCCTGCCCCCCAACGCCCCAGGCCTGACCCAACGCACGGCGATCAACCCACGCCAAATCGGCCCATATCAATTTGGAAAAATCCTCGGCCTCCTGAATGGGATAACGGGACATCAACAGCATTCCGCCCTGCCCCGCGAACCGCCCAAATCCATGCGCATCCCGTGGCCCGTGGGCACGCCCGTCGCCATCCAGATCATACCCCGTCGGCACCCCTGTATTGGGGGGGAACGCGAACAGATAAGGCATAAAATGCCCTTGCTCAGCCACCCGGTCGCGCAATGCTGTACCCGCCCGAAGCTCGGCATCAAAATCCACGCCCTGCAGCAAAACCACATCCGGGGCGGCGCTGGCAAGAACCTGTGCAACGGCCAGCACCTGAGGCTCTTTGCGTAGGGCATCCCGCAGCAAAAGGCCCGGTCCTTTGCCGGTCAGTTCGGTGTTATAAGTTGCGATGCGAATTGTATCTGCCAGCGCCCAACCCATTGGCCAGATCAACAGACACAGCAGGATCAGATAACCTGCAAGCCCTGCTCTTCGGCCTCGGCATAAGCGCGGCGGCGTTTTTCCTCGATCATGTCGGCGACGCGCCCTATGGCGATCCCCCGCATTATCATCGAAGCTGGCACCAAAGCCCATGCTGTCATCGTCCATATCAACGTCTGCGAATGCGCCAGCGAAATCGGGTCAACCAAGGTCGATGCCAGCTTCACGATTGCTGGGATCAAGAATGGCAGAACAAACCCTAACGCAATGTTAACGCGCGCATCTCGATAGAGGCGCGACAGCGCGTCACCCATTGTCGGGTCAAACATCGGAAGGTTAACCCAGACATTGAACGCCCCGTTGCGGGCCGGCCAGCCCATGAACCGGACATGCACGACAAAAATAAACATCATCACCAGGGACACGAAATAGGCCAGACCTGCCGCGATGCGCACATCAGTGATCAGTTCTTTCGGCGCGTTCACGGGCATCATCAGCACGACCAGACGCACCGGCGAATAGGGAAAATCAATCGTGTTCCCCAACAAGCGCCCAATGGCAGTCAGCCCCTGACTCAGTTCGGTCGGCTGGACCTTGCCGCGGGCGATAATGGTCAGCACCAACACCAGGATGAACACAGCCCCAAAACGCAGGCGATTGAAGGGCGGCGCATAGCGGAACTCGACCACACTTGGATATTCGCTGTTATATTCCAGAAATGTCAGGATCGCGGCGACAAGCGTCAGGATCAACACAAGCGCCGTTGAATCGGCAAGCGTACCTGGCAAAAACACTGACGGCAAAGCCACCAGCATAGCCACAAAAAACGCGCGAAGAATTGCGCCTGCAAATCTCTCGATCACTGCCCGATCCCTTCAAACTGGCCGAACGCGATACGATGCCGCGCTCTGTTTCCAACTTGATCCCGCTCACTATGGCGGTATGCCTCATTATTGCCCAAATGTTGCCTTCTTTCATTTCACGAGACAAGCGATAGCCGAGTAAAAACCACTGATTGGGGCAAGAACGTGGCGAGGGTGGTGCGAGAATACATCAAACAAACATGGCCACCGCCCAATAATTTGTCGCAATCACAATATATTGTGGCTCACTCTTCACCTTCCCACAACAGATCAAACAGTCCACCTGAGCGCGAATGGAAGAAAAAATAGCACCCGTAATGGGTTACCCCGTGCTGCATCGCCCATCACAACAAAAGGCCGCCCCGAAGAGCGGCCTTTCTTATTCATCCTTGATCGGGTTCAGACCCAAGGGCGATCTGCGGACATTTTGGTTTCAAATGTCTCGATTGATGCAGCTTTTTCCAGCGTCAACCCGATGTCGTCCAGACCGTTCAGCAGGCAATGCTTCTTGAAGGCATCCACGTCGAACGCAATGGTTTCGCCGTCCGAGGTGGTGATCTCCTGCGCTTCCAGATCGACGGTAATCCGGGCATTTTCGCCCTTCTCAGCGTCGGCCATCAGGATGTCGACTTGCTCTTGCGGCAGGACGATCGGCAGGATGCCGTTCTTGAAGCAGTTATTAAAGAAGATGTCGGCAAACGAGGTCGAGATCACACATTTGATTCCGAAATCCGCAATCGCCCAAGGCGCGTGTTCGCGCGACGAGCCACAGCCGAAATTGTCACCAGCCACAAGGATCTGAGCGCCGCGATACTGCGGTTTATTCAGCACGAA